>Ga0326728_10002597_pt1 | contig 59358 bp, 49 predicted proteins | sample MB3enrmetagenome_FD_207602 | JGI IMG/M metagenome (GOLD analysis project Ga0326728, IMG submission 207602) | Lab enriched peat soil microbial communities from McLean, Ithaca, NY, United States - MB31MN | ecosystem: Environmental > Terrestrial > Soil > Wetlands > Peat | place: USA: New York... | reverse complement strand
GCCGCCTTTTCGAACTCGAATGCCCTGGCAGCCCGGCGCATCTCCTCTTCCAGCCGCCCGATTTCGGAATTCAATTCGTCGACAGATTTGAACTCCTTCGTTCCATCGGCGATCGCCGGGCATTCGTAATAGTCCCCTTCGTAAATTCGGACCAGCTCCGGATCGAGCGGCTTGACGATCGACTGCGGAGTGATATGGTTCTCTTCGTTGTAGCGCTGCTGCGCGACGCGACGGCGGTTGGTTTCATCAATGGCAGCGTCCATCGATCCGGTGATTACGTCGGCGTAGAGGATCGCCCTGCCGTTGATGTGCCTGGCGGCGCGCCCGATGGTCTGAATCAGGGAGGTCGTGGATCGAAGGAACCCTTCTTTGTCCGCATCCAGAATCGCCACCAGGGACACTTCTGGAAGATCCAGCCCTTCCCTCAACAGGTTGATCCCGATCAGCGCGTCAAATTCTCCGGCGCGCAGAGAGCGCAGAATCTTGATGCGATCCAGTGTCTCAATTTCCGAATGCAGATAGCGCACCCTGAGGCCAAGCTCCGTATAATACTCTGCAAGGTCCTCGGCCATTCGCTTGGTCAGCGTCGTCACCAGGACCCTCTCATTGCATTCCGCTCGGCGGCGTATCTCCTCCATAAGGTCGTCGACCTGGCCAGCCACTGGACGGACCTCAATCTGAGGGTCGGTCAATCCCGTAGGCCGGACGATCTGCTCAACGACGACGCCCGCCGATTTTGTGAGTTCATACGGTCCCGGGGTTGCCGAAACATAGATGGCCTGATTCACCCGGCTCTCGAATTCCGTGAAGTTCAGCGGACGGTTGTCCAGGGCCGAAGGAAGCCTGAATCCATACTTCACGAGGGTTTCTTTCCGGGACCGGTCCCCGAAATACATCCCCCGCACCTGCGGGATGGTCGCGTGGCTTTCGTCCACGAACAGTACCCATTCGCGGGGGATGTAGTCGAGCAGCGTCGGAGGCGGCTCTCCAGGCTGGCGCCCCGTGAGATGGCGGGAATAGTTTTCGATGCCGCGGCAATAGCCCAGCTCCTTCATCATCTCCAGATCAAACATCGTCCGCTGGTGCAACCGGCGGGCTTCCAGAAGCTTCTCCTCCTGCTCCAGTTTCGTTCGCCATTCCTCCAGCTCTTCCCTGATACTGTCCATGGCGCGCAGAAGCTGGTCCCGGGGCTGGACATAGTGCGATTTCGGATAGATGGGCAGCCGCTCATGCTTCTTCAGCACGCGCCCGGTGATCGGATCGATCTGGGAAATCGAATCGATTTCGTCCCCGAACATGTCAATCCGGACCGCGTAATCCTCATAGGTTGGAAACACTTCGACCACATCGCCGCGCGCGCGGAAACATCCCCGTTCAAGACCGTAGTCTTGGCGGGAATACTGCATTTCGACCAGGCGGCGCAAGATTTCGTCGCGCTGTATCCGCTCTCCCGTCTCCAGGAACAGGAGCATTCCATAGTAGGCTTCCGGCGAACCCAGGCCGTAGATGCACGAGACACTCGCCACGATGATGCAATCCTGGCGCTCGAATAAGGATCGTGTCGCGGAATGGCGCAGCCGGTCGATTTCGTCGTTGATCAGCGCATCCTTCTCAATGTAGGTATCGGTGGCCGCGATGTAGGCTTCGGGCTGGTAGTAGTCATAATAGGAGACGAAGTACTCGACCGCATTGTTCGGGAAGAAGGTTTTGAATTCACGGTACAGCTGAGCGGCAAGAGTTTTGTTGTGAGCCAGAACGAGAGCCGGACGCCGTAAGGCCTCAATGACTTTGGCCATGGTGAAGGTTTTGCCGGACCCGGTCACACCCAGCAAGACCTGGTGTTTCTCTCCATCCTTCACGCCCTGGACCAGCTGTTCAATAGCATCCGCCTGATTGCCGCATGGCTGGAAGGGGGTGCTGATCTCGAATTGGGAGGAGTGGATCAGAGCTTTTCCGTAGGGGATATTCGAATAGGTCAGATCTTTGTCGGTTGCAGGTTTCCTGGCCATAGAGATAAAAATTTCATTATACCTCATGTGCACAGCGTCCTCGCCTTGCGCATGGGGAAATACCGGGACAGCCACCCCATTTCGCCGGTCCCGCTGTTCGCCCGCGCGTTGCTGTTCGAGCGGCACAGGGTGACGCTCCCCGTATTTTCCGACGCGTGCCCGAGCGGGAAACGGTTCTTCGGGTCCGTGGCTCTTCGAGGTATAGTTATTAGCTCATCATTGCGAATTTTACCGAATTGAGGACCGTATAGTGTTGAGCGACAAGAGCCACATCCGGAATTTTTCCATTATCGCGCACATCGATCACGGCAAATCCACGCTCGCCGACCGCCTGTTGGAACGAACGGGCGCGCTGACAAAGCGCGAAATGTCCGAACAGGTGCTGGATGCGATGGACCTCGAGCGCGAACGGGGCATTACGATCAAGGCGCACTCCGTGCGCCTGAATTATCGCGCCCAGAACGGCGAGGATTACGTGCTGAACCTGATCGACACTCCCGGGCATGTAGACTTTTCCTATGAAGTGTCCCGGAGCCTCTCAGCCTGTGAAGGCGCTTTGCTGGTCGTGGACGCGGCCCAGGGAGTCGAGGCTCAGACGCTTGCCAACACCTATCTGGCATTGGATCATCACCTCGAGATCATCCCCGTCATCAACAAAATCGACCTGCCGAGCGCGGAAATTCCCCGGATCAAAGATCAGATAGAAAACATCATCGGGTTGGACGCCAAGGATGCCATCCTGGCCAGCGCCAAGGAGGGGATTGGAACCGAGGAGATTCTCGAAGCCATCGTCCACCGGTTGCCCCCGCCTGTCGGCGAGTATGACAGCCCGCTCAAGGCTTTGATCTTCGATTCCTGGTTTGATCCCTACCGGGGAGTGATCGTGCTCGTTCGCGTCATCGACGGAACGCTGAAGAAGGGACAGAAGATCAGGACGGTGAGCACGCAGCAGTCGTTTACCGTCGAGCAGGTGGGGGTGCTGACACCGAAATTACTGGAGGTCGACGAACTGTCGGTGGGCGAGGTGGGTTTTGTTATCGCCAATATCAAGCGAGTGGCGGACTCAAAGATGGGCGACACGATCACGGAAGAAGCGCGGCCGACTCCGGAACCCTTTCCAGGATTTCAGGAAGTCAAACCCATGGTCTTCGCCGGCCTCTACCCGACAAATAATGCGGATTACGAGGCGCTGCGCGACGCTCTCTCAAAGCTGCAGTTGAACGACTCCGCCTTTTTCTATGAGCCGGACACGTCCAGCGCCCTCGGCTTCGGCTTTCGGTGCGGCTTTTTGGGCCTGCTGCATATGGAAATCGTTCAGGAAAGGCTTGAGCGGGAGTTCAATCTATCCTTGATCACAACCGCCCCAGGCGTGCGTTACCGTATCACGACTCAAAGCGGGGAGGTCCTTGAAATCCATAATCCGTCGAAGCTTCCGGAACCGGGTGAAATCGCCAAATTCGAAGAGCCCATGATTAAGGCGATGATTTTGACCAACGACGAGTATGTCGGGCCCATCCTCAAACTCGCAGAAGAAAAGCGCGGCGTTCAAAAGGGCTTTGAATACATAACGAGAAACCGGGTTCTCATTACGTACGAACTCCCGTTAAACGAGATCGTTCTCGATTTTTACGACCGGATGAAATCGGCCTCGAGAGGCTACGCTTCCTTGGACTATCACTTTTCCGGATATCAGGAATCGCGCCTGGTCCGGCTGGACATTCTCGTGGCCGGGGAGCCGGTCGATGCACTCTCGCTCATCATTCACCAGGATACGGCCGCCATTCGAGGGAGAGCACTGGCTGAAAAAATGAAAGAGCTGATTCCGCGCCAGATGTTCGAGGTTGTCATCCAGGCCGCAATCGGGAGCAAGATCATCGCGCGCGAAGTGGTTCGCGCGATGAGGAAGAATGTCCTGGCCAAGTGCTACGGCGGGGATATCACAAGGAAAAGAAAGCTCTTGGAAAAGCAAAAGGAAGGCAAGAGGCGGATGAAGCGTTTGGGTAAAGTCGAGATCCCCCAGGAGGCCTTCCTCGCCATCCTTAAGGTGGAGTCCTAAAGACGCCACGGGTTTCGCAGATTGCACGAATTTTGAAATCTGTGACAATTCGTGGGAATCCGCGGCGCTTTTTGCTTTTGTTTGCAGCTGAAGTAAGTTTTAATGCAGTTTGCGTATCCGGTCGATGATAAAGGCAGCCCCCAGGAGAAGTGCCAGAATGAAGTCGAAATATCTCCGCCGTCTGTCCGATTCTGAGGGAAAAGGCATCCTCGGATGCATCCTGCTGATTGTCCTGACCGGAGTGGCGGTCTACCTGGGGATCATACTCGGCCCGGTCTACTACTCAAATTACAACTTCGAGTCTGAGGTCAAGACGGAAATTACCAGGGCTGGAGCCCATTTTCTGGACGATGACACCATTACCAAAGATATCCTGGATCTTGCCAAGAGAGACGAAATCCGCCTCACCAAAGAGAACATCGTCATCGATCATTTCGCCGGCCAGGTGCACGTGCATGTGCGTTATTCCGTGCCGGTCGATTTCGGCCCCGTTGAACACGACTTGGCGTTCCAAATCAGTGTGTCCAGCTTTGTCGGGTCATTATAATTAGCGGCTCCCGCTCGATTGGCAGCCTCATCAAGCCTGGAATGCTTCCAAGATTACGGTTATTATAATCGGCAAGGGAGTCCAGACGTGCGGAAAATCACCCGAAGCATGCAACCCAAAATGCTGTCGGTTGCGATATTCTTCCTTGCCGTCTGCGTCCCCTTCTCAGGCTGCAAAGCCATCCGGGTCGCTGTCCCCGAGCCGGACCTTCGGCACGCGAATACCGCCTCCCAAGAGGGAGACATCGCCTTCGCTCGAAAAGATTTTTACACGGCCCTCATCAAGTATCTCGAGTCGGTTCGATTCAACCCCAACAGCGAATATGTTTATAACAAGCTTGGCATTGCCTATTCGCAATTGACGTACCTCCAGCAAGCCGCGGAGTCTTTTGAGCACTCCATCCAGCTCAATCCCAAGTATACTTTCGCCTACAACAATCTCGGGTCGGTTTATTTCGCACAGAAGAACCTGAAAAAAGCGGAGAAGTGCTTCAAAAAAGCCATCAACCTCAAAGATGACGAAGCCTCTTTCTACATGAATCTGGGTTCTCTTTATCTGGAGAAGAAGAAGCGCAATAAAGCCATAGCGGAGTGGCGAAAAGGACTGGCGATCGATCCGAACGTTCTTTCAAAAAACAGCTCCGTGAGCCTGATCGGCGGCGCCTCCCCGTCGAAAGAACGGCACTACTTTATGGCGCGCCTGCTCGCTGCAGAAGGAAAAACGGAACTGGCGATAGAAAGCCTGAAGCTGGCAATAAACGAGGGCTTCACCGATATTGAATCGGTTCGAAAGGAGCACGACTTCGATCCGATCCGCAAGGACGAGCGCTTCATCGATTTTATGGAACAAACGGATCTTCTGATCCGTCTCAAAGCGAAGGTCGGCCTGCCGGGAAACTAGCCGCCATTTGCCGCGAAGCGGCCACTTGCCCGGGCAAAGGGTGATTCTGCCCTTTGCTGAGAGCGGACGGCTCTTACTCCGAGAGTTCTACGAGCCAAGCGGCAAGCAAAGGGATGAGGATCTCGTGGTGCCCGGTGAGGGCAATTCCGCGGCCGCCATTTTTCACCGGCCTCTTGATGACGTTTTCGGTGGGCCTGTAATGCTGGATAAAATCGAGATTGGCCGTCGTAAAGTCTTGCAATTGCCGGCCTTGGTTGCGCACCAGCGTAACGCATTTTAAAAAGACCTCCGGCAGGGTCACGGCCGAGCCGCAGTTCAGATAAACTCCTCCTCCATTCAATTCCGAAACCAGGCCGGCGAAAAGGAGAAAATCGCGATGGCTCCCTTCCCCGACCGCCGCCGGCGACATGGCGGGATGGTTGTGAATGATATCGGCGCCGATCGTGACGTGGACGGTCACCGGGATGCTCCGGAGATACGCCTGCAATAGGAGGCTGTACCGCCCAAATTGCGGGTTCAGTTTGGAAAGGTGCCTCCCCAGGGATTCGCCAATTCCAAGACCTTCAGCCACACCCTCCTTGATTGCCCCGTTGATTCCCTGGCCCGTTTCCTCAGCCATGCCAAAAGCGCCGGTCTCGAGTTGCACATCGACATCTTCACTTGTGAAGCCGGTCAGCGCGATCTCATAGTCGTGGATCAGGCATGAGCCGTTGAAGGCCAGCGCCGAAACCAGGCCCCGGTCCATGAGGTCGATCAGAAGGGGAGAGAGCCCTGTCTTGATGACGTGCCCGCCCATGCCCCAAATGATGGATTTTCCGGAGCTCTTGGCGCTCATGACAGCGTTGGCCAAGTCCTTGAGGCCCTGGGATGCGAGCATGCCCGGGAGGCCCTGCAGGAAATCCGAAACCGCGCCGCCCTTCTTGTGCGGATGGCCGAAAAGGTCGACTGCGACTTTGCTGCGGCGGCTTCCCAGTGGATAAGTCTTGACGCCGCTTAAATCATAGGGCCGAACCCGGTATATGGACATAACTGGTCATAGCCCCTTCATGTCGTCGTCCGCGAGTTCGCACAGAATGTGGCCGATCATGATGTGCACTTCCTGTATCCGCGCCGAAAGACGGTGCGGGACATTCAGGTGATACTGGGCCTTAGGACCGAGTTTCCCGCCATCGCCGCCGGTCAGAGCAACAGTGATCATACCGATTTCCCGGGCAGCCTCCGCGGCAAGGAGCACGTTCGGAGAATTGCCGCTGGTCGAGATTGCGACGGCGATATCCCCTTTCCGCCCCAGAGCCTTCAGCTGCCTCGAGAATACCTCGTCAAACCCGTAATCATTGGCGATGGCGGTCAGGATGGAGGTGTCGGTGGTGAGGGCGATGGCCGGAAGCGGCCGGCGTTCCCGTTGGAAGCGGCCTATCCACTCCGCTGCAATATGTTGCGCGTCCGCAGCGCTCCCCCCGTTGCCGAAAAGGAGCACTTTGCGGCCCGATTCGAGAGCCGCAGAGATCTCGCGGGCCACCCGGGCGATGAGCTCCTCGTTGTTCTGGAAGAAAGCTTTCTTCAGCTCGAGGCTTTCCGCAACAGCCCTTCGGATGGCAGGGATCATGGGCTCATTAGATCTGACAACCCCAGGGTCATGTCAAGTTTAATATCTTCGGGTCCTGGAGCCTCCGATGGTTCGAGTGGAACTCTGAGACCCAAAGGCCCCAGGACTCGAAGACTTTCAGCATCTTAGGCCGGATTGACTCCTATGCTCCCGTCTGTTAGATTACCTCGTTTATATCCGTATTCCCGGCCCGGAGATGTTCTCCATGTTCAGCACGATCCTTACCAAAATAGTAGGCAGCAAGAACGAGCGGGATTTGAAGCAGATTGCCCCGCTCGTCGAACGCATTAATGAGCTGGAGCCGGAGATGGCGCGCCGATCCGATGCAGAGTTGGCGGAGCTAACCCCGAAATTCCGCGAGCGGCTGGCAAACGGTGAAACCCTGGATGACATCCTTCCGGAAGCTTTTGCGGCTGTGCGGGAAACCGGCAAGCGCGTCCTCTCCATGCGCCATTTTGACGTGCAGCTCATCGGAGGAGCCATCCTGCACAAGGGGCGGATCGCCGAAATGAAGACCGGTGAAGGGAAAACGCTGGTCGCCACGCTTCCTGCCTACCTCAACGCTCTTGACGGCAAGGGCGTTCACATCGTCACCGTCAATGATTACCTGGCCGGACGGGATGCCGAATGGATGGGCAGGTTATACCGGGCTCTCGGCCTCACGGTCGGATGCATCCAGCACCCGCTGACCGACGAGGAACGCAAGGCCGCCTATGCGGCCGACATCACTTACGGCACCAACAATGAACTCGGTTTCGATTACCTCCGCGACAATATGAAGTACGATATCGCGGACTGCGTCCAGCGGACCTACAATTACGCGATCGTGGACGAAGTGGACTCGATCCTCATCGACGAAGCGCGCACGCCTCTCATTATTTCGGGACCGGCAGAAGAATCCACGGACAAGTACTACAAGGTCGACCGGATCGTTCCCAGGTTGCGGCGGGATATCGACTTCCAGGTCGACGAGAAAGCAAGGACGGTCAATCTCACCGAAGAGGGGGTGGAGAAGGCTGAAAAACTCCTGGCTGTCGGCAACCTTTTTGAACCTCAGAACATGGATTGGGTTCATCATACCTACCAGGCATTGAAGGCTCACTTGCTGTTCAAGAGGGACGTTGACTACATGGTCAAAGACGGCGAAGTCGTCATCGTCGACGAGTTTACCGGCAGGCTTATGCCGGGACGCCGGTACAGCGACGGTCTGCACCAGGCGCTTGAGGCCAAGGAGAACGTCAAAATCGAGCGCGAGAACCAGACCCTGGCGACCATCACGTTCCAGAATTACTTCCGCATGTACAAAAAGCTATCAGGAATGACCGGTACTGCCGAGACCGAGGCGGAGGAGTTCTACAAGATCTACAAACTCGAAGTGAACGTCATCCCCACCAACCGGACGCTCATCCGCACGGAGTTTCCTGACGTCATTTACCGGACTGAACGGGAGAAGTACACCGCCGTGGTCGATGAAATCAAGGGACTATACGAAAAGGGCCAGCCGGTCCTGGTGGGCACGATCTCGATAGAAAAATCAGAAAAGCTGAGCACGCTCTTGAAACGGCAAGCCGTTCCGCACGTCGTGCTGAACGCCAAATACCACGCCAAGGAAGCGGAAATCGTAGCCCAGGCCGGGAGGAAAAAGGCCGTAACGATCGCGACCAACATGGCGGGGCGCGGGACCGACATCCTCCTCGGCGGGAACCCGGAGTTCCTGACCATGCAATCGCTGCGCGAGAAGGGCTTGGATGCCCAGACCATGCCGAAAGAGGACTACGAAAAAATCCGGAAGCATTGGGTGGAAGTCTGCCCCAAGGAGCATGACGAAGTCGTGGTCATGGGCGGGCTGCACATCCTCGGGACCGAGCGGCACGAGGCGCGCCGAATCGACAACCAGCTCCGCGGCCGAGCAGGCAGGCAGGGGGACCCTGGCTCATCCCGGTTCTATCTTTCGCTGGAAGATGATCTCATGCGGATATTCGCCAGCGACCGCATTTCGGGGATCATGCAATCGCTAGGGATGGAGGAGGGCATCCCGATCGAAAGCAAACTGATTACGCGCCAGATCGAGAGAGCCCAGAAGCAGGTTGAAGCCCGCAATTTCGAGATCCGCAAACACCTGCTCGAATATGACGATGTCATGAACAAACAGCGGGAAGCTATCTACTCCATACGCCGGGAGCTTCTGGAAGGGGCCGACCAGAGAGAATATATCCTGGAGCTTGCGAACGACATCGTGATCGATTTCCTGGATCAGCACACGCCGCGCGCCAAGCCTCCCGATACCTGGGATGTGGAAGCCCTTCGGATCAGCATCGGCAATCAGTTCGGTTTCGACATCGCACAGCTTGGACTGGATTTCAAAAGCGTCCGGTATGAGGACTTGGCGGGAAAGATTCCCGACAGCATTCGCGCTCTTTATGAAAACAAGGAAAAGCGGTTCGGCGCGGATTACCTGAGATTCCAGGAACGCATGATCATGCTGCAGGTCCTGGACATGCAGTGGAAAGATCACCTGTGGGCCCTCGACCACTTGAAAGAAGGGATTGGGCTCCGCGGCTACGGACAGCGGGACCCGCTCATCGAATACAAGAAGGAGAGCTTCGATATGTTCGAGGCTCTCCGGACGAGAATCGAAGAGGAGACCGTACGCTATCTCTTCCTGTTCGAACCGATCAGCAGGGAAGAACAGGACGCTCGCGCAAGAGAGCGCGAAGAAGCGCGGCGGAAGGCGCAGAGGGACCAGAATCTCGTTTACAGCGCCGGGGATTCGGCCTCTCCAGCTCCATCGAAGCGCGAAGTCGTGAAGGTCGGAAGGAACGACCCCTGCCCCTGCGGCAGCGGGAAGAAATTCAAGAAGTGTTGCGGATCCTAACGGAACGGCGCATTCACTCATCGGCATCGGTGTTTTTTGAATTCGTCATTGTAACTCGTAATTCATGAAGGGGAGTATATGGTTAGAGACTCCAGTATCAGAGAAGCCCTTACCTTCGACGACGTCCTTTTGGAACCGGCCAAGAGCGATTTGCTGCCGTCCGAAGTTGAGATCACTACCCGTCTGACCAAAAACATTCCCTTGAATATTCCGCTGTTGAGCGCAGCCATGGACACGGTCACCGATTCCCGGATGGCGATCGCGATGGCTCAACAGGGCGGGATGGGCATCATCCACAAGAATATGACGATCGAAGCGCAGGCGGATGAGGTCGATAGGGTCAAAAGGTCCGAAAGCGGCATGATCGTCAACCCCATCACCATGTCTCCCGACCAGAAGATTCATGAGGCCGTGGAGGTGATGAAGAGATACAAGATTTCGGGATTGCCCATCACGTCGAACGGCAAACTGGTCGGGATACTGACCAACCGAGACCTCAGGTTCGAGACCCGCCTGAACATCAAAATCTCGGAATTGATGACGAAGGAGAATCTCATCACCGTGCCGGTAGGGACAACGCTGGAAGAGGCCGAAAGCATTCTCCACCGCCACCGGGTTGAAAAATTGCCGGTCGTCGACAGCAAGTACCGTTTGAAGGGGCTGATCACAGTCAAAGATATTCAAAAGAAAATTGCCTATCCAAACGCCTGCAAGGACCGGCTGGGAAGGCTTCGCGTGGGCGCAGCCATCGGGGCGACCGGCGACTTCCTCGAAAGGGCGGGTGCTTTGGGAAAGGCTGGAGCAGACGTGCTGGTGATCGACACGGCCCATGGACACTCGACTCGGGTCATAGATGCGATCAAACAGGCAAAACACCGGTTCCCGGAAATCGACCTGATCGCCGGCAACGTGGCGACCGAGGAAGGCGCTTTGGCGCTCGTGAAGGCCGGGGTCGATGCCGTGAAGGTTGGAATGGGCCCCGGGTCGATCTGCACGACAAGAGTGGTCAGCGGAGCGGGCGTGCCGCAAATTACCGCCATCATGGACTGCTCCAGGGTTGCCCACCGCTCCGGCGTCCCCATCATTGCCGACGGTGGAATCAAATTTTCCGGAGATATTTCAAAGGCTCTCGCCGCCGGCGGAGACTCCGTTATGATGGGTTCGCTGTTTGCGGGGACGGACGAGAGCCCGGGCGAAACCGTGCTCTACCAGAACCGCAGCTATAAGGTGTACAGGGGGATGGGCTCCCTGGAAGCCATGAAAGCAGGGAGCCGGGACCGCTACGGCCAGGAAGGCGCCTTTTTCGAAGGGAAGCTGGTCCCCGAGGGGATCGAGGGAATGGTTCCATACAAAGGGAGTGTCGAAGTGATGATCCCGCAGTTGACGGGGGGCTTGCGGGCCGGCATGGGCTATTGCGGCTGCAGGAACATCGAGGAATTGCAGACGCGCTCCCGCTTTCTGCGTATCACTTCCTTCGGGCTCAAAGAGAGCCACGTTCACGACGTTTTGGTCACGAAGGAAGCCCCAAACTATCGAACCGAGCTATAGCGTCGTTACGATTTGCGCATGACGATTTAATAGGCTGCCTTGGAGCCAGGCCTGTCCTTCATAAGTGGCGGCGAATGAAGAATTGCCAACAAACTCGACACTTCCCGCGGCGCCAATCCAATGGGTCGCCCGTCATTCGCCCTTCCTCATTTTCTTTAGACTTTCGAGCCGCTATCGATATCTCTAGCCTTGGCTGCCTGCACCGAGGAATCTATTGATGATAGAAACCGAGGAGGCTGTCCAAAGATTTGTTCGTGGAGAAGAAGAAGCTTTCAGCCAGATTGTCCGCCGCTGGGAGAGAAAAATATATAACCTCGCCTGGCGCATGGTGGGCAACCGGGAGGATGCACAGGATATCGTTCAGGAAACGTTCCTTTCGGCTTTCAGATCGATCAAAGGGTTGCGCGACCCCGGCAGCTTTCCCACATGGCTGTATCAGATTGCTTTGAATCACTGCCGGGCTCGGCGAAGATCGCAGAACCCCAATGTTTCGCTGGACAATCCGGGCGCCGACCAATCCGGAGCTGAAGGACCGGGTTACTCCGGAATCCCCGCCGAGGATCGCGGGGACGCGCTGGAAACGATCGACATCATTCAAAAGGCTCTGGCGGGTCTCAGTGAGGAGCACCGGAGTGCCATCGTGCTGAAAGAGTACATGGGACTCAGCCTGGAGGAGTTGGCGAAAGCGATGGATTGCCCGCTCTCCACAGCGAAATCGCGCCTCTATCACGGCCTGAAGGACGTCCAGCGCCAATTAAAGCGCTTGGGCATCAAATGATTCACGGTTATAAGGGGACGGTGACCGCCCCCCCATGACCCAATTTTGAATTTCAAGAGAGGGAAGTCATGCGCTGCGAAGAGATCCAGGAACACCTTGTGGAGTTGCTCTACGATGCGGAGGGCGCCCTGAGCCCCGACCTGCAAAGCCATCTCCGCACATGTCTGGCCTGTCGCCGGGAATTCGAAGAGCTGAAGCAAACGCAAAAACAACTTCAGATCTGGAAGGACGAATCTCCGCTCCGGAGTGTATCGATCGTCAGGGAGACATCCCTCCGGGACCGAAGCAGCTGGAGGTACCTCCGCTATGCCGCCATTGCAGCCATGGCGGCGATCTGTTTCCTGGCCCTTGCCAACACCCAGGTCACGTATGACAGGAGCGGCTTTTCGATCAGCACTCACCTCTTTGCGCGCAACGCCCCGGAGCGGAACTTCTACACGAAAAGCGAAACTCGCGAAATCATGAAGCGCGCGGCGAACGAAAGCGAAGAGGTCAATTATCTGATGATGCAAAAGGTACTGGACACGGTTGAGCGGGAACGCTGGATCGATGCGCGCCTCGTCCCCACCCGTGCCGCCCGGAATGGAAACAGGGACTGAATCCCGTCTTTCCTTCGTCAATCGTCAATAGAATTGAGGCTCGTTGAGGCTTATGGAGAATCCAAACCCAAAGAAAAGGCCCTTGAACAAAAGCCGTGCCTTTGCCTTCCTTCCCGTCTTGATCCTGGTCTTCTCGGCTCCGGCGCTGCCTCTCGGCGCCAACCAGGATACGGGGGATGTCAAGATAGATTACGGGATGGCCAAACAGGACGTCCTTAAATTCGAGTCGGTGATCAATGACGTGATCAACGGCACCTTCGGCTCGAGTCCGTACGCAGTTCTCTACAAGCCCAAAGGAGCCTACTTGCCTGGGTATGGCTTCAGCCTGAGCTTTACGATTAATATTTATCGGGCAGTGATCAACACCCCATTCGGACAGGTCCGGTCAAACGTCGACGGCAGTCCCGACTTAAAGAGGCGGCGCATCGATGAACTGAAGGACAAGCTGATCCGGGCGCTCCAGGAAAACGGGGATAAACTTCGACAGCTCCGGAAGGACGATAATGTCACCATCGTGGCTTTTTTCGAGGATCGGAATTTTCCGGACGAACCCGATGGAAACAAGACCATGATCCTCACCGCGCTCAAAAAAGATCTTGATGAACTGGGACACAAAATCGACCGATCAAAAGAATTCAGACAAAGGATGAAAATCGTTGAGTATTAAAGTCGAGGCTCTCAAATCAAAAAAACAAATCGGGCAGGTTTTCCTGGAGCGTGGCCTTATCGACGAGGAGGAGCTGCGGACCGCACTCAATCTTCAAGCGGAGTCCAGGGAAAGGCTCGGAAAGCTTCTCGTGGACCTCGGGTACATATCCGAAAGGGATTGCCTGACAGTCGTGTCGGAGCATCTCAACATTCCGGCTCTGTCGGGATCCGACTACCCGCCGGTGCCGGTGCTCGACAACGTTCTGACCTTTCGATTCATGAAGCAGTGCAAATTTGTTCCTGTCGGGCTGGAAAATAACGTGCTCACTTTGGCCATGGCCGATCCGCTGGACAACGCCACTCTGGACTCGGTCCGGCAGGCCACCGGGTATCAGTTGAAGCCTATGCTCGGGGCCGAAAGTGAGATTATGGACGTGCTGGAAAAATTCTACGGCTCGGCCGCCAGCACACTGGGAAGAATCATCGAGGGCATCGATGAGGGCAATATCGAAAACCTGTCGGATGAGATCGAGGATATCGAACAGTTGAAAGACCTCGCCTCCGAGGCGCCGGTTATTCGCCTGGTAAACCTCTTGATTTCCAAAGCAATCGAAAGCCGCGCAAGCGATATCCACATCGAACCCTTTGAAAAAGATCTGAAAGTGCGCTACAGGATTGACGGCATCCTGCACGATGTTGAATCGCCTCCCAAGAAACTGAAGGCCGCCCTGATCAGCCGTGTGAAAATCATGTCCAAGCTGAACATTGCGGAGCGACGTCTGCCCCAGGACGGAAGAATCAAACTCAAGGTCCTGGGAAAAGATATCGACCTGCGCGTTTCGACGCTGCCGACGCTCTATGGAGAAAGCGTCGTCATGCGCATCCTCGACAAGAGCAATACGAGCCTTTATGACATTCTCCGCCTGGGACTCCCGGAGGACTCGCTCCGGGAATTCGAGTCGCTGATCCGCCGGCCCCACGGGATCTTCCTGGTGACCGGACCCACCGGTAGCGGCAAAACCACCACGCTCTACAGTGCATTGAGCGCCATCAATCTCCCGGACAAGAAAATCATCACGATCGAAGATCCTATTGAATACCAGATCGACGGCGTCAATCAGATCCACGTCAACGCGCAGATCGGGCTGACGTTTGCGGCCGGCCTGCGCCACATCGTCCGGCAGGATCCGGACGTCATCATGATCGGCGAGATTCGAGACCTCGAGACGGCTGAAATCGCCATACGTGCCGCGCTCACCGGGCATCTGGTTTTTTCCACCCTGCACACCAACGACGCTCCGAGCGCCATTACGCGGCTGATCGATATGGGGGCGCAGGATTACCTGATCGCCTCTTCGTTGCTGGGAGTGCTGGCTCAGCGACTGGTCAGGGTCGTCTGCCCTTCCTGCAAAACCGAAGTCTTCCCCGTCCCGGAAATGTTGGATGAAATCGGATTCAGGCGCGGCGACCGCAGGGATGGCCCCGATCGTTTCTACGAAGGTCGCGGCTGCGAAAACTGCAGCCATACCGGCTTTGTCGGCCGCGTCGGCATCTACGAGCTGATGGAAGTCAATGACGACATCCGCAAACTTGCCATCGGGAAGGCGGATTCAAACCAAATCAGGAAAAAGGCAACGGAGAACGGGATGCGCTCGCTCCGGGATGATGGGTGGTTGAAAGTGCGTCAAGGCGTCACGGGCATTGCCGAGGTTCTGCGCGTAACGCAGGAAGTGTGATTCTATTTATGACAGACAGAACGCCGCGGATGTCGCAGATTGGAAAAGTTCCTTTCCCGTTCGTGGCCTTGTCGCGATTCAGGTAAATGCCGATGCCGTCGTATATCTATAAGGCAAGCACCTTCGAAGGCAAAATCGTTGAGGGCACCATGGAAGCCGTGGACGACGGCACCGTCTCCCTCAAGCTCCAGGAAATGGGGCTCCTCCCGGTCCACATCGGTGCGCCGGATCGCCAGACGATTTTCAGGCGCGAATTCGATTTGCCCTGGAAGCGAAAAAAAATCCGGCGCAAGGACCTTCTGGTATTTACTCAGGAACTCCACACCCTGGTGCGTTCCGGATTTCCGCTGGACCGCTGCCTGGCGGTTCTCGGGCAGCTGGCCGAAAGCCCGGCAATGGCCGAGGTGATCCAGGATGTGCTGAAGGAGGTGAAGGGGGGCAAATCCTTTTCGGAAGGTCTGGCGAAATACCCTGCGGTCTTCCCCAAGGTCTACGTCAGCATGGTGAAAGCCGGTGAAGCGGGTGGAGTGCTCGAGGAAATACTCACTCGCCTTGCCAGTTATCTTGAAACCAGCGAGGATTTGAGATCCTACATCGTCGGCGCAATGATTTATCCCGTGCTGCTGTCTGTCGTGGGGCTGGCCAGTGTGACGATTCTGACGCTTTTCGTTGTCCCCAGATTCACCGCCATTTTTCACGACATGGGAGTGCCGCTCCCTCTGCCGATGGCCATACTGAAAGGTTTAAGCAGTTTTCTCACCTACTACTGGTGGGCCTTGCTGGTGGCCATGATCCTGGCGGGCGCCTATTTCAAGCGCTTCCGGGACAGCAACGAAGGCCGCCTGAAATGGGATCGCTGGATGCTGCATATCCCCCTCGTCGGTGTCGTGCTGCGGAAAGTCGAGGTCGCACGCTTTTCGCGGTCGCTGGGAACACTGCTGCACGGCGGCGTTCCTCTTCTGCAATCGATGACCATCGTTCGCGAAATCATCGGGAACCAAAGCATTGCCAGGACGATCGACCCTATCCGGAACGGCATTAAAAAAGGGGAGGGGATTTCGCAGCCCATGAAGCAGAGCGGGGTCTTCCCGCCCCTCGCCATGCACCTGATCGAAGTGGGGGAAGAATCGGGAAAGCTCGACAGCATGCTCATCCAGGTCGCGGACGTTTACGACGTGGAGGTGCGCACCAGCATCAAGAACCTGATCGCATTTTTTGAACCGGCACTTATTTTGCTCATGGGCATCATTATCGGGACCATTGTGGTCTCAATGCTCATGGCCATTTTCAGCATCAATGACATACCCCTGTGACGAATGGTTGCGGGCAAAGCAAAAGACTCCGTTCGGGAGGAAAAATATGTTTGAAAATCATGAAGAGCGCAGGTCGGAAAAGGGATTTACGCTCATCGAGCTGATTGTCGTCCTGGTTATCCTCGGCCTGCTCGCTGCGGTCGTGGCGCCCAGGGTTTACGATAAGCTGGCGAAGGGGAAGGAGACGATCACGAAGGTTCAAATCAAGGAACTCGAGGGCGCCCTGCAGATGTTCTCTTTCGATATGGGACGCTACCCGACCTCCGCCGAAGGATTGGATGCCTTGATCAGGAACCCCGGTAATTCCGATGCATGGAGAGGCCCCTATCTTTCAAAGGACTTGCCGAAGGATAATTGGGGGAAACCTTTTGTCTATCGCTATCCGGGCACGCACAACAATGAATTTGACCTCTTTTCCTGCGGGCCAGACGGCAGCGAAGGCACTGACGACGATGTCTGCAACTGGAAATGAGCCGTGAACCATCGATCGCGGGACCGGGGCTTCACATTGCTGGAACTTATGATTGTCGTGCTCGTCATGGCACTGGTCCTGGCAGTGGCTTATCCGTCCCTTTCGCGCGGCACGGCCGCGATTCACATGCGAGCCACGGCTCGCGACATACTGAACGTTTTCCGCTACGCGCGCGAAAAGGCGGTTACGGAGCAGACGGGAATGCAGGTTGCGGTGCTCCGCGATAAGCAGGAATTGGTTCTGTCCGACGATTTGGGGGACGGCAGCCAAAGCTATGCGTTGCCTCACGATGTGAAAATCCAGCGCCTGGCGCTGGCCGGAACTGAAGTCGTGGATGGTCCACTGATCGTCCGCTTCCTCCCCAATGGCAGCGCGGAGAGTGCGGAAGTGCTGCTGAAATCGGATAACGGATCCGAACTCAGGATCGTCACGGATCCGATAACCGGCGGGGCCCGTGTTCAGTCAGGAGAGGATGTCCCGTGATGCTTTTGCGAGCCGGCTTCTTGGAGAACCAAAACGCCGTGCGGCTCCGGAGAGCCGCCCCGCCAAGAACCGCTCGGCCGTCTTTCCGTCTCGACGGACAGCAGGGGTTTACTCTGCTCGAGGTCATGGTGTGTCTCACGCTGTTGGCGGTTGGAGCGGCTTTGACCCTATCCCTGATTTCCGGATCGCTGGCAAATATAAGGAAGGTGCAGTTGAGAACGCGCACGGTGGAGCACGCCGAAGCGGTGATGGAACTGGCGCTTCTCGATGATTCCATCGACAAGCCGACGACGTTCACGGGAGATTTCGAGGACGGCACTCGCTGGTCCGTGCGCGTGGAGAATTACACGCTGCCGGCTCCTGTCGAGCTGCAGCCCCGGGCTCTCCCCCAGAACATGCCGGTCAAGCTGCTCTGCTACACGGTCGAAATGTTCAGTCCCGACTCCAGGGGATCGGATTATCAATTGCAGACGCTGAAGGTGGTGAAGACCGGCCCTGAAGATCAGCAGATGAGGGTTCAGTAATGATCGGTGCCGCGAAAGACCGTGATCGTCGACCGCAATCAGGCTTCACCCTGCTGGAGATGATCGTGGCCGTGACGCTTGTCGCCATGATCGTTGTCGGTCTGTGGGCGGTCTTCAGAATCAGCATCCGTTCCTGGTCCCGAGGCACGGAATTCATGGATGCCAATCAGCGGCACCGCAGCATTCTGAGCCTGGTCAGGAAACAAATGGCCTCAATGTACGGACTGGTTGTCTCCACCGATCCTCAGCAGCAGGGGCCGGGCACCCTCTTATTCAGCGGCACCGAGACCAATGTTCAATTCATCAGCTTGAATGCTCTCCAGTTTCAGGAGAGTCCCGGGCTGACGCTGGTTTCCTATGACGTCGAACAGGACGCCGGCGGGGACTATGCGCTGGTCGAAAGAGAGGCCCGTTACCTGGGGACGTTGACCGACGCGGGAAACTTCACCAGCGGATCGAAAGCAACGCCCATTTTCGAAAACCTTTCGAGCTGCCAGCTCGAATACTTCGATCCGGGCGACGCCAACAATGCGCCTCAGTGGGTTCGCGAATGGGACGGCCAGAAGCTGGGCAAGTTCCCGTTGGCCATTTCGTTGACGATGATATCCCGTGACCCCAAAGGGAACACGCTAAACAGGCACATGGTTGTGCCGATCAACGCGGAGCCTTACGATCCGCGTCTGACTGCCGCCAATTCTTTCGGCGTGAGGAGGAGCCTGGTGCAATGAAAACAGTGAGCAGGCTGAGCGTTTCCGAGCCTTTGCTGCCGACGACCCGCTGCCGGCTCCAGGCTGAAGATGGGGTGATCCTCATTGCGCTGCTGTGGATATTGACGGCTCTGTCGGTCATTGCGCTGAGCTTTTCTAGGGAAACCTTTGTGGAAGTGGCCGCGGCACGGAACGCACAGTCCCTGGAAGACTCCTATTTCGTGGCGCGGGCGGGAATGGCGGCGGCCGTGTATCAGCTTCTGCAGAAGAAAAGCACGACCGTCGTTCGGCAGGCCGAGCTCCAGGAGGAGACCGACCCGCTGGACCTTGGAATCGTGACGGGCAATCTGGGCGGCAGCGTTTACCGCGTGGACATCCAGGACGAATCGGGAAAGCTAAACGTGAACAGGGTTCCAGAGCAACAGTTGCGGGCTCTGGTCGAAGCTGCCGGGATCGCGAAGCCGGACTCCGACATCATCACGGATTCCATCTTGGACTGGATCGACACGGATACCCTCCCGCGTCTGAACGGAGCGGAAGACGATTATTATCAGACGCTGAACCCTCCCTATAAAGCCAAAAACGGCAAGATCGATGCGATTGAAGAGCTTCTCTTGGTCAGAGGGGTCACGCCGGAATATTTTTATGGACGGCCGGAGCGGACGGCCGACAATTCCGTAATCTACAAATATGGACTGTCCCGCTATCTGACCGTCTACTCGAACGCTACCACGGTCAACGTCAATTTTGCTGCGCTGCCCGTGCTTCTGTCGATCCCCGGGATGCCTCCCGAGACCGCGCGGAAGATCTACGAGCGGCGCCTCGTCAAGCCGTTTAAGACTGTGATGGAAATATCACGCGATCTGGGAGTGAGTCTGGATAAATGGACGGCCGGTGTGGGTTTTAACCAGACAGGCATCTATACGCTCACGGCCTCCGCGCACGCGGCAAATTCAAGAGTGCGGCGCGTCGTGCGCGCTGTGGTCCGTCTTGAAGCCGCCGGGAACAAACAGTACCGAACCCTATACTGGAACGAAAACGTTCCGGACTATGAAGGCATACGGCCATGATTTATTTGAAGACCAGTGTCGGAGTCGAGTTGCGCGGGGAAGACATGCTGATCTCCTCGCTGCAGAGCAATTTCTCCGGCGGGGTGTTTACGCACTTCACGCGCATTCCAGGCTACCGGCTTCGAGATGCGCAGAATCTGCGGCAGGAAATCAATCTCTTTTTCCGATCGCATGGGCTCACCAGAGACAACATTGTCCTGGGAATCCCGCGCAAAGACCTCGTGCTGCGCTATCTCGATCTTCCCGCGGAGGTGGCGGATAACCTCAAACAGGTCGTGCAGTACCAGGTTCAATCATTCGAACCGACCGAGGAAGACAGGTTCTACCACGACTATACTCTGCTCCAAAAGGGCGCGGGAAAGAGGCTGTCGGTTATGCTGGCCATGGTCAGAAAGACCATGCTGGACGAAACCCTTCAGTTTCTGCTCGCGCTCGGAATCCGCCCGGTCATCGTAACCGTTGGTTCGATAGGGATCGCGAATATCTTTTTGCAAAACCGGAAAGGCCTGCAGGACAAGACTTTTATTCTGGTCGACCTGGGCACATCGATGCTCGAAATGTTTGCCTTGAACCAGGGCGCGCTCGTGTACTCGCACGCCGTGTCGACGGAGAAGGATGCGAACTGGAAGGACCTGATCCTGCGCGAAGCGGACGACGCGGCTTCCCAGCTGCAGCTTGGAGCGGAAGGCACCATCGAAAAGATCGTGCTGTCGGGAGAATCTTCGCAAGCCGTGTTTGAGGAAATCAACAGTGTATTGCCTGATTGCGAGCTGATTCAGAACAGCATCGGCCTGGAAATTCCCGGCGAGAACAAATCCCATATTCAGGAAGCGGCCTGCTCGCTCGGATTGGCTTACACGGGGATGGCACGGCGCCCCTCCATCCCGGTGAACCTGCTCCCGCCCGAGCGAAGGATCCGCCAGAGCCGCTGGGCTTACGTGCCGGCTGCCGTTTTCGGGCTGGCAATTTTAGCTTTGTTGTGCGGCCTCGGATTTCACGGCGTCGTGCAGGATAGAATGCTGATTCGCCGGCTTGATCAGGAGATCCAGTCGCATAAGACGCCGGTCGCAAGAGTCATGTCCTACCGCAGCCAGTCCGAGGAACTGGAGAAAAAGATCAAGGCGATCGAAGAACTCCTGAAATACAGAGATATGAACCTGGAAGTTCTTAGGGAGCTGACCGCGAAGCTTCCGGATGACACTTATGTGACCACCTACAGATATCAGGATGGGAATATCCAGCTTTCAGGGCAGAGCAGCTCCGCCTCCGATCTGATCCCAGTGCTCCTAAAATCACCACTGCTGAAGGATGTTGGAGCAAGGGGAAATTTCTACAAGAATCAGGCTACGGGCAAGGAACAATTTAATCTCGAAGCCAAACTGGGGAGATGATTCGTGAAGGTGACCTCAAGAGAAAAAACAGTGATTATGGTCGGTGTGGCCGCTGCCGCCGCGGTGCTGGTCTTCTACGCGGCGATAAAGCTGGTGCCGGACACCGTGAGTCTTTCCCGGACGGTGGAGCTCAAAAAGAGAATGCTCCGGACCCAGCTTGAAACCTTGAGCCGCGAAGATGCTTACAAGGCGCGCCTGGACCATTACGGGAAGCGGTTGGACCAGGATCTGAAGCAATTCCTGCCGGGGGATAATCCAAGTCTCGCAGGCGCCGAGCTGCAGAGGGTCATCAAGGATTTTGCGGATCAGAGCGGTGTTGAGATCACCCAGAGAATTTTCCTGCCCGAGAAAAAAGTTCATGACATGGTTATGAAAGTCTCGATCCGGATTGAAACCAACTGCTCGCCGGAACAACTGGTGAATTTACTGGCTTCGATCGAAAGCTATGAAAAGCTGTTGAAGGTCGATGAGATGGTGATCAACAGCCTCAGGATTTCGAAAAAATTCGAGATTCGGCCCAGCCTGACGATATCGGGGTTTATCCGCGCGCCGGAAGAAAAACCGAAAGAGAACCCGCCAGACGGTTCAGGTGCGGCGAGCATTTCGTGAGATTTTTCCTGTGGGGCGGCTCGGTTAGCCGTGGTTGAATGTAACGTTTTTGAAGCACACTCCGCCAAAAATGGTTGCGGGGATTAAGAAGGCCGGTATGACCAAAAAATGGATTGCCATTAACCTGTTGTTGCTCGCGATCGCAGCACTGCTCGGATGGCAGCTTCGGGAATCGATTCTTCAATTCAAGGCTGAAAACGACCTGGCGAAAGTGCAGCCGACCCGGGACATAAAAACGAAGCTCGCCCCGGAGCCGTCGCTCCCCAAGGTCGCCCCGGCAAAGAGCTACACTCCGGCGGAATTCGCCCTTATTCCGGAAAAGAACATTTTTTCGGAGACGCGGAGCAGAGATGACAAAGTGGAGCCGACCGCGCCGCCGGAGCCGCCGCCGCTCGTTCAAAGGCCTGTTCTCGTCGGCGTAGTCATCACCGAAACACAGCGAACCGCCTCGATCATCGATCCAACCGCTCCGCAGGTGCCGAATCCTCGAACTCGTGCGGGACAGATCAAGAGAATCGGGGACGTTTACCAGGGGTACACGATCACGGAGATTTCCCCGGAGCGAATCGTCCTCGAAAGCGGCACCCGGAGGGAAGTGATCCCGCTGCGCGAGGGCACCAAGCGCACTGGAACCGGGAAGACTCCCATTCTGTCCACCCGGGTTGCCCCGATCGGCCCCGGCGGAAGCGTCGGGGGCACCCCGATAGTCATCGCGGGAGGCGCAGGTGCTGCGGCAGGGCGGAATCCCGTCACGTCGATTGGCGCTCCGGCCACTCCGGCAGGCAGCGCTTCGAAGGCTCCGGCGCAGACAACTCCGGCAGCCGCGTCCGCGCCGCCGGCCCAAACAGCACCGCAAACGACGGCGCCTTCAAACATCATCAGGACGCCCTTCGGCGATATTGTCCGGCCTGCGCATTGATCGCAGGCCAGGCGGGGACCCATCGACCCGCCTGCTGAAAGCTTTGGCCGGTCGAAAGGCCGGCTGGTTTATAAGGACTCCCATTCTCCCGGGTGGTTGCTTGCGCCGCGGGTCAGAAGGGAGAGCAATTTTTACCTGGACGGTCATCGGACCCGCCCGTAGCAGTCTCGCAGTGTATCGTTGTGGATATTCGCAGGGACTCTCGAAAAGAGGAAGCCATATGGCCATGAGCACCAATAAATCCCGGAGCGGCATTATCGTTATCCTGGCCGCCTTGCTGTTAGGCAGCCTGTCCACGGCAGCCTGGACATTCCAGGATCCGAATCGGCCCCCCACTTCCGAAGAGGAGCGGAGGCAGGCTCTGGAGCGCCTCACAAAACAGTTGCAGAACCAGCAGGGCGCCAAACCGGCAGGGCCTTTTCAACCGATGCCTCAGGCGGCTCCTGGAGCTTCTACGCCACAGGCGCAGCCGCAAACCCAACCTGCCTTCACCCCGGTACCTTCGGCCTCAACTCCTTCCCCGCGCGGGGTGCAGTTCAATTTCGAAGGTGAGGACCTGTATAATTTTATAAACCAGGTTTCGAGCACGCTTGGGCTGACCCCGCTGGTTATCGACCCGGACGTGAGAGGAGTCGTGAATCTGAGCTCGGGGCCGATGGCCAAAGAGGATATCCTCCCGCTCTTCAACCTGATACTGAAAAACAACAATGCCGCCCTGATCCGACAGGCGGGCGTATATCAGATTGTCCCAATTTCCTCAGCCCTGAAAAAGGGGGTCGAAATTATCGAGCAGCTGCCGGGCTCGACTGGCGCAAAACCTGATCCGGAAAAGGCCCCGGTCAACCTGCCGGAGCCCGCAATTCCCGGCACGCCGATTGCCAGCACAAGTTCATCGGGTCTCCTCCCAACTTTCCAACAACTGGCGGCGCCGAATTCGCCCAGGAGCAAGGTGCCGACAGCCGCGGCAGGCACAGTCAAAGAAATCGACAGCCCTAAAGCCGCCCGGCTCACCACCAATGTCATACGCGTCGAATTCGTTCCGGTCAAAGATTTGATCGAGCCCCTCAAGCTTTTCATGACGGAAGGCGGCGTCATTATGCCTTACGAGCGGCTCAATATGCTGATCCTGACCGATTACTCGGACAGCGTCTCGAGGATCCTGCAGATCATTCGCATGCTCGACAACAGTTACCTGGACCCCGACCTGGTCGAAATCGTCAAGATCAACAACAACGCTTCGGGCGACGTGGCCGACGATTTGAGGAAGATGTTCGGAACAGGCGCCAAGGACTCCGTGACTGGGGTCTCGTTCATTTCGTTGGATCGCCTCAATGCCATTTTCGTGATGGCCAGTTCCAAGCGGGCTCTCGAGGAGGTGAAGACTTGGATCAAAGAACTCGATTCAACCTCGGCAAAAAATATTCAAACTTACGTGTATATCGTTGAGAACTCGACAGCCTCGAATATTGCCATGATGCTCTCGGCGCTTTACGGAGGTGAAGGAACCTCCGGCGGCAATTCAGCGGCAGGAGGCACGGGGGGGGCAGGAGCGTCCGGGACCAACCGCAATAACCAGGCCGGCCAGGGGGGTGGCATAGGAACCAATCTCGGTGGTTCAAGCACAATGGGCAGCAATCCTTTTACCGGCCAGTCTTCGTTCCAGGGCAGCCAGTACAACAGTGGCTTTAACTCCGGATACAGCGGTGGCTATAACAGCGGATCTGGAGGCGGGTTTGGCGGATCTGCGGCAGGAAGCACTTTTTCGACCGGCCGACAACTCGGTCCCCAGCTCAACCCCAATCGAGGCGTCACTTCGCAGGTACTGCGCGGCGGCCAGCTCACAGGGCTGCAGGACACCGTCCGGATGGTCGTCGACGACATCAACAACTCCCTGATCATACAGGCGACCCCTGCCGACTATGTCTATATTTCCGAAACGATCAGGAAAATGGATGTGCCGCCCAGGCAAGCGCTGATCGACGCAAGAATTTACGAAGTCGATCTGACCAACAATCTTAATTTCGGAATCAATGCAACCCTCGCCGCCAATGGTACTCCTCCATTTCTCACGACCGGCGGCCTCGACACGAGCGGAAATCTTACGGCTTCGACTTTCATACCGGTTGGGGAAACACGGCAGATCATGGCAGCCTTAAGTGCCCTCGCTACGAAGACCAGGGTGAAAACCCTCGAAGCGCCTTCAGTCCTCGCGCTGGACGGGCAGCAGGCCCAAATCGTGGTTGGCGCCGAGATACCTTACCCCGGCGCGACTTACTCTCCGGCAGTAGGAGGAAGCACGACGAGCGTGGAATACAGGGATACCGGTATTTCCCTTATCGTGGTGCCGCGCATTTCGGCCTCCGGCTCCGTTACGCTGGATCTCACTCAGGAAATCAGCGCTCCCGGAGCAGACCTTACGGTTGGAGGTGAGACCGCCCCGAGCTTCACCAAAACGAGTGTGTCGACCACCCTGACCGTGAAAGACGGCGAAACGGTTGCGATCGCCGGACTGATCAACGAGGGGGACACGACTACCCGCAGCGGAATTCCGTTTCTGTCGTCAATCCCTCTATTGGGGAGTTTATTCGGCCAGACCACGAAAAATTCGAACCGTACTGAGCTGATCATCATGATTACCCCTCACGTGATCCGCACGCCCGAAAAACTGCAGGATATGACCCAGGACTTGAGGGACAAGCTGCGGAGTGTGCGCAAATACGAGACGGATAAGGAAAGCGAGCTCAAGCGTGACGTGGAAAATGCCCGGGAGGACCGCAACAAGCAGGAACAAAAAGGTGCAAAGAAGGTGAAAGCCGCCAAGCCGGAAACTCCCGAGAAGATGGAGAACCCGAACCAGTAGCGTCTGATCGAAGCGCGGATCCTCGCGGATCCTAATCCGCGTGGATCCGCGGACTTCCGCGGCTCATCCTCCATGCTTTCCCCAACCTCATTTGCCTCTGCGTCCCCGGCTCGAGCCTCATGGATTAGACAATTCCAATCATTTCGGTTAAAGTGTCCATCTGAAAAACCGGTATAATTGTGGCAAGTACGCCTTCTGCTACGGCGCCCGATGTGGGGTGCCTCCGTACAGACAACCAGACGGAGGGCCATAAGGAGATGTCTGCAAGATTCATACGCCTGTTCGCAGCACTTGTTTATTGCTTCATCGCCGCGGCCGCGCCATCACTCTTTGCCCAGGCGCTTCTCAGTGTCGGCAGCGCACCTACCACGGCCGCAGATATAGGCTACACGGAATTGGCCGGCACAATTTCTTTAGCCGTCTTTTCCGGATCAACCTCAGCAGATCACGTCGTCATCATGTATCCAGTCTCCATCACGAACAATCTGGCTTCGGATATTTCCATTGTCGGAACCGGCCATCTTTCCGGCATCGCCCACGCTCCCGCCATCGACAGCACCATCAACGCCATTTCCTTTGATGTTCCGGCGGGCGGGCTCACCGGAGACACGATATTTATTTCGGGAGTTCGTTTGGACGTTGCCGACACCTTGGGCTTGGCCCAGGTCGCCGCGACCGTCTATTCTTCGGCGAACACCATCATGACAGGACAGACGTTTCCGGTTGTGATCGGCAGCGTGGAGCAGCCCTTTTCGATCGACGATGCTGTTTCGAACCCGCTGTCGTACAGCTTCGGAATTGTCACGAACGATACGTCGTCGTTTGCCATTTCCGAAAATTATCCGGAGGCTTTCACAGGCTTGGGGGCCGGCGGAGGACAAACCGTCGCGACACAAATCCGAATTACCCCATTCGATCCGATTCCCGATGGAGCGACCGTTACCTTTGACGCGACCGTGACCGATGCCGCAACAGGAGCCACGCTCGCGACTCTTTCCGGTCTCCCGGAGACGGTGCCCCGCAACGACGGATCCGAGGATGTTGTATTCGTGTTCACTCCGGGAGCGGGCAGTTCCAGCGCATTGGAATCTTTCGCAATCACGATGACCCTAACGCAGCCTCCGGCTTCAGGCTCAGGCAGTATTCGCTTCCAGGCAGCTCTGATTCCGATCGGCGCTGCGGTTCCAAACGCCGATTTCCCATCGACGGACATCCCTCGTTACGCGGAACGCCTGGTCCCCTCCGATGCGGAGCTCGTGGGCGGCTCGACGGTACTGGATTTCCCATTTCTGATCGAGGCCAGCAACACCTACACCGGGATCGCAATTACGAATATCAACGATTTCCCCGTCGAGGGGACCTTCACAGCCTATGACCCTAGCGGCGCACTGATCACCGGCAGTACCATAACCAACCCGGTAGACATCGTTCTGCCCGCAAACGGGCAATACTCCAAACTTGCCTCGGAGATCTTTGGCGCCCAATTCAATGATGTCTCCGGAGGCATGATCGAATTCGCCGGCCAGTCGTCAGGATTAACGGGCTTTTACATCATCGGAAGCCTCTCCGGCCCGCAGCTCGACGGCGGCAACGCCAACATGCAGAGCGCGACCCACTGGTTTATGCCCCTGGTATTTCACCAGGGGAGCGTGCCCTTCAATTTGCTCCAAATCGATAATCCAGGGGAAGGCCCGGCAACCGTGCAGCTTACATTATTTGATGCCAGCGGAGCTCAAGTTGCCAATACATCCCAACAAACCGTACCGCCGTTAGGCTCGCTGTCAGAGGATCTCGCCGGCTTGTTCAACGTCAGACTCAGTTCGTTCCAGGGCGGATATGTGCAGCTCGATTCGGACCTTCCGGTCGCTTTTCAAAACTATTTCGGCAATGCACTGGAATCCAATATCCTTTCGGCTCAGATTCCGTCTTCGGCAACTTCATACTATGTTCCCCGTTTCGCAACGGGAGGGCAAAACTCGACGGAGTTGACATTGGTCAACACCAATTCGATGGCCGCCTACCTTACCCTTACTCTTCTTGACAATAGCGGAATTGCGATTTCGCCCGGCGGGAGCGCGGTGACGCTTACTCTCGGCGCCGAATCACAAGCCACGCTTACGCTCGCCAGCCTATTTCCAAACTTAGGTCCAGGGCTTGTGACCGGATCAATCCGAATCGATGTGCAGCCAAGTTTTGTGGGACCTTTCCCCACTGGCTCGCGAATGTTTGGAGCGGTTCGGTTCGCCAACGCCGATGGATCTGCCTCCTCTGCGGTCCCCCTCGCGCTTGCTCCAACCGTCGATTGCGTGTATTCCGATGTGGCTCAGGGGGCCGGCTACTTCACCGGGCTCGCGGTGGAAAACACGAATGCCGCTATAGCCCGTTACACGGTCGAGGTTTACTCCCAGGATGGGGATTTGGTCGGGAGCTATACGTCGCTACTCGATCCCAATGCCAGTTTTTCCAAACTCGTCAGCGAACTCGTGCCTGCTTCCTCGGGCCAGATAGGCGGCTACATTCGGATCACAAGCGACCAGCCCCTGACAAGTTTCGCGATGTTCGGCTCCACTGATTTGCGCTCGCTAAGTGCCATATCACCCCAGATCATCCAATAGTTCTTGAGCTCTCTCGCCGAAGAACCGCGGATTTACGCGGACCGGCGTCAAGTCCGGGGTTCAATGCTTACGGGCTCTACAGGGAGTCGGAGAATTTATTGGCGGTGGGCGATGCCGATATCGATAACGCCATCCTGGTTGAAATCGCCCACGACGAAGTAAACCGAAGGATCAAAGATTGCGTTCACAAGGGAACTGACGCTGCCGTCCGCTCCATTGACCACCACGATGGAAATCTGATTCCCGAAGTGCTGGACGTATACGGTATCAGCAATCCCATCGCCATTGAGATCCGCTGTGGACTGCAGATAAGGAAACGAGTCCAGGGGAGAGGAACCGGACTCGACGAAAGTGGCATCCCCCTGGTTCAGGTAAACCGAAACCGTCTGTCCGAGATAATCCGTCAGCAGCAAATCATTGAGGCCGTCCCCGTTATAATCGTAGGGGATTAGGGAAGAATAGGCTTTATCGATTTTAGAGGTGGGAAGGAATATGAACTTTCTCAATCCCGGGCCATCGACAACAATTTGCTTTGCGATCTGAGTCATTAAAGCGATATCGGGCGAGCCGTCGCCGTTGAAATCTGCGATCGCCGTCGCCGCCGGCCCCAAGCCGCCGTCAATTTGCGAGTTAAGGATGTAGTTGCCCTGTCCGTCATTGAGGTAGACATAAGCTACGTTGTCCACTTTGTTTGTCACCACCAGGTCAGGGTAGCCGTCGCCGTTCACGTCCCCGTAAGCAATCGATTCCTGGTTTTCGGCATTTCGCAAGATGATCTTCAAATCATAGGATTGATTGCCGAGGCCGGCCAGGTTGAAGGAAGCCGCGCTGTTGTCTGACAGAGAGACTAACCCCTGCGAAGTGCCCACAACGGTCGCCACCTGCTCGTCGCCGAAGCTGCCTATGAATAGAAAAGTGCCGTTGGCCTGTGCGGGAGTTCCTCCGCTTGAGGAAGCAGGGGCTGCCGCTGTCTGATCCGGCTTCGCCGAATCGGTGCTGCCGGTTTTTGGGGACTTGTCGGCAGCGGTTGCGCTATTCTCGGAGGAGGTTGCGCTCGAGGAGGTTGCGCTCGACGAATTCTTCAAAACCTCGTCGAAAGGGTTCGACTTTGAACCGCTATTGTCCGACGAGCGATTCACATCCTTATCACGAAGCAGGTCCAGAAGGTCGGCCACGCCCGCCGAGATAAACTCCCGCGCGCGCGCCTGAAGATCGAAATCGCCGGACCGCAATCGCGGAACAGGGTTATCGGACACATTTCCGGATGGTGAACGGTCATGCCCTTCCAATGACGGATCCGAATCCGGCGGCGCCTGGTCGGCTGTGGTCCACCACTCCGGTTCCGACGCGTTGTCTTGGAGAAAGTTCCGGCCTGCATTGCCGTCATAGATGACATGTGCGCCGGGAGAGAACTCAAAAGTGCGGATATGGCTGGCCCGTGCGAGCGGGCTGAACACGGGATTGTCGATGCTGACGCCGGGGCCGTTTGCACTAGAATTGGCGCCATCTTTACCCGATAGGATCTGGCCAAGGGAGTTAAGCAGGGAGATGGATAGGAATACCAGCAGGATCAGCGAGACCCAGAGAAGAAAAAATCTCCTCTTCCCGACGGTAGCCCAAAAACCCCCTTGCATGGTCAGTCCTCGCTCAGGGTTCAAGCGGATGATTTAGACAATTATAATAACCTAACCAAGCCATGGCCAGACACTAGACATTATTAGGAAATAGTCGAAAATGTAAAGAAAATTCTTCCCTTGGACCCTGCATTTGAGGTAAATTCCTTACGCTTTCCCTTATCGGCATAAACTGATTTCCTTCTTGAAGGTTTTCCCGGGAAATCGGTTTCGATCGCAGGAAAATGAAAATTTGCGATTGGAAATGATTTTTTTTGTGACCTTGCGGCAGCAGCCGAATCTCTATATTTACTTGGCGCGCGGAGTTTTGGCTCGCTGTCATGAAAAACAGCCCTGAAGTCCCTTCGAACGGGGATCCCGGCAGAAAGTACTTTCCGCTGGGGTTCAAGCACGAAGATGGGGCGGGAAATGTTTAATCTTTCGTGCTAAGTGTTCCGATCAAAGTAATTTTTCAAGTGCAGAACCAACAATCAAGTCCTATAGGAGAATGACATCGATGAAATTAGCAAGAGTACTGATTTTAGCACTCGGGCTGATCATGATTGCCGCAATCCCGAGTTTTGCGGCTGTACCGTTCGTGACCAGTTCGACCCTGAACCAGATGGCGCCTAATGCGGAAACAGGGCTTTCGGGCAACGTTGTCCTGACAGCGCTGGCTCCGGGCACCGTGCTCGCAGGTGAGATCATCAACGTTTCCTACAACCCGGCCGTGATCTCGTCATTGTCGACTATGTCGATGAGCACTACTGTAAACGGCAGCGGAGTCGTCCTCACGTCCTTTGCCAACGCCATTTACGGTGTCTCCGTAGCTGTGGGAGGCGCTGGCGGCAACAACATCAATGCAATTGTTGGCGCAAGCAACATCACGTTAAACTTTACTGCGAACCAAGCTTTCCTTACGGGCGACGAGATCCAGATCATTGGGGTAAGGCTCAACGTTTCAGGCTTCGCGACAGTCGGCGGCCAGCAGGTCGTCACGATTTCGAGCGTCCTGGGATCTGCTTCGCTGACCAACCCGACGGTTCCCGTTGCGCTGTTCGTTGTGCCTTTCACCGTGACCACGGCTGCACCAGCCGCCTTCACCCAGATCCAACCCTTTGCACAGACCTTCGCTGCAACTGTAACGATCAAGGAAGCCGGCAGCTTCAGCAACGCGTTTGAGACACAGGGTTTGACGTATCCGACCAAGCTCATCCTTCAGGTAACTGGGCTTCCGGTAGGCATGTCCGTCAGTGGTATAGGCGGAATTACGACAGATGTTGGTACGCTGGCGGTAGTTGATCCTTTGCAAACAGCGGCGCTCTACGCTGCTGGCGAGATCATCATCGACATCACTGCTCAGTCAGCCAATACTATTGACAATATTGCTGTACCGATAAACCTCACCGTGCCGGCGAATACGACTCTTGCATTGAACCCGGCTGCGGCGTCCGTTGCTGTCACGCTTGCGCCTGCGGCAGTGGGGGTTCCTCTTTACGGAGTTGGACCCCTCGTCGGCCCGGATCTGTATGCTGTCAGCAACGTATCGGCGGGCATACCTATCACGGTTACCCAACTGGCGACCGCGTTGCTGTCCGTGTTTAATAGCTGGATTTTGCCCATGCCTAATCTACCTGACAGTGGGTTTGACACCGGCATCGCTATCACCAACACGACCGGATTCGGAGCCTCCGCCGCAACCTACGCTGGAGGGCCGTTTATCGTACCTCAGACTGGAACCATCACCGTAGTTATGTTCCCTGCCAATAGTACAACGGCACCGGTGAGCTTTACGACCGGCCCGACAATATTTGCTGGCACGGGTGGATTGGATGCTAACGGCAACCTTCCTCCGCATGGGACGTGGACAGTTCTGGTATCCCAGCTTGCCACCCAGGCCGGATTTAAAACTGGATTCACGGGGCAGATCTACTTCTTCACGAACTTCTCCAATGCCCACGGAGTAAGCTACATCTCGGATAACCTATTCGAGACACAAGCACAAGGTTACATGATGCTGGTGCTTCCTATTGGCGGCACCAGGGTGATGACTTATGAGAACCTGAACAACTAGTTCTCTGCCATCTCTTCGTTCAGTCAAGGCGGCGCCTCACGGCGCCGCCTTTTTTTTGGGGTTCGACGCGCGCCCGGGCACGTCCAGAACTCATTACTTCGTTGCGTAAAAAATAGTTGTGACCTTTTTGGATTTGGACGATCGAAATACCAGTGGGTCTGAAGAGTTTGCCTTATCGGCGGGACTCCCGGAGTTGCCAATGATGTACGATCTGTGCACAATAGAACCCGGCAATGATGCTTCCGGATGCACTTGGCATGGGAATGACGGAGAAGTCGGTCAATTCAGTCTCGCCGGCCCAGACCGGGGCGGAGCCTCTCGACCTGGACTTGCAGCTGCGAAAAGCGAAGTCGGGAGATTCGCAGGCTTTTGGGGCGATTTACGACCGGTATGCGGCCAGGATCTTTAACTTTGTGTCTCACTTGGCCGGGTCCCGCCAGGACGCCGAAGACATTACACAGGAGGCGTTCTTCCTGGCTTACCGGAGCTTGAAGAACCTCAGGGACCACGCCCATTTTGAGCAGTGGCTGTACAAGATAGCAAGGAATGAAATTTACAAGAACCAAAGGAAAACGAAGTCGAGACCTGATTCGCTGGATGATGCGGACAAGGGAATCCTTCAGATCCTGAAGAGCGCAGATCCGGCGGGCAATCCCGAAAACAGGCTGCTTTCGGGCGAACTGGGGAAGAAGATAAGGGCGATATTCAAATCGCTCCCCATGCAGTACAAGGAGACACTGGTGCTGGCTACGTTGCAGGGGTTAAGTTACCAGGAAATATCCGGAATTCTCGGGCGCAGCCTCTCATCGGTCAAGACGGACGTGTACCGGGCCCGGCTTATCATTTCGGAAAAAATGCGGAAGTATTCGAGCCTGTAGAGGTTTTCATCCATGGGCAGAAGGAATTGCATCGAAGAGATCGCGCTTTCAGCCTATCTCGACGGCGAATTGAACGAGGATGCCGCCAAAGGGGTTGAAGCGCATCTCGTAACCTGCCGGGATTGCTCTGCGTCCTACGAAAGCATGAAATCCGATCGCAATCTGCTCCTTGAAGCCCTGCCTGATTCACCGGCTCCGGCTCACATGAAAGTGCAGCTTTTCAGCAGGATCGATGCCGGAACTGAAGCCCGTCAGGTTTCAGGGATTTGGGCATGGGCAGGAATCGGGCAGCTCTTGCACGGAAGGTCCAAACCCTGGGCTTTCGCTTGCGCTTCGTTTGCTTTTTTTGCATTGATTTTATCCGGCTTTCATATCGAGCACCGTATTGAAGACGGAAGGGTGCTGGCTCAGATCGACCGTTTCAAAGCAGATTGGGTTGCGCGGGATAAAGCTGCGAATCCTTTTGATATCGATATCAATGGAGCGCCGCTGCGGCCCACCACCGCAAAAAACCCCTTCAAGGCGTATTTGAACGAGCGCTGAGTTTGGCAGAATGAAGGCAATGAGGGACTCTCATGTTTAATCAACCGAATAAAAATTTGAGGGTGCATCATAAGATACTGCTTTTGTTGTCTCTTATCGTTGTAGCGCCCGGCTCGGTACGAACCACTGCTTTCGCATTTCAGTCCTCACCGACCGCGGAAGAGAAGAAACTTCAGGTCGCATCCATGCAATACGACATGATTTTTCTTCTTATCCAGAACAAAAACTTTGACCAGGTGGAAGCGGAATGGAGGAAAGTCCTCGACCAGAAACTTGGCGCCAAGTATGAAAAGCAGATCGCGGACAGTCTTCTGGACATCCTGTACAAGCTTTCCGAAGCGAAACAGTTCCTGCTGGCTCAAAAGATCCTCGACGAGAGTCTTGCCGCCGTGTCGTTCAGCAACAAGAGCAAAGCGGATATTCTCAGGTTCAAGGCTTTGCTCTACAAGGATTCGGGCGATCTGGACAGCGCTATCAAAACGATGCAGCAGGCGCTTGAACTGGCGACGGAGAAATAGCCAAAGCGCCCTGCGGGCGCCTTATTCTGTCTTATAGAGAAGATCCCGTTTGACAGGCTTGAAGCCGCTTTCACGAATAAATTCCTGCGCCTTTTCTTCCGTGTCCAGCCCATAGCTCTTCAAAACGTTCTCTTCAATCACAACCGAGGAAATGTCGTCCGCGCCCGAGTGCAGTGCGATCGAGCCTGTGTTTCGCCCCAGGACCAGGATCGAAGCCTCAATATGGCGGATGTTGTCGAGGAAGATCCTGCAGGTCCCGACGAGCTTCAGATATTCCTGCACAGAAACGTTGCGGACGTAAAATTTCATGGTCTGCTTTTGGAAAGTCCAAGGGATGAATGCCAGAAAGCCCCTTGTCCGATCCTGGAGTTCGCGCACAATCCGCAGATGTTCGATGATTTCTCCCACGGTTTCGTTCGAGCCGATCACGATATTGGCGCTGCCGGGCAGGCCTTCTTCATGGCAGGTCTGCATCACTCGGATCCAGTCCGCCACGGAGCCTTTTTCAGGGGAGAGGATCGACCGCAGGCGGTCGCTGAGTATTTCGGCGCCCGCTCCAGGAACCGAATCCATGCCTGCATTTTTCAATTCCCGCAGGACGGCACGCAACGGCATCCCTGTCTGGCGCTCCATGCCCATGAGTTCCACGGGCGAAAAAGCCCGGATGTGGATCCCCGGGCCGAAAGACTCCTTTACTCGGCGCAGAACCGTCAGGTAGTGATCGAACGGAATTTCCGGATTCACTCCTCCCTGCAGGAACAGCTGATTCGCGCCGAGCGACACCGCCTCGCGCATTTTTTCGAGAACCTCCTCAACGGAAAGGACTGTCCCGGAGGAAGAACCCGGCGGCTCGTGGAAACTGCAGAAAGAGCAGTTGACGCTGCACACCGTCGTGTAATTCACGATCCGGAACATCGTGTAGGTCACGACCGACGGATCGTGCCTGCGGTTGCGCATTTCGCGCGCCGCGGCAATCACCTTCAACAAATCGGCGCCCTCGTATAGCTCGAGCGCTTCTGCCGGCGAAATGCGCTCGCCGGCAATGGCTTTCTCCAGGATGTAATCGCTCGGTTCCGATCGAAAGATATTCGGCATCTTCTTTGAGCCTTCGAGTCTTTGAGTTTAACTCGAAGACTCCGGGACTCAAAGACTCGAATCCCGATTTAACCACGGAAACCTGTGAAGGGAAGAAAACAGGCTTGAGGAAAAACGTGGCTGTGTTATAAAGAGAATCCAGGAATCGGGATTCAGAATGAAAATATGAAAAGGGTTCTTGTTATGAATTCCGCATTCCACGTCCTGTATTCTGAACCCGAGACCACGGAGACCTATGAGCGTCGTCGTACAGTTTTCCACAGCGGCTCAGTCCAAAGGGCTTCAGCGAGTTCAGGCAACCTACACTGTTCGCGAAATCAGCCGTCAGTTCGGTCTGAGTGAGCATTCGATTCGACGATGGACGCGGGAGGGCGTGATCCAGGCCATTGCTTCTTCGCCGGATGGAGAAGCGCGCTATGACTTTCACGCACTGACTCAATTCCGGCGCGCTCGGGAACTTCGAAGCCAGGGATTGACAACACGCCAGATCGAAGCCGAATTGGCCGGACAGCTCAACCTCTTCCCCGAAAAAGGGGGCCAGTTAATTCAGCTTCCCATCAGGCTCAGTCCTTTCGAAGAGGCGCTGATCCTCCACGAACAGGGGGACAGGCGCGCCGCCGACATGTATGTGAAAGCAATCCAAGGAGGGGAATGCATATCGGACGCTTACTGCAATCTTGGGATTCTGGATTACGAGGCGAACAACATACCCGGTGCGTTCGATCAGTTTACCAAGGCGCTCCGGCATGATCCGCGGCACTTCGAAGCGCATTTCAACCTGGCTCACCTCTATTTCGAAGCCGGAGACTTCCGGCTAGCCCGCCTTCACTACGAAATTTCCGAAGTTATTGAACCCGGCTCTGCCAGTGTTCACTTCAACCTGGGGCTCATCCACGCCATCGACGGCAACCTGATCCTGGCAATCGCTTCATTGCACAAGGCCAGAGAGTCGGCGACAGAAGAGGAATTGGCCCAGATCGATGAGATGCTGGCCGGTCTTCAAACCGCAATAAAAAATCCCGAGGACAGAGGCAAGAAGCCGGAAGCCAGAAGCGCGCCCCAATCAGAAAACTAGGCTTCCTGAAGCTCTTGCCCACGAAACACACGAAGAAAGGAATCCGTAGGCTTCGAGTCGTTCGTGTGTTTCGCGGGCAAAAGCTTTACTTTGTTTGCGCCATGTGTGCCTGGCGCTCGAGCGTCAAGTGAGGAACCACGCCGAGAAGCCTCTGGATCAGCATGAGTTGCCCCCGATGATGCATCTCGTGTTCTTTGACCGATAGTATCATCTCGAACCGGCTCTTCTCTGCTGGAACGGCACCCGCAGGCATCTGCACCGGTTGACCCAGGAATTCATCCGCTAATCCCTCAACCCAGGAAGCCCACTTCTCCCCTTCCTTCTGGAGCAGATCAATGACCTGGGCTTTTGTTCGGGGATGGTTTTCTTCTTCGATCAGCACCTTCATCAATGCGGGGAAATCAAAACCCTCCAGGGACGTACGCTTCTCAAGCCCATGAAGCTGGTATTGAAAGCGATAGGCCAATGCTACGTGAGTGAGCAGCTGCGTTACCGTGCGGTATTCCGGCACCGGCTTGTAGTTATATTTGTTTTCCGGTATGTCTTGAGCGACGATGATTGTGTTGCCGCGGACGGTACGGCTGCTCGCGGCAAGTTCCCTGGCGCCATAGTAGATCATATTCCGAGCTCCTTCCTAATCCGACATGGGTGGTAGAATGAACAGGCTGCAGGATGCAAGGGGCTGTTATGGAATCCTGGATCTTGCATCCTGTAACCTGCATCGGATCCATTTTACCATCAACCTTGAGGGAAACCATGGAACTGCCTGAAACCATGCGTGCGATGGTGCTACAAGCCCCCGGCCAACCCCTTGTCTGCCGGGAAATCCCGTTGCCGATCCCCGGCCCCGATCAGCTTTTAATAAAAGTCCACGCCTGCGGCGTCTGCCGCACCGATCTGCACGTAGTCGACGGCGAATTGTCCGAGGCGAAACTGCCGATTATACCGGGCCATGAAATTGTCGGGACCGTGGCGCAGCCGGGGGCTGGAGCGGGCCCTTTTCGGGTGGGCGACAGGGTCGGAGTGCCCTGGGTCGGTTACACCTGCGGAGAATGCCGCTTCTGTCGGGCCGGCAGGGAAAACCTCTGCGATCATCCCAAGTTCACCGGCTACACCCTTGACGGCGGATATGCGGAATACACGGTTGCGGACAGGCGGTACTGCTTCGCTGTGCCGGAGGGCTATAACGACGCCGCGGCGGCACCGCTGCTCTGCGCGGGGCTGATCGGCTACCGCTCCTACCGTATGGCGGGCGAAGACGCGGAGCGGCTCGGCATTTATGGATTCGGCGGCGCGGCACACATTGTTTCCCAGATAGCCGCCTATCAGGGGAAGAAGGTTTTTGCTTTCACGCGTCCCGGGGATAAACATGCCCAGCAATTTGCGCTCGGCCTCGGCGCTGCATGGGCAGGAGATTCGACCGAAATGCCGCCGGAACCGCTGGACGCGTCCATCATTTTCGCTCCGGTCGGTTCTCTCGTCCCGGCAGCCCTCCGGGCCACCGTGAAAGGCGGGATGGTCATTTGCGGCGGCATCCACATGAGCGATATCCCTTCATTCCCATACCACATCCTCTGGGAGGAGCGCGTCGTGCGTTCGGTGGCAAATCTTACGCGCAGGGATGGCGAAGAGCTCCTGGCAATTGCGCCGAAAGTGCCGGTGAAAACCGAAGTGGAAGTTTTTCCGCTAACCCAGGCGAACAAAGCCTTGAATCGCTTGCGGGAGGGGAAGGTACAGGGAGCCGCCGTATTGACGGTTTAACCGCGGATTCTCGCAGGTCAGCGCGGATTAAACCCGCGAAAACCCGTGGTCCGCGGCTAATTTTTTTGATTTACTCTTCCCACGGGAGGCCGGGCTTGCCAAAGTGGCCGTAATTGGTCGTCTGGCGATAAATCGGCCGCAGCAGCTTAAAACGGTCGATAATCTGAGCCGGGCGGAAATCCATACTCTTGACGTATTCGACCGCCTCTGCCGGATCGCCTGTTCCAAATGTATCCACCCGGACCGACAACGGCTGCGCCTCGCCGATCGCATAGGAAATCTGGATTTCAGCGCGGCGCGCCAATTTCTGCTTAATGAGCTGCCTTGCGATAAACCGGCAGAAATAGGCTCCGCTGCGATCCACTTTGGACGGATCTTTCCCGCTGAAGGCGCCGCCTCCGTGCCTTCCGGCGCCGCCATAAGTATCGACGATGATTTTTCTGCCGGTTACGCCTGCATCCGCAGAGGGGCCACCCAGCACGAAGCTCCCGGTGGGGTTGACATGAAAGCGGATCTTTTTCGAGAACCAGCCGCCCAGGGCGCGCGGGGCAAGCGATTCGGCGACGTAAGCAATAATGGTTTCGCGCGAAACAGAAGAGGAGTGCTGCGGCGAAACGATCGCGTCCGTCACGGCGATGGGATTGTTCTCTTCGTAGAGAACCGACACCTGCGTTTTGCCGTCCGGCCGGAGCCAGGGACAGGTGCCGTTCCGTCGATCTTCAGCCAGCCCACGGGAGAGGCGATGCGCCAGAAGGATCGGCAACGGCATGAGTTCCGGTGTTTCATCCGTGGCATAGCCGAACATGATGCCCTGATCCCCGGCCCCCTGCTCGTGTTCCAGGTTGCTGTCGAGATTCACCCCTTGCGCTATTTCTGCCGACTGTTTGGATACAAATTGCTTAACCTCAACGCCGTCGGCGCTGAAGGGGACGGACGGATCCGTGTAGCCGATTTCCAGAATAGCCTGCCGGGCGACGGCCTCGTGGTCGACCTGGCCGCTGGATGTGATTTCCCCCGCGACCACGACAAGGTTTTCTTTGCAGAGAACCTCACAGGCGACCCGGCTCTTGGGATCGCGTTGCAGATAAGCATCCAGAATCGAATCGGCAATATAGTCGCAGACCTTATCCGGATGCCCTTCCGTCACGGATTCCGAAGTAAAGGTATATTGTCCTGCGCAGGTACAGTCCTCAACACGGGTCCTGGTCATCGATATGCACTCCTTAGTTTTCGAACCTCACTATTTTCTATACTTTCACGACCATGTCAAGGATAGCATGTCGGAATCGAATCCCTAATTCAATTCCTTCTTACGTGCCGCCCTGCAAGACAAAGTATTACAGTGGAGGCGAGCGGCTCGCTCGCCCTTCGTTCATCCTTCGACAGGCTTGTCGTGCTACAGTAGGAGATATGCTGTGGCTCAGAGAAAGGCGCCGGCGCCACTTGATGGAGCGTCCAATCCCAATCCAATGGGAAGAGATCGTCCGGCAGCGGGTGCATGGCTATTCCTGCCTTCCGCCAGACCAGCAGGACAGGCTCAAGGGCCTCCTCCAGGTGTTTGTCGATGAAAAAGAATTCGAGGGCTGCGGCGGGCTCGAGATCACGGACGAAATCCGCGTGACCGTTGCCGGGCATGCCTGCATTTTGCTGCTGGGCGGCCAGAGCGATATGTACCCGAAGCTCCGGACGATACTGGTCTATCCTCACGAATACCTTGCTCCCCATTCGAGCCGCGGACCAGACGGCACAGTGAGTGAAGGAATGCAGGGGCGCAGCGGCGAGTCCTGGTCGTTCGGGAATATCGTTCTCTCCTGGGAGGATGTGTTACGAGACTCGGTCAATTATAAAGAGGGGCGGAACGTGGTATTCCACGAATTCGCACATCAGCTCGATTTTGAGTCCGGTTCCGCACAAGGCGCGCCTATTCTCCCGAGAGGGGCGAAGTATTCGGATTGGTCCAGAACTTTCAGCCGGGAGTACGCATCTCTCATCCATTCTCTCGAGATGGGAACGCCGAGCCTCCTGGACAAATACGGGGCGGTGAATCCTGCGGAGTTTTTCGCCGTGGCCACAGAGTGCTTTTTCCTCAAACCGTTGGATCTGAAAGCGCAGCATCCTGAGCTATACAATCAGTTGAGAGTCTACTACCGCCAGGACCCCGTCAGCTTCGCCAGGTGATTTCTTCCGAATCCTGTTTTACAGGGTCGGCCCCTTCCCCTGGATCTTTGTCTGCTCGAAGCGCTCCTCGTCTTCGGTGCACCGGACGGCATAGGGCATTGCAGCCAGGCGCTCTTCGCTGATTTCCTTGCCGCATTCCTCGCAAATGCCGTAAGTCCCCTCCTTGAGCTTCCGTTCCGCCTCGTCCATCTTGATGAGTTCTTCCTGCCGGATGTCGACAATCTTGATTCCGACAGACTGCAGCAGGTCGATAAAGGACATATCGCCGGAATCCATGGCATGTTCGAACTCCCCGCGGTTTTCATCTCCAAGCTTTTCAAAAACCTCGGCGTGAAGGTCTGCCAGTATCTTCCGCTTCCTCTCCTGAAGCATTTTCCGCAGCTTTTCCTGCCTGATCTTTTTCGGCATTCTGCACTCGCCTCCTTCCCTTAGTTTAGCGGAGTCTCTTTCGAATGCAAATTTGTAGTGCGAGAGCTCTCGACCCCCCCCCCGAAGGGCTGAGATTGGCTAACGGCTAAAAGTTGAGCTTCAGAGCCATCTGGATGTTTCTCGCATTGCTCGGGAAATTCTGATTCCATTGTTGGAACGCGGAATTGCTGGGAAGCAGAAAGACCCTGCTGATTGTCTGACTTGTAGGCTTCACGGAGTCGACGTAGCCGGCGGTGTACTGAGGATGATTGAAGGCATTGGCCATGTCGGTCCGGAATTCGACCGACTTCCCTTCCGTGACCTTGAGAATCTTCGCGAGCGAAACATCGAAGTTGTTGATACCCGGCATCGGGATGGTGTTCCGCCCGGCGTTGGCGTAAGCGCCGTATCCGGCCTTGATGAACATGGCGCTCGGATTCAGCGCGAGATAGGCGACGGTCGCTCCGGAGGAGTTCGTCAGTGCCGTGACATCGCTGCCCAGGTGAGGATTGCCTTGGGGGTTGACGACGCAGCGGTCGCCCGCGCTGTCGCCATTGAGGTTCGAGTCCGTGCCGGACTGGCAGGTCGCCATCTCGCCCGTCTCGGCAGCGTAGGTCCCGACGGCTCTCCAGTTTCCGATCAGGTTCTTCATAAACCAGTTCTTCTCGTCATTCATCCACGGGGTGTCCCAGCTCAGGTTCACCGTGAGCCGCTGCCGCCGGTCGAGCGCGGAACTGGCCCGCTCGTTCCTCCAGCCGTCGAAGTCCTGAGGGCGGCGCGGAGTCAGGTAGGTGGAGAAGAGGGCCGCCGTCGAATCGTCGATGTTGTGGCTCCAGGTGTAGGAGACGATCGACGAAAGCCCCTTGGAAAAGCGCCGCGTCAGCTGAAGCGCCATCCCGTGGTAGACCGAGTTGCCCCAAGGCATGAATCCGGTCACGGCTGACGTGAAACCATCAGCGGACCATGTGGGATCTATTGGGTTGATTTGTTGCAGACTAGTGAGCGTGTAAGGCAGCGCGTCGAGCTGCGCCTGGGTCGGCGCCTGCAGATAAGTCGGCAGGTTCCGTGCCGCCGTTACCGGCGTGTTGGTCGTGTTCAAACGGTCCTGCACAAGGAGATGCACGCCGCGCGTCCCCACATAGCGCGCTTCAAACGTGTAGTCCTCGGCGAACACGCGCGAAACGCCCAGGTTCCACTGTATCGAGTACGGGAGTTCCTGGTCCGGGATGTAGCTCGAGGTGGCCGTCCGCGCCTGCGCGGCCGTCAGGTTCGCGCCGACGGGAATGCTGCCCGGGTAGATCCCTCCGTGGGCCAGGAATGGGGCTGTGAAGATATTCTTGTAGCGGACGGCATCGAACGTCGAACTCAACTGCGGCGGGTATTCCGTTAAGCCGACGTTATCGTATATGACGTCGTATCCCATGCCGAACCCCGCCCGGATGACCGTGTTTCCGCTCTTGCCGGGCGTAAAGGCCAACCCGACCCGGGGAGCGAAGTCCTTGTTGCCCGTCTTGGGTTCGTTGAACGATATCAGGCCCGGGACGCTCGCGATCGAATCGAGGCTCTGCAGCTTCATCGTTTCGGGAACGGTGGTTCTTTCATAGCGCAGGCCCATGTAGGCGGTCAGGTTTCTTCGGATCTGCCAGGTGTCGGTCGCGTAAAAGTAAGTGGCCCACTGGTTGCCGTAGTAGGTCGTGTCGCCGAGGTTGCGCTCGGCCATATCATCAGGAATCTGATCCTGCAGATAGAGTCCCAGGGTGCTGTACTCGTAGTCGCCACGCTCCCTCTGGATGAAGTGCTGCGGCGAGATCGAGTTGCGGATATCGGCGCCGAACTTGAACGTGTGGGTGCCTTTGACCCAATTGATATTATCCGTGATCTGGTAGGTGTTCTGGATCCCATACTGCGGCGCGTTGGGATCCGGCCCCAGCTGAAGCCCGAGATCGTCGTCAAACGTGATATTGGGGAATTCATCCAGGCCCGGGAATTTGAAGTTGGGGACCGTGTAGTACTGGCTGTAACGGTTGTACCCGAGGCGCAATTCGTTCGTGAGCTTCGGACTGAACGTGTGGTACTGGCCGATGGTGAACACCCAGTAACGCGACGGCAGCGTGGTCCAGAAGACGGGCAGGTTGGCAGCGTTGTCGAGGGTATCGCTCCGGTTATAGACCATGCGGCCGCGGAGCTGATCGTTGTCCGTCATGTTGTAGTCGACGGCTGCAACCGCACTCTGGAAGTTCGTGTAACTCGCCCCGCTGATTGGCAGGATCCCGGTCGGGATCGTCACGCCGTTGACGGATGTGCTGTCGCTCGCTGTCGGAGCCGGCGCCACGTACTGTTTGAAAATGCTGTAGTTGGTCTGCGAAATGGTGCCGTTCTGAGCCATGGCGTCGAGCAGCGCAAACCCGGCCGCCGTCGGAGATTTGACCGGCGTACTGACGGTGCGCGCTTGGCCTAGCGGCGAGTATTCAAAGTTCCCAAAATAGAACAGCTTGTCTTTGATGATCGGGCCGCCCACGCTCGCGCCTACCTTGTTTTGGTCGAACCTCCGATTGCTCGTGTAGCCCTGCCGGGCCCAGGCCTGGTCCACGGCATTGAGGTCCCGGTTCTCCATGTATTCGTAGGCGTTTCCATGAAGGGTGTTCGTCCCGTTTTTGACGATCGTGTTGAACTGTCCACCCGTTGAATGCCCGAATTCGGCGCTGAACTGGTTGGTCAGCAGGGTGAATTCCTCCGTCGCTTCTGTCGGAACATAAACCAGCGGACCCGTCACAACCTTGCTGTTGTTGTCCATGCCCTCGATGGTGAAGTTGTTGTTCATCGGGCGCTGACCGCCGACGGAAGGACCGATCCCCTGGCCAACGCCGCCATTGCTCCCCACACCGGCGCTCAAGAGCGAAAGGTTCAGGGCACCGTGATAGGCGGCGGCATTCTCGATGATCGGAAAGTCGACGATCTGCTTGCTTTCGAAACTGTTTTGAAGCTGAGGAGTGGTGGTGTCGAGAACGAGCATGGCGCCCGAAACTTCCACCGTCGTCGATACCTGGCCGACCTGAAGCTTCAGGTTCGCCGTCGACGTCTTGTTCAGCTGCAGATCCACACGCGTTACAGACAGAGTCGAATACCCGCGGGCCGCTGCGGTTATCGTATAGGTTCCCACCGGCACGTTATTGAACCGGTAAAGCCCGTCGACCCCTGAAATTGTGGTGAACTTGACGCCTGTCGCATCGTTCTTGATCTCGATTGTGGCCTTTTGAATCACGGCGCCCGAGGCATCCGAAACAATGCCAGTCAGGTTGCTGTCCGTCGTCTGTGCGAAAACTGCCGCCGAAAAAAGAAGCATCATAATCGACACACACGCAACAGCCTTCATGAAAACCTCCTTGATGATTCGCGGGAATCCGTGGTCAACGGGCCACCAAATTCCATAGCACCGTTACACTTACCTCTAGGTAGATAAGATCATCTAAGGCAAAAACCGGTCCACAACGAACCCAGAGAACCTTCTTCAGCACGATTCGATAAGTCCATGAGAGCTTTGCGTTCATCGACTATCGGGCTCTGCGCCTCAAACACCTTTGGTTTTCACTCATTCATAAAATTGGGTGACTTCAACTGAGAAGGTGGATGTTAGCATATATCCTTCATTGGGTTATGCTGTGAAGACAAATGATGGAATCCTCGAATCTTTTGCTCGGTCGATTGCAGGGTTTGTATGCCGGAGCCTGGCTTAGGTAAAACTGGATCCGTGAAAATCTGTGGCATTTGCGGCGTAATTTCAATCGTCTTGTTCTTTCCCAGCCTGCAGGCTCGGAACCTTCGCGATCCCCGTTTCATGACGCGGGCGGAGGCCGGCTTCGATGAAATTTTCAATATGGATTACGATCAAGCCGAGCGGAACTTTGCCGCTCTGGAAAAAGACTACCCGCAGCATCCGGCGCCACCGCTGTATCGGGCCAGCATTCAATGGCTCAAAGAAATGCAGCGCCGGCAGGATCTCAGCTTAAACCGATTCCTCACGGCCACCTACTTCTCCAGCAAGACAAACGAGGTGATGCCGCCGCAGGAGCGAACGGAATTTTTTGATGAGATTCAGCAGTCGGAAGCCCTGTCGCGGGCGATCCTGCAAAAAGACCGGCGCGATAAAGACGGCCGTTACTTCCTGGCGACCGCTTATGGATTGAGGGCTTCCTTTGCGATCACGATCGACCATCATCTGCGCGAAGCCTTCAACTACGGAAACAAGGCCTATTCGTATGCCAGGCAGTTAACCGAAGAGGACCCGCAATACTACGACGCTTATCTGACCTTGGGAATTTACGAATATACCGTCGGCAGCATCCCGTGGTATATGCGCTGGATGATCTACATCGTCGGCGCACGCGGCAGCAAACAGGAGGGGCTGGATCATATAAAACTTGCCTCCGAAAAAGGGCAGTACGTGAAGGATCAGGCCAAGCTCGTTTCCATGGTCCTCGATGCTCGCGAACATCGGTATGCCGACGGACTGGCGCTGGCAAGCAATTTGAGCACGAGGTTTCCCCGGAGCTGTCTTTTCCCGATCAACCTCGCTCAACTGCTGCAACTGGACGGGCGGAAAGAAGAGTCGATCTCGCTGTTCCTCGAGATAGAGAAGCGCATCGAGAAGCGAGAGCCGAATTTCGACAAGCTGCCCCTTCCCAGCTATCGATTCAACCTGGGCACCGAGCTCTTGTACATGGGGAAATTGGATCTGGCCCGGGAGCATTTCAAAAGATCGATCGATGATCCCGAGACCCCCGAGAGAGAGAAGGCGCTGTCGCATCTGCACCTCGGCCAAATACTCAGTTGGCAGGGTCAAACCGCGGAAGCTGCGAAGGAATGCAAGGTCGTGCTCTCGCTCAAAGACGTCGATGGTTCCCACGACGAGGCCAGAAAACTCCTCAACAAAATCAATAAGCGCTAGGAACTTGCCGCGGAGAAAATCCAGAATTCTTTCTCTGTGTTCTCGGCGCGCTTTGCGCCTCTGCGGCGAGTTTTCTTTTTGATGGTTTTGTTTTATCCTCTTTAGCATTTCATAGGGGATTTATGGCAAAGCGGCTAGCGATTATTGTGGCGATCAGCCTGTTTTGCGGCCCGGTTCCGGCGGCAAACGAAAAGATAGACTCCGGCATGAACTGGAGGATCCGCGAGGAGGAAACGGATCACTCGCAGGTGATGCGCATGGTCCACCAATTGACCGACGTCTACGGACCTCGCCTCACCGGATCCCCGAATTTCAAGGCCGCATGCGAGTGGGCTGCCGGCCAGATGAAAGCCTGGGGATTGCAGAACGAGCGCCTGGAAAAATGGGATTTCGGCCATCCCGGGTGGGCAAACGACAAATACTCCGTCCGCGTCCTGTCACCTTACCGGGCAATGCTGGACGCGAGAGTCGTCGCCTGGACCCCCAGCACAAAGGGGACGGTCCGGGCAAAAATCGTGCAGATCATCCCTCCCAGCCGCCCGACAAAGGATACACTGGAAGCCTACCTGGACGGCGTCAAAGACAGAGTTCATGACCGGATAGTTCTCGCCGGCGCTCATGCGGAAATTCCGGTCGCATTGAACTCTGCGGTCAAGAGGTTCGACGATTCGGATTTGCTGTCGCAGTACGATGCGGCGAATCCGGCCCCTCAACGACCACCCGAGCAGCCGGCCAATGCTCCCGCGCCCATGGATGCGCGAGCCTTTGATGAAAGGATCGATGCATTCCTTCTGGCGCACGGAGCGCTCGCGAAGATCACGGATTCAGGCCGGCCTCATGGATAAATCCGCGTTTTTGCCAACAGGACCTACAATGCTGCAAGAGTTGTGCCGAGCATCGTGATCCCGAACGAGGATTACGGCCGGATGTGCCGTGTCCTGGCCGACGGACAAGAAATCGAAGCGGAGATCGAAATCCTCAACACGATTTATTCCGATCCGATTTCCCTAAACGCGATCGCCGAAATGCCCGGTACCGACAAGGAAGGCCAGGTCGTCATGATGGGAGGGCATGTGGACTCATGGCACGCGGGCCTGGGGGCCACCGACAATGCAACCGGTGCAGCCGTCATGATGGAAGCCGTCCGCATTTTGCAGAAGCTCGGCGCAAAACCGAGAAGAACAATCCGAATCGCTCTGTGGGGCGGAGAAGAACAAGGGCTGCTTGGATCCAGGGCGTACGTGCGAGATCACTTCGGGAATTTCGAATCCCCCGGGGAGGAATTCTCCGCCCTTGCGGCTTATGTGAACCTTGATGCAGGAACCGGCCGGGTGCGCGGGGCTTCTGTTTTCGGCCCCCCGGAGGCTGCCGCCGTTCTGAGGCAGCTCCTGCAGCCCTTTGCGGATCTGGGCGTAGTTGGTGCAAATTCGATTCAAAACCGCAACTCCAGCAATACGGACAGCCGATCTTTCAATCTGGCCGGACTTCCGGGAATCAGGTGGTTGCCTCGTTGGTTTACCACCTGGCCATTCGAGACGATATGCTGCCTCGCTTCGACCGCGCTTCCATGCCCCCGCTGCAAAGTCCGTCGCCATAACCACAGTCCAGCGTCGAGGCGCGGAGCGCGCAGAAAACACAGAGAAAACCTCTCTAATCTCGGCTCCCCGGCAGTGGATTTTTTATTTGCCGATCAGCCTCATTGCACGGTTGACGACGTTCTCGACGGTGTAGCCAAACTTCTCAAAAAGAACTTTAGCGGGAGAAGAGGCGCCAAAACGGTCCACACCAACCACATCCCCCCTGTCGCCGACATACTTGCACCATCCCTGAGAGATTCCGGCTTCGACAGCAAGCCGGGCGGACACCTCTGGCATCAGGATTTGATCCTTATACTCCTGCGGCTGCGCGTCGAAAAGCTCCCAGCTGGGCATTGAGACGGTTCTGGCGGCGATCCCTTTTTCGGCAAGCTTCTGTTGAGCCGCTACAATCAGCCCCACTTCGGAGCCGGTCGCAATCAGGATCAAATCGGGCTTCTCTCCGGGACTATCTGCCAGAACATAGGCGCCCCGCTCCAGCCCTTCGGGAGACCCGTAGCGCGTGCGGTCGAGAGTCGGAACTTCCTGCCTCGTGAGGATGAGCGCAACAGGCCGGTGACGGCTTTCGATGGCAACTCGCCAAGCTACGGCCGTTTCGTTTGCATCGCACGGCCGGATAACAACAAGATCAGGGATCGCGCGAAGTGCGGCCAGGTGCTCCACCGGCTGGTGCGTGGGGCCGTCCTCGCCAACCCCGATGCTGTCGTGGGTGAAGATAAAAATAACCCCCAGCCCCATGATCGATGCCAGCCGGATCGGCGGCCGCATATAATCGGAGAATACGAAAAACGTCGCGGTGTAGGGAATAACGCCGCCGTGAGCTCCCATGCCGTTGGCTATGGAACCCATGGCGTGCTCGCGGACTCCGAAATGCAAATTTCGGCCTTCATAACCCCACACCCCTCCGGATTTTCCCTGCACGTCTGCGGGCTTGAAGTCGGGACTTTCGAAATCCCCTTCACCCTTGATGACGGTGTGGGTGGAGGGATTCAGATCTGCCGAGCCGCCGGTCAAGGCCGTGAGCTTGGAGCCGACCGCATTGATCACTTTCCCCGACGCCGCGCGCGTCGCGATCCCCTTGGCGTCTGCGGGAAACGAAGGAATGTCCGCAGCCCAGTTCTTGGGAAGCTCACCCTTCATCACCTGCTGGAATTCCTGCGCCAGGTCCGGGTAATTGTTCGAGTACTCGGCGAATTTTGCATTCCATTCCGATTCCGCCAGGGTGCCGCGACCCATCGACTGGCGGAAATGACTGAGAGCCTTTTCCGGAACATAAAAGGGCGGGTCAGGCGGCCAGCCCAGATTTTGCTTCGTCAATTTTACTTCCTCTGCCCCGAGCGGCGACCCGTGGGATTCAAAGGAGTCCTGCTTGTGCGGTGACCCGTATCCTATATGGGTCCTGACCAGGATGAGCGACGGGCGCCTTTGTTGAGCCTGCGCCTCCCGGATTGCGTGCGCGATCAAAGTCGGGTCGTTCCCGTCCTCGACAGTAATCGTGTGCCAACCGTAGGAACGGAAGCGAAGGGCGCGATCTTCGCTGAAAGAAATATCGGTCGAGCCGGCCAGTGACACGCGATTGTCATCGTAGAGATAGATCAGCTTCCCGAGCTTCAAATGACCGGCAAGCGATGCCGCCTCGGAAGCGACCCCTTCCATAAGATCGCCATCGCTGACGATGGAATAGGTAAAGTGGTTCACAATCTCGCAACCGGGCCTGTTGTAGCGCGCAGCCAGGTGGGCTTCGGCGATCGCCATTCCAACTCCATTGGCAAATCCCTGGCCCAGAGGCCCAGTGGTCGTTTCGACCCCCGGAGTCAGGCCGCGCTCAGGATGGCCCGGAGTGAGGCTCCCCCACTGGCGGAACTGCTGGATCTGGGCGAGCGGAAGATCGTAGCCGGTGAGGAACAAAAGGCTGTACAACAACATGGAACCGTGTCCCGCTGAAAGGAGAAACCGGTCGCGATCCCACCACTGGGGATTGGCAGGATTGTGCTTGAGGAACCGTGTCCACAAAACATAGGCCATCGGCGCGGCGCCCATGGGCAGTCCCGGGTGCCCGCTGTTGGCTTTCTGCACGGCGTCGATGGATAGAAACCGGATGGAATTGATGCAAAGCTGGTCCAGAGTTGATGTGCCGGAAGTCTTCGTCGAATGGTCGTCCATTGATGGTCCTCGAGATGCATCCGAGAGGGATTGGATTAAAGGCAAAATGTAGATTGCCGCACGCCGGATGTCAATTTCGATTCATGAAGCAGCCGCCCAGGCGCAAAGATATTTGCACCCTTCGCGCATCTTTGCCTTCTGTGCGTCTCGGCGGTTTTATTCACGCCGCGGGGAGAGGACTGAAGTTATAATGACTCGAGGAGAAATCATATGCGCGTTGCGCTTGGTTGCGACCACGCCGGTTTTGAGATGAAGCAACAGATCTTGGATTGCGTCAAAGGTTTGGGGCACGAAGTCGTGGATGTTGGAGCCCACAACAGCGCTCCCTCCGATTATCCCGACTTCACGGAGGCTTTAGCTCTCGCGATTGTCAATCACCAGGCGGAAAGAGGAATCTTGATCTGCGGAAGCGGGGTCGGCTCGTCGGTTGCGGCAAACAAGATTCCGGGCATACGTGCGGGACTCTGTCACGACTATTATTCAGCACACCAGGGCGTCGAGCACGACAACATCAATGTCCTGGTGCTCGGTTCCAGGGTCATCGGGTTTGAGTTGGCCCGTGATCTGGTGTCGGTTTTTCTCAGGGCTGAATTTTCCGGCGAAGAGCGCCACCTTCGTCGGCTGGCAAAGGTTCAGCTGCTCGAAACAAGATACCGGTGACGACCGTTCCCGGTTCCCTCTTCGTTGTTTGGGGTCGCTGCGCAGTTTAGCTGTTCCGCACTCGTGATGATCTCGACAGTCGCTTCATGGATAAGCAAATGAACTGTCATGAGACCTTTACGGATTTATCCCGAAGTCAGAGATTTCGACCGCTTGGAGAAATGGGCTCATGAGCGCGGCTGGACCAAGTCGCCGGCCATGCGCACCGCTGGTCGGGTGCTGGTTCACGATCCCGGGGAAGGTCCGCTTCTTGCTGCCGGCGGAATTAGTCTTCGTGTCGACCGCAGCGTTTGGACAGCTCTTTTCGCAGCACGCGACCGGCATCACGTGGACGCGGACGGAATTTTCAGGGCAGTCATGGCGGCAAAGCGGCTGCCGCTCACGACAGACTTGGTCTCGCAGGGTCGGGATTCGAGCCGCAGCCGAAGCATTGGCTGCGCGTGAAACAAGCCCTCTGGCACGGATTGAATGCGCCGGAGCCGTTCATCATCAGTCTGCAAAAAGCTGCATGATCGGCCGATCGCTTGCAGGGATGCCGTCGGTTTTGCCTTGGTGGAGGCCTCGGGTTGCGGGCTATCGCGTGTCCGAGTCCCGGGCCTCGAAAACTCGAAGATTCGAATTCAGTGAGTGAGTGAGGCTCTTCAGCTGGTTCACACGTTCGGAGCCGAGGCGCCTGATCGCAAAAGCCGTTTTGTTGTGAGAAAGCGGTTCTTCCAGATCCGCCCATGGCCTGCTTCTCTGGCCGTCCGCAGTGCCGGGAACAGGAGAGTACTCCGACAGGAGCACCCTTGTGCCGCACTGGTGCGCAAAGCGGATTGACCGATCCAGTTCCTGCGCTGCCGAATCGGGGTGTCCGGCGATGACGTAGGTCATGATCGATCGAGCCCCCGCCTCTTTCAGACATTTCACTGCCTTTTGGAACTCGCTCGAATTCACCTTCCCTCCGGTCGATTGCTGCCACGATGCGGCGTCGCTCTCAAGGCCGAGAAAGAAGGTGGCAAATCCCGCGCGAACCATTAAGCGAGCCAGTGCCGGATCGATGAAGCGCGCATTCAGCGCATTCGGAGTATGAAAATTGACCGGCATGTCGGATGCAAGAACGGAATCAAGGAAAGGGACCAGCACCTGGTCCGCCCGAAAAAGCAGTGCGTCGTCATAGAAAGCGACATTTCTCGCTCCCATGCGGACGAACCGTTGCAGCTCGTCGATGCAGTCTGCCGCGGGGCGTGCGACAAATTCAGGCCAGAACAGCGGAGCGGAACAATAGGTGCACCGGAACGGACATCCTTCGGAAATTTTCATCACTCCCAAATCCGCATATCCCGAAGGCCAGTAAGGCGCGCTTTCCCTCGGGTTCAGCGAAAGCAGTTTCCACATCGGCTCCAGATCGGCGCTTTCGATCACGAGGTCGGGGCCCAGGGACCGCGCGTGGGAAGGGCAAAGAGTCGCATAGACGCCTCCCAAAACGATCTTCGCGGAAGGCTGCAGTTCCCGCACATCTTCGATGACCTCTCGGATCCCGAGATACCAGTAGGTCATCACCGTTTGAACCAGGACGGCATCGAACGAGCCGGCGCGCAGGAATTCGCGGAATTCCGCGCGCGGCCTTCCGAACCGGCGGAATTTCCTGGGTATGTCGCCTAACGGCTTCGGTTTGGGAATTTCCTCGGAGTCAAAGCGCCCGCGCCCCCATGCGTCCCTGCGCTTCGAGATCATGAAGTCGAAAAAGTGAAGCGCACAGGAATGTTGAATCCGGCCGGCGACGCGCAGCATTCCATAGGGACGCAGCCAGAAATCGTAGGCCGTGAAATCGAGAATCGGAGGATTGACGAGGAGTACCTCTAACGGTTGCATCCTGTGAAAATACCCGAACTAGCCGTGGGGTGCAAACTCTCCTTCTTCGAGGCTTGGAGCCCTCGAGCTGATCTCAGGTTGACGGAAAGGACCTCATGCACGATACTGGGGACATTCCAGGGAGCCTGATCATGAAAATGGGAGTGAACAGAAGAGAATTCCTGAGGGTTTCGGCTGCAGTCGGCCTGTCTGGAGCAGCCGGCCAGCTAAGCCTGCGTGCATTGGCCGCGGAAATCCCGCAGCTGGAGAATCCTGCCGCATGGATCACTTCTCTCATCACGGATTCCGTCGCGAAGTCCCCGTCGAACTCGATCAGAAATCCGGAAAATGAAAAGGCCTGGGCTGAGCCGTTGGTCGGATTCTCGCGAGGGGACGACGTTATTTTTCAGCAGTATAAGGAACACGTCGGTCCTTTTCACTGGACTCCTCTGGAAATTTTCAACCTGACCTTCCCCGATGTTTCCGTGAAACCGGAGGAGCTGTCCGTGATTTCATGGATCCTGCCGCACACGGAATCCATCAAGGCTGATCTTCGAAAGGAGAAGACGGTTCCCTCGGAGAAATGGATCCGGGCCCGGATTTACGGAGAGGAATTCAACGAAGAGTTGAGAAAGTATGTGGCCGACACGCTCACAAAGTCCGGTCATCCGGCCGTCGCCCCGGTTCTCTCAAAAAGCTACAAAATAGGGAATTCGGAACGCTATGGCATGGCTTCGACCTGGTCAGAACGCCATGCGGCTTATGCGGCGGGCCTGGGAACATTTGGACTTTGCGATGGCCTGATTACCGCTAAGGGAAAGGCGATACGCTGCGGTGCGGTCGTAGCTCGAATTCAAGTTGCCGCGACGCCTCGTCCCTACCAGGATCATCACGCCTATTGTCTGTTTTATGCGAAAGGAATTTGCGGCATGTGCACAACCCGCTGCCCGGCGGGCGCTGTCACGAAGTCTGGCCATAATAAAATGGCCTGTGCAAAACAATGCAGCGCCACCGCCGAGTACGCGGACAAGCAGCTCGGCTTGAAAGGCTATGGCTGCGGATTCTGTCAGACCGGCGTCCCCTGTGAATCCCGCATCCCGGTGTAAACAGACGCGGGGTGCAGGGTAGGGCCGCTCGCGTTCACCTGCATCCTGCATCACTTCCGGGCGACCTTCATGTCCCACTCGTTAAGCTCCAGGCTTCTGGCCCCGGAAACCACGTAGGGATCGCTTTCCGCCAGCTTCAAGGCTTCTTCGCGCGAACCGGCCATGTAAATGACCAACCCGCCCTCTCCGTCTGTAAAGCGCCCCCGGGCAAAGATCTTCCCCTCGTTTTCTTTTTCCACCAGGAAATCCACATGCTGCTGGCGATAAGTGTTGTTCTTCTCAAGATTCTTCATTCTCAGATATGCCGCAAAATATTTCATCCTTTTTCTCCTTTGACGATCGCTACGCTCGCGGAGGTGCCGATCCGGGTCGCACCGGCTTCAATCATTGCGACAGCCGTCCTCAGATCGCGAATTCCGCCTGAAGCCTTGACTCCGAAATCCGGGCCGACCGTTTCCCTCATCAGCCTCACATCCGACACCAGCGCCCCGGCGGTGGAAAATCCGGTTGAAGTCTTTACAAAATGCGCTCCGCCGTCCATGGCCAGCCGGCAAGCCAGGATTTTTTCCTCTTTGTTCAAAAGACACGTTTCGAGGATGACTTTCACGCGCCTTCCGTGCGCGGCCTTGGCGACTTCCTTTATTTCGTTCAGGACATAGGATTTGTCGCCCTGCTTCAGCCGCCCGACATTAAGCACGAAATCAATTTCTTGCGCACCGTCGCTGATGGCGAGCTCGGTTTCGAGACGCTTGGCCTCCGAAGCCATCGTGCCCAGTGGAAATCCGACAGCACAAACAACGCTCGCCGCAGAGCCCCGCAACTCCCGACAGGCGGTCTGCACCCACGATCCGTTCACACAAACTCCGAAGAACCGGTAATCGCGCGCTTCGAGGCAGAGCGCTTCGATGTCAGTTTCCGTTGCGGCGGGCAACAGCAGCGTGTGGTCGATGCAAGCAGCTAGATGATGCATTTGCGGTTACCGGTTAACGTTTCCAATGACATGGGCAAACTCGCGAACACCCATCGTAAATCGTCGAGAGCCGGAAAATCCATTTTTTTCGTGTGCCCGGCGTGCCCCTCCGCTATTGTCGCTCCATTGCAGCTGCAACAGCAGAATCCGCTCGCCATGCGGCTGCCCGGATCGGGGGATCGACGGAAGAATGGCGGCAGAGCCGGAATTGAATGGAGAACCCGAAGGACCTGAGGAACTGGATCGCTTCCGGCTTCCCTGTAGAACTCGACGTTCTCAGCACGGAACTTCATCATCCTCCGGGATTTCCAATCCCGCAGAAAACCTCGTCTTCTGTCGAGCTGGCTCTGGAAAACCGGCCGGTTGCGCCCCAGGGCGCGGGGCTGTCTTTGTGGGGCAAAGCCTCCCCGGAGTCGCCGGGCGTGCCGGTCCTGAGACCAGCCGCCTCTCCGCAAATCGGGCTGAAGAATGAAATCTTCGGCGCCTCCCGGCCGGAGGGCAAATGTCTCAGGGGAGTGACAAACCGAAATACCATGCATCAAGATGCCGTGTGCCCGTCCATGGAGACAAGTACAACCAGGTGCGCGAGTCCGCACTTGGGAGCCGTCGATCTCGTCATTCAGGATGACTCGTGGATTCCTTGCCGGAGCTCTCTTCCTTCGGAACGGGAAGAATGCCTGTTCGGATCCTGCACTGGACCCCCGCCGCAGCCCTTGCTCGCACAACGATACCCATCGGCGAGCCGGCGGCCGGAGTTTCCTCATCGGTACGGTGCTCTTTGGGGAAAGGACCGGTCGAACCCGATGTTGTTCGTCAAGAAATAAATCCCAAAAATTTTAACCACCAACCGCAACGTCGCCAAGAACTCAAAGGAGTGCGAACATAGTCGCACCCTCAGCGCACCTTTGCGCTCATTGTGGTTTGTGGTTAACAGCTTTTCAAAAGTCTACGCAATTGCTTCGACATGCACGCCAAGGAGCGCCTCGAGAAGCGTGCGCTCCTCCTGGGAAAGCTTCATGAGAACACTCATGTCGCGACTGTTGCGGTAACGGACTGCAGAGTCGAGGAGGCGCAACGGCAATTGGAACTCGGGAAGATCCGAGGCCATAAGGTCCCAGCTCTCCGACCAAAGAGATGAACCTGCATCGCTGATGCTTTCCGATGAAATCACGTCGGGAATGCAGACAATCAAGCCCTGGGCCAACGCTCCGATCATTCTGTGCTTCCGGTAAACCAGGAGAAGCACTTGGATCAATAGCTTCAGGATTCTCGGTTCGGACAGGCTGGGCAGCAGGGATCGAACCATGGCTTTTGTGTCAACGGCGTTTGGATCCTCCGACTGGGCAAATTTCTCAAGGGCTCGGTCGAGCTGCGCCGCCGCTTCTCTCCAGCGATTCTGCGACAACAGAAGCTCGACTATCTTGAATCGTACGAATGCGGAATCCGCCCCATTGGAGACAGCCTTGCTGAATGCCGCGAGAGCCTCCATTTTCCTGCCCATGCCGGCCAGAACCGACCCCTGCAACACCCACGGTTCCGGCTCGTTCGGGGTCATCTCGAGTGCGTGCTGGGCTTGCTCCAGGGCTTCGTCCCAACGATTCAGTTCAATGAGCGCCGCACACAGGTGCAGGCGGGCCGTTGTGTTTTGCGGTTGCAGTTCGACCGCGAGCAAAAAAGCCTTGGACGACAAATCGAACAGGTTCAGGTCGGCCAACGCGGTACCGGCGGTGATCAGGGCAACGGCATCATTTTCATTCAGCTTCAGTGCGGCCTCACTGCAATGAAGCGCTTCTTCGGAACGGCCGAGATGGAGAAGAATCGATGCTTCAAAATTCCAGGTTTCACCTGAAACCGGATCCAGCTCCAGCGATTCTTGGCATGAAGAGAGCGCTTCCTCGTAGCGCCCCAGCCCGTTGAGAATGGAAGCACGCAGGCGCCACAACGAAGCGTCCTCGGGATTCGACCCGACCAGCTGGTCGCACACTGCGCCGGCGCGTTCAAGCCGGCCGAGGCGGACGAGGCAGGATGCTTGCGCCACCATGTCCTGTTTCAAGCCGCGTATGGCAACGAGTTCTTCCGTGGCTTCGAGAGCTCGTTCGTAATCACCCTTTCCGGCAGCCTCCGCATAGTCTCGACAACACTCCGCGATCGTGGGATCCTCCCACTTCTGTTCGAGAGTCTGGAGGTCGGGAATAAAGATCTGTTCCGGCACGCTCTTGGCCGAAAGGACGGAAAACTTCTGCTTCAGTTCAGCCGGCGAATACCATAACCTGAGAAAATCCAACAAAAGGCCAATCGGCTTCCCACGGTGTTTTTTTACTTCGAAGGAAACGCGCATCAGCGGTTCACGCAACTCGTAGTAGATGTCCGCCCCGATCCGGAGTGTTTGCAGGTGACCGAGGGCGCAGAGGGTATCCGACTGGGCCATGGCCGCCGTGGCAGGCAGAAAGCACATTCGCGCAATGTCGCCCACCCGCACGGGATGACGGGTCTCACAAATGTATTCGAGTATCTGGCGCTGCTCCCACGGCAAAACCGCGATTCGCGAGTTGTAGTAGGGAGTGAGATCATCGATTGTCTGCATGAGCGGGCCGATCAGGGTCCCGATCGACTCCTGGGTAAGCAAAGGCGCAAAGATCACATAGGCGCGGTGGTTCCCTCCGGCAAGATAGCGCAAAGCCCGGACCCGGGCGCGTCCGCGAGGAGTGTTGAGAAGTGACAGCAGCTCCCGATTGCCCTGGTATTCGGCAATCTTGGCTATCAGGAGGACTGCCGTTTCGAAATCCAGCTCTTTCAAAGGGTGCACCTGAAAGAAATTGTTCCGGAAGGGAGAGCCGGGAGGAAAGACCCGTGGGGTGGGCCCCGGGGATGTGGCGATCAGGCAGCAACGGTTCTGGGTCAGAAACTGATAAAACTGCATCTCGCCCTGGTTCCCCAGCTTTCGCACCAGGTCGTCCAGATTTTCGACCAGAACGACCAGAGTCCGGCCACCGGCCACTGCCCTGATCAAACTCGCGGTAGCCGGTTCCGCTTCTCCGGGAAGAAGCGCAAAAATACCCTTCAACCGGGCATCATCTTCCGGAACGATCGCACGCAGAATTCTGAACAGCAAATCCCGAAAGCCCGCGATACCCCATTCTTCCTCGCGCGTCCAGGCGACCAGAATCCGATCCTGGATATCTTGCATCGACTGGAGGCGATGGTGAATCAGCGAGGTCAAATGCGTTTTGCCGATACCTCTGGGCCCCACGAGAAGAGTGTTTTTCCTTTCGGGAGTCAGGGCACTCGTTCGGATACGCCCTAGAATCTCCTTCAGCAGGCCCTCGCGCTGGACAAAGATGGCTTCCAGCACATCCGGCGGCATCAGGCTTGGGGTAAAGCGGGAAAGGAACCGAGTTTCCATATTTTCCGATCAGCAGGAAGAATTCAGAATACAGGAGTCGGAATTAAGAAAAAAGGGGGTGTCGAGCTTTCTAGCTCTGCAAATCAGAAAGACCGATTGTCTTCCCCCCGAATTTCTAACCCCTGAATTCCGACTTCTTCACCTATCCCTGCTTCTCCGCATCGCCCAGCCCGTAGTCTTTCATTTCTATGACGCTCTTGACGCCGAGCAGCGTGCAGACATTGTCATAGATCTGTTTGATGGCTACTTTGGCCTTTTGGAGCTCTTCGATTCTTTTTTTGGCTCGAGTAACCTCCTCACTCAACTCCTTGTCGAGATGATCCAGTTCATCCTTGGCCATCTGCTTCATCGCTTCATATCTGGTTTTCTGATCATTGGTCATATCTTTTATCCAGTTTTGAACAAAGCTATATCGGCAATTCCCCCGCGGTTTCACTGCAGCTTGAAACCCACCGATATGCGGGTTTTGCCAGCGGTGTTGACACCATCGAGTAATGCCGGCCTGAATTTCGACTTCATAACAGCACTCTCCGCAGCCGCACGGAGCAGGATGGGCCCGGACACCGCCTTGACTCGAACGGCTTCCCCCTTTTCATTGACATCGACTTCCACCTCCACTGTTCCGTCAATCCTCTGCCTTTGGGCCAACGCCGGGTATTCGGGCTGAAATCTCGTAAGAAGTACCGGAGGAAGCAGGGCTCTGGGTTTAGGCTGCACCGGGGGATTCGCCGGCTCTGTGTTTACGGGCGGAGCGGGTTTCGCAGCCGCGGGAGGGATCTCCCGGACGGAAGCTGTAACCGGGGCGACCGAGCCGTTTCCGCCGGCGGAATTTTCTGCCGTGGCTGCCACTGAGCTCGGCTGAGGGGCGGCGGCGGGAGGAGTGATCGCCGGCTCAGGCTTTTGAGGAGACGGAACCACAACGGCCTCCTGGGCAGGAGCAGGTCGAATGGGCGCTTCGTTGTCATGGGTCTTCTCCGGAGACGATCCATTCCCGGTGGGTTGCGCGGGGCGACTGAATTCCGGTCCGGCAACGGATGACCCGGATGGTTTTGAATTTCCTGTGCCTTCTTTCCGGGCAGCACTCTTGGCAGCCGGATTGGGTTTGGTCTGTTCACGGACCGGAGATCTGACGGGCTCAACCGGCCCTTGGCTTGTTTTCGACGGGTTGCTGTCCAAAGATTTTTCTGCAACTTGCGGCACGCTCAGAGTTCTTTCCGGCGCAGAATGCGATTGACCCACTTGCAAATCTGAGACTGTTTTGCGGGCCGGCAAGGGGACGCTTTCGGGCCTGTGAAGATAGATGGCCGACACTGCCGCCACCGCCACCAGAATCAGACCGGCCGCGATCCAGATTCCCCGGTGCCGTCGCCGCACCGCATTGGCGGCGTTGGCACTGCTCCGAAAAATATCCGGCTCGGTTCCAGTTTTTCGCTCCCTGTAGACAGGAGGAGTTTCTGGCAGACTGGCAGGTGTTTCGATCCCGGCCCCCGTGGAGGGTTCTATCGGCTTCAGCCGCGCTTGGGCCGCTGAATCCCTCTTTAGAAGAACGATTTCGGGCCCGAGGTTTTCCAGTTCGGCCAGGGCCTTTTCAAGTTCTTCATCAATGCCCTTCAGATCAGGTTCCGGTTTGGATTGAGTCACTTCCTGTAAATTGAGCCCTGCAGGCACTCCGGCGTCCTGTGCCACTGGCTGAGGTTGATCACTGGTTTCAGGAGCTGCGTCCAGGCTGACTCCCGAAGAGAGGTCGGCCAGCTCCGCCAGGAAGCTTGAAACCAGTTTGTCGATGTCCTCAGGTTTCCTGCCTTTCGCATTCGCGGGATCCTGAGGGGTCGGCGGCCAGTCCTTCGCTTCGCTCGACCGCCTCTCGCTGCCAAAATCTCTTTTAACCGCCATAGTCGCCTCGAGTGGGATAGATGCTCTCTTCTGGCCGGCTTCTGGGTAACGTATCGCAGTGCTGTAGGAATAAAACCGGGCTTAATGCTAGCGAACCGTAGGGTAGCCCTGGTATTTCCGCGTGTCAAGAGCCTTGAACCAGCGCGCATCAGCAAAGGCATCCGAAAGCGAGTCTGTAAAATCCGGGGCTAAACCAACCGGCCTTACCAAACGGGGCGGTTTATGGGTTAAACTAATCGGCGGAAGGGTAGACTCGGAGCCTGTCCAAGTATTGGAATGGGCCGCGTTCCCGGCTATTCCCATTTTCCTCAGGCTTCGCCGATGAGGCTGTTATGCCGGTCGACAAGAAAAGATTTGGGATCCTTGAAGTGATGGCGATCAC
>Ga0326728_10002594_pt1 | contig 59419 bp, 41 predicted proteins | sample MB3enrmetagenome_FD_207602 | JGI IMG/M metagenome (GOLD analysis project Ga0326728, IMG submission 207602) | Lab enriched peat soil microbial communities from McLean, Ithaca, NY, United States - MB31MN | ecosystem: Environmental > Terrestrial > Soil > Wetlands > Peat | place: USA: New York... | reverse complement strand
GAGGGTAGGCAAGGTTATGGCCAGACGCTCAGAGACATACTTGTTGACGTCGAGTTGCTTCTGAAACCACAAGTTGTGAAAGTGACAATGCTTTTCGTTACGCAGGGCGGGCGATCCGCACTGTGTGCCGTTGACTTTAATGTGCTGGCAGCGGCGAATACTTACTGGATAGGAAGACATGTTGTGGCTCCGATTTGGTTAAGTAAGGATAGGAATTGCAATTCGTTACTACTTGGATAACAAGGTATTGCAGGAAAATTCATTGATGCTCGATCTTTTGGAATCAGCGAGTTACGCGAAAATTCCCGCAAAATCTTTGAGTTAAAAGGAGTTATAGGTAAAATATTGCGGAATAAGGAGTTAGCGAGATCGGGTCATCGGATCATCGGGTGATCGGGTCATTTAAGGTCAAAGGCCCGTCTCTCCGCCGGAACGGGCACGCTGGAAAATTTGACCATCAATATTTGCCCATCAATGAAAAAGGGTGCTGGGAGGAATCCGCACCCTTTTTTGATCTCTATATTTATTGTAGCAATTGGGAGGGGGGTACACCGACAGAATTGGCGGAATTATATTTGCAGGCTGGGCAATGAGTTACGGGGAAAAGCGTGGAAAATGGGGCTTGACAAGAATGGACGAAATCGAGATTGTGGCGGCTCGTGCGCTCATTCACAAAGGTGAGCTGGTAATCCGACCGCTGGCGCAGAGGACGCGCAAGGATGGGGCACGCGGCTGTGAGGATAGGAAGTCAAAATCCCCACCCTGTCGCAAAAAACGCGACAAGGGTGGGGCACCCAGCTTGGTTCGCGCTTCGTCGGGACCGATCAATTCTCCGCGCTGGGCGGAGGCGTAGCCTTCGGCGATCTTCGATTGAATGTCGGCACGATTTGCGGCTAGCCATGCTTCCTACTCATGGAGCATGGGGACCGCGTGCTCCACAAATTCGTCCACGGTCTCGTAGGGGCCGCGCTGGACGTCCTGCTTAATCAGTTCCTCAGTTTCTGGTCGAAGGCGGATTTCCATGAGGGTATTTTAACCCACGACCGCTGGGCGGAGATGTGGAGAGATGAGGGACGCCTGGCGGCAACCGAAGTCAAAATCCCCGCCCAAGCGGAGGAGCTTGAGCGGGGCACCCGGCAATGGTGGCGGGGCTAACCGATCATGTTTGGAGCATAAGTGAATTGCTGGGAGTAGGTTGCGAATGATGCTTGCAATTGCTCATCAATCTCAAGCGACTTTGACTCTAATTCGCGGTTGGATTCGTCGGTCAAACGGCGAATTCCAGAGTCGTCGCATACAACTACTTCAAGGCCGCCGATAGTACCTGAATTTAACTTGGATGCAATAGTCACAAGATGAGCGGCAAGCAGAATTAACTCTTTGAACGACCTACGCTGGTAGTGCCTTTCTGCCCAAAATATCGCAGGGTTATGGTCGTCACCGGCAATCGCTTTGTCAAGCATTTCCTGACATACCGGCCTAACGAATCCATCTACTGGCTCTTTCCGAAGCCGGAATAATCGAGGGCGGGGACAGAGCGAAACAATGAGACATTGAATGTCCCGCCGGAACTTCTCTATTGGATTCAGCACGTTCTCTGCGATTTGTTCAATCGCATCGCAGGAAATATTGGTATCACATAAATTAGCTATAATTTTGTCGGCGATCTCTGTCGAAGTTTCCATGTTTCTTGAACAGCTAATCGCAAGTCCGCGATCACAGTTGACCTTGATTTTTGAGCTGTTGAATGTTTGGCGTATGTCGCCCGTAAGCGTCCATAGCGTATCGCTGGCAAGAACAATTCCGTCAGTCCCAATCATGCCAACCTGCATCGTCATAGGTATTTCCTCCTCTATTGATAGAGAAAACCCTACATCCGGCCCGTGGATAAGTAAATCTGTGGCTGTCATAGCGAGTAAACTTTCTTAGGAGGTTAACGATGCACGATGCAGACCTGTGCACCCGTCTCGACAAACTGGAACACCAAATGAAATTTTGGCGAACTCTTACGGTTCTCTCTTTGATTCTGTGCGCTGCTGGCGCGATCACTCATCTAGAAGCAAACCCCAATTGGATAAAGACCACTCGGGTCGATGCTACGGCGGTGGTCGCCCGCGAATTTGATCTAGTGAATGCGACCGGGCGCATCACTGCGCGATTGGCTCCGCTTCCCGACAATCCAGACTCCCCCTACCTAGTCTTCAAATATCCAGATGACAAGGCAGCGATTTCCATTGGAGTTGAAAACCAATCCGCCTCATCAATTAGTCTGCTCAATAGCGACGGCCACCCTCGTGCCATCGTGCACGAGAGCGCGAATGGTCCTGATCTCAGTCTGTTCGACGAAGAGGCGAGGATACGCATGGTACTAGACGCATTTAGAACTGGGCCCCAAATTTCAATCTATGACAAGGCACGAAAACAGACCGTGGTAGCTTTCAGCAATTAAGATATCGACAGTTTTACGCTTATGGTCCCACCAACACGGTCATTAGTCCACAACCGAATTTCCTCCTAACCCCATGATTCCAAAAGATCAGGGGGTAAACACGGGTTAATTCCTATATAGTAAACAATCGGTAAAAAACGTAAAAGCTCCTACTCGATTCCCAGCTCCTTCGCCAGCGCCTTCCATTTGCTATCGACCAGGGCGCGGGTCTTCGCGTCCATCACGATCTCGTCGGGCCAGGGACGGGTGAAGCCCTCGCTGGACCACTTGCGCGTGGCGTCGATTCCCATTTTCGAGCCGTAGTCGGGCAAGCGCGAGGCGTGGTCTAGCGAATCTACGGGGCCGAGGGTGAACTGGATGTCGCGTTCGGGATCGATATTATTCAGCACCTTCAAGGTAACATCGGCGATATCCTGCACATCCACATCTTCATCGACCACGACGATGCACTTGGTGAACATCGCCTGACCGAGCGACCAGATGGCGTTCATTACCTTGCGCGCCTGTCCGGGATACGACTTGCGAATGGAGACGAGCATCAGGTTGTGGAACACGCCTTCGATGGGAAGGTTGATGTCCACGAGTTCGGGAATGGTCAGCTTCATCAGCGGGAGGAAGATGCGCTCGACGGCCTTGCCCATCCAAGCGTCTTCTTGCGGCGGCTTGCCGACGATGGTCGCGGCGTAGATGGGATCTTTGCGATGTGTGATGCAGGTCACGTGGAAGACGGGATACTGATCTTCGAGCGAGTAGAAGCCGGTGTGATCGCCGAAGGGGCCTTCGGTGCGGAGTTCGTCGAGATTGACGTAGCCTTCGAGGACGATCTCGGCATCGGCGGGAACTTCCAGGTCGACGGTCTCGCACTTCACCAGCTCGACCGGCTTCTGGCGGAGGAACCCGGCGACGATGTACTCCTCGACGTCGGGCGGTGCGGGAACGATGGCGGAGAAGGTCAGTGCGGGCTCGGTGCCGATGGCGACGGCGACTTCCATGCGGCCGGAGGGACGGCCGCCCGCTGCGAGCATCGCGCCGCCGGAGGAGCGGGCCATGATATCGACGGCGGCAGAGTTCCCAGCCAAGCCAAAAGAAGGCTTGGGTGGGGCACCCGCAAAAGATGCCGAGCTTCGCTCGGCTGGACGGGCGAGGGCGCCCGTCTCTCCACTTTCAGCGGCGGCGCGCAGGTGGTCGCGGTAATGTTCGGCGGCGACTTTCTGGCGTTGCCAGTGCATGCCGGCTGTGCGCTCGTCATAGACCTGCATGCGGTACATGCCGACGTTGCGCTTGCCAGTCTTCGGGTCGCACGTGATTACGCAGGGCAGCGTGATGAAGCGGCCGCCGTCCTTGGGCCAGCATTGCAGAATGGGAAAATCTAAAAGCGAAAAATTGTCGCGCTTGATTACTTCTTTGCAGGGGCCGGTGGAGACGGTCTTGGGAAAAAATTTGCCCATCTCGGCGAGCATGGGCAGCATCTTCACTTTGTCGAGAAAGCCTTGTGGAGATTTAATGTCCATGAAGCCGCGGATGCGCTCGGCGATTTCATCGAGGGAATCGACTTCGAGCGCGAGCCTCATGCGGCGGGCCGAGCCGAACTGATTGATGAGAAGCTGAGAGCCGGGGTAGCCCTTGAGGTTCTCGAAGAGCAGGGCTTTGCCGCCGACAGTTCCCTGCCGGTCGTTATCCTTATCCTTATCCTTGCCTCGGTCTCGGCTTTTCGAGACGCGGTCGGTAATTTCCGCGATCTCCAGAATCGGGTCGGCTTCGGTGCGAATGCGCTTCAGCTCGCCGGCTCGGTCGAGTGCTTGGATCCAATCCCGCAGATCGTCGTAGGCCAAGATTCCTCCTCGAATGAAAAACAATTATATGATGGGCGCTGGCAAAGCCTTTTTACCACAGGGAGCACAGGGGGACACAGGGGAGTTCCACAAGGGCTCGGGAACTTTCACGGGCGAAGATGAAACTGATATAAGTGGATGGTGAAATTCGCCTTGAGTTCGACGCCCACGGGAGTCATGGAATGTCTGCGATGAGAAAGTTGCTGGCGTTGCTTCTCCTGTGCACAGGAGGTTGCGCGGCTGCGCAGGAGCTCACCGTGGCGGCGGCGGCGGACATGAGTGCCGTGCTTCCGCAACTCGCCGATGCCTACACGAAGAAGACCGGAGTGGCGATGAAGCTCGTGTTCGGTTCGTCTGGCAATCTGGCCAATCAGATACGAAATGGCGCGCCGTTCGATGTGTTCTTCTCGGCCGATGAGGAATATCCGCAGCAGTTGATTGCTGAGGGACTCGCGGCGAAGGATACGCTTTACCGTTATGCCGTCGGGCGATTGGTGCTGTGGGTGCCCGCCGACTCGCCGCTGGATTTGGCGAAGCTCGGCATGACGGCGTTGCTCGATCCTTCGGTGAAGAAAATTTCAATTGCAAATCCAGCTCATGCGCCGTATGGACGGGCGGCAGAGGCGGCGCTGCGGCACTTCGGAATTTACGAGCGGGTTTCGAGCCGGCTGGTTTTGGGAGAAAACGTGTCGCAGGCGGCGCAGTTCGTGGAATCGGGCAACGCGCAGGCGGGACTAATCGCGCTCTCCCATGCGCTTGCGCCCGCGATGAAAGATAAAGGACGGTATTGGACGGTCCCGCTCGATTCTTATCCCACGCTGAACCAGGCGGCGGTCGTAGTCGCAAAATTTACGGCGCGGGACCGCGCGGCCCGCAAATTTCTGGGATTTTTGCGCAGTCCGGAGGGCGCTTCCCTGCTCACGAGTTACGGCTTAAGCCTGACCACGAGCAACACTAATATGGAGAAGCATTGAAATGAACTGGGAGGCGTTTTGGTTGACGGTTCGTCTGGCGAGCATCGTCTCGACGCTGCTGGTTGCGATTGGAATTCCCATCGCTTACTGGCTGACTTATTCGCGCTGGCGATGGAAATTTCTGGTTGAAGCCGCGGTTGCGCTTCCGATCGTTCTGCCGCCGACGGTGCTCGGCTTTTATGTCCTGGTGGCGCTGGGCTCGCGGAGCCCGCTGGGGCGCTGGTGGGAGTCGCTCACCGGGCACACGCTGGCGTTCACTTTCGAAGGGCTGGTGATCGGGTCGTTGTTATACAGTCTGCCCTTTGCGGTGCAGCCGTTTGCGGCATCGTTTGGGGCGGTCGATGGCAAGCTACTGCGCGCCTCGGCATCGCTTGGGCATTCGCCGGCGCAGACTTTTCGCCGCATCGTGCTTCCCCTCTCAAAAGCCGGGCTGGTCACAGGATTTGCGCTCAGCTTCGCGCACACGCTGGGCGAGTTTGGAGTGGTGCTCATGGTGGGAGGCAATATTCCCGGGGTGACGCGCACCATCTCGATCGACATTTACGATCAAGTGCAGACGGCGAATTATTCCAGCGCGAAGCAGACGGCGCTCGTCTTGCTCGCTATCTCGTTCGTTGTGTTATCGATTGTGTACGGGTTGAACCGGCGTCCGTGGACGGTGGGGCCATGGAAGTGAAGACTGCGCCTGCGCGGCAAGACACACTACAAGCGGTGATGCAACCTATCTCAGCCGATCTCGAAGTTCGCATCCGCAAGCGTTTTTCGAATGCCGAGGGCAGCTTCGACCTGAATGTCCACTTTCGCGCGCTGGCTGGTTTCACAATTCTGTTCGGCGCTTCGGGCGCGGGCAAGACTACGCTGCTCGATTGCATTGCCGGGCTCACCGATCCAGACGAAGGACGCATTGCCATCGGCGGCGAAGATCTTTACGACTCTGAGAAGAAGCGCAATGTCGCCGCCTGGAAACGGCGGACCGGGTACGTGCATCAGGACCTGGCGCTCTTCCCTCACCTGACCGCCGAAGAGAACGTCGGTTACGGGCTGCGCGCGCTGAACGCGGCGGAGCGGCGGAGGCGCAGCCGCGAAATGCTCGACGCATTCCGCATCGATCACCTGCGCGACCGGCGGCCGGCGCAAATTTCCGGAGGTGAGCGGCAACGTGTTGCTCTGGCGCGCACGCTGGTGACCGAGCCGCGCGTGCTGCTGCTGGATGAGCCGCTGGCGGCGCTGGATCGTCCGACGAAGTCGTCTCTGGTCGACGATCTTCGGCGGTGGAACCAGCAGCACCGCGTCCCGATTCTTTTCGTCACGCACAATGGCGAGGAAGTGTTTTCGCTCGGCGACGAGGTCATCGTGCTCGACGCGGGAAGAATCGTGGCGCAAGGGCTGCCGCATGAAGTCATGCGCGCACCACGGCTGGAAACGGTCGCGCAGCTATCGGGATTCGAAAACATTTTCGACGCTAGTGTGGTGGCACTGCACGAAGATCGCGGAACCATGACGTGCCATCTAAGAAGCGGCACGGTGGAGTTGGAAACGCCCCTGGTTCGGGCAGAAGTTGGCTGGCTTCTGCGGGTGGGCGTGCGCGCCGGCGATCTGCTGTTGGCGACGGAGCATCCGCGCGGACTCAGTGCTCGTAACGTTTTGCCGGGAACGATTCGGCGGGTAGAGCAGAGAGACGTCATCGTCGCGGCGACGGTGGATTGCGGCGGCACGGAGTTCGAGGTCCACCTGACGCTGGCGGCGCGCGACGCTCTCCAACTTGGCCCGGGCAAGAGCGTCTGGGTCGTGGTCAAGACGCATTCTTGCCACTTGCTTGGAGCGTGAACGCGATGGTTACAGAAAGTGTGAGAGCCTAATTTTGACGCATCGGCGCTAACTTGGGGGAGAATTCCTTCGAGTCGCCCATCACTTAAGAGGGACGGACCAGATGATTTGATTGATGGGGCCTCACGACTGCTTCCGTGCCATAAGGAGGAGTATGTATATCGATGCGCATGCTCATTTTGACAAGTATGATTCACAGCTGCCACAAGCGATCAAGGAGATCGAGCAACATGAAATCTTCACCATCAGTGTCTCGATGGACCCGGAGGGGTATGCGAAGAGTAAAGCTATAGACAAGCAGACCAAGTGGATCCTAAGCACATTCGGGGTTCATCCTTGGAACGCTCCCACTTTTCACTCGCAACTGGAAGCGCTCCAACCGCTGATCGATGCTTCCCCAATGATAGGGGAGATTGGACTCGACTATCACTTCATTCCTGAACCCGAGAATCATGCTCTTCAGCGAGACGTGTTCTTGCACTTCGTCAAGCAAGGCATTTGTCAGAAAAAGATATTGAACATCCACTCGAAAGGAGCAGAGGCGGACGTCGACCGCATCCTGGGAGAGTTGGGGGGCGTCGGGCAATTATCCATTGGTACTCGGGAGCGATCCAGCAACTGCACTCTTTGGCCGAAAAGGGCGTGTATTTCACGGTTGGCGTGGAGGTCCTCTTCAGCGCTGCGATCCAAGAGATCGCCAAATCAATCCCATCGTCTTTGCTATTGACGGAAACCGATAATCCCGGTGGCTACGGCTGGCTAACTGGAGACCTCGGAATGCCCTCGATCATCATTCCGGTCGTATGTAAGCTGGCTGAGTTGCGGGGATGGTCTGAGGAAGAAACCAAGGCGACCGTGCTGCATAATTTCCTTCGACTTGTGGGCGATGACGAATGGGCCAAGCACATCAAGACAAAAGGCGATCAGTAGCTGCCGTTCCTACCTAACTCCCGCTTGGACCGGGCAAAACCCCGCACTTACACAAGTAAATTCATTGCTCCACCGTGATGATCGCGATCCACTGCCCGTTTTGCTCTTTGCTATAGGCAATTGTTCCGCCTAGACGCTGGGCAATATCTTCCGGCAGTAAGTCGCGATGGTAGCCGAAGAATTTTTCCTTGCTGTGCTGCCACGCTTCCCAATTTTCGAGCAACGGATGCGGCGGCTGGTATTTCGTGGAGAAGACCAGGGCCACATCGAATCGGTCGCGAGCGCGGGCTGCAAGGTCGATTTGGGAGGCCGAGAAATCCTCAATGCGCGCTACGGGAAAAACCCGATTGACATAGCCCAGCCATGGGCGGGCGATCTCGTCGGACGCGGGCCATGCGGTTAGAACGCGCTCGCCGGGATAGCGCATGGCGAGGAAGCGGCTGGCCTCCGCGTGCAGCACGATGTAATCGCGATAGGCGAGATTGTCTTCGAGAGAGAATCCATAGGGCGGATTGCTGAAGAGGCCGGCGACAAACGCAATGGCGACCGCTCCTACAATCCATTTCCAATAGCGTGCGCGCCGCCAAAGAGCCGAGACCCACGCCAGAATCACGAGCGGAACGACCGGCAACATGTAGCGGGCCAGCACCGCTCCGCCCACCGCTGACATGAAGGCCAGATAGGCGAGCACGACGGAAACGAATGCGGCCTGCATCCAGAGTGGAATGCGCGGGCGGGCAGCTCCGTTCTCTTTTTGCGGCGGACGCAGCATGGCCAGCAAACCAGCCAGCGTGAGCAGATAGAGGCCGAAGTATCCGAAGAGCTGCCAGAGCCTCATTAGAAAAGCCAGTGGAATGCGCAGCGGATTGAGCGTGGCGGAAACGTTGTAACGAACAAAGTCGGGGTTGCCCAGCAGGAAGCCCGTCTTCCAGAAGTGATAGGCGTACCAGGCGGCGAGCGGCAAGATTGGAAGCAGCAAAGAAAACCAGCGCGCGCGCCTGCCTACGGGCGGAAGAAAGTCTTTCCAGCTAGTTTCTTTCGGGCTTTCTTGCGAACTTTCTTTTGAAAATAGCCGAATGAAATAGCCGAGCAGTTCCCAGCCAAACAGCGCCAGCGGAGCCAGGATGGCAGTCTCTTTCGCGAGGGCGGCGAGCGAGAACCAGACTACGTGTTTCCACGGACTAGCTTTCTTATCGGCGGATATATACGCGGCCAGTGCCCAGAAGGTGAAGCCGGCGGCGGGCAGGTCAACTTGCGCCAGAGAACTTTGTGTGAAGAACACGGGATAAATCGCGACTAACGCGGTGGCCGCCCACGCCACGGGTAGATTGGCGGCGATGCGCGAAAGGCGGAACAGCCCGAGCAGCGAGAAGGCGCTCAGGGCCAGCATGGCGGTGCGCGTCACCAGCGTGGAGTATCCGAAGACGCGCCAAGCCAATGCGAGATACGCCATCACCAGCGGAGGATGCGCATTCGATGGCGTGGTTTGCGGAAGTGGAATCGGCGAGCCGGTCAGAAATAGATCGCGCGCTACCGGAATGTAATATCCGGCCTCATCCCAAAAATAAGGAAGGCGCAGCAGCGGCGCGTGAAGAAGCATCAATCCGGCGAAGAAGAGCGCGAACAGAAGAAACTGCCACGCCCATGCCGAGGATGCCGGTGGCGATTCTGCTGGCAGATCGGAATGCACGGGCCGCGCCGCCATGGTTGTTCGGCGCATCAAGAAACGGCGCCTCGTTAAACGGTACATCAGTGAATTTGTCCGCCTGGAGCGCGTGGATCGAGCTTGATCTCTCCGAACGCGGCCTCGTAGTTCGCCACGTTCTGCTGCAAGAGCGCCATGAGCGCCTTGGCCTGTTGCGGGCTGAGATAAATTCCCTGGAAGTTTCGCAACTCCACCTGCGTCTCGGAACTTTGTTGAATGGTCCCGAAAACCAGGAAGAAATCCCAAACATTAAGCCGGATCTGCACGCTGTTGGAGTAGGCCTCGCGGTAGTCGGGGGTTTGCACGAACTTCACATTCGGTTGGTTCGCCGTATTCATAGACCGCAGTGTAACGCGTGGCGGAGTACAGAGCAAAGAGCAAGGCGCCGACGGCAGCGAACCGCCGATGATTGTACGTACACTGTTCCACGTGGAACATAGAGCGGATTCTGGAGACACGACTGAAGAGGCTGCGGAAAAAGTCTTCCACGGTACAAAAAGCTCACCTAAGGCGCTAAAGCGCGGACACATTTCCAACGACTTACGGCACGAATAAATTCGTGCCTTTCCCGAAAACCGGTGAGAATCAGAGTTTTTCCGCAGGCTGTGAGGCCTTGCCCTACCCAAAACCTATGGAAACGAACTCAATCAGAGGTTGCCTAATTCGCCGACGTTAAAGCACACAAATCCGAACTGCCGGTAGTGCCGACTTCCTGCGTACACGAAGCCGAGCTGCCGGTAAAGTTGACGTCACCGTTGTACGTTGCCGTGATGGTGTACGTGCCCGAGATAAATATATTGGCACACGTTGCCTGTCCCCCGCTCAGGGGCGCATTACACAGCGGCGTCGTTCCATCGTTGAAAGACACGGTCCCGCCGGGCGTTTCGCTGCTGCTGCCCCCCGGCGTCACGATTGCCGTGAAGGTCACCGACTGCCCAGCAACCGACGGATTCTGCGACGAAGTCAGAGCGGTAGTGGTTGGGGTTGTAGCTAGAACTTGCCGCACGGCGTAGTAGCCGAAGGACACCTGGCCAGTCTGAAAATATCCAGTCTGGTTAAGCAAATCCGTTTCGATGAAGAAGCCAAAATTCGGGTCGATAATGTAATAATCCACCGCGACGGTAGTTGGGAACACATTGCTGGTAACTGTTGTGGTGTTGGCGCCCAGCAGGGTGCCCTTGAACAATCCGTTTTTCGGTGGATAGGCCTTGACGCTGGTGTCGTTCGTGAAGGGTTGGTCTGGGCCAGTACCAATGGTGGCAACAAAATCATCATTGAAATCCGCGACACCGGACAAGGAGAATGAAAAGGGGGCGGATGTCGCGCCCGCAGCCGGAGCAGCGGTGGTCATGTCCACCGACATCTGGGCGGTGCCGTCGTTCTCGCTAGTGGATCCTGGGGCTCCATTCACCTGAGTGAAGCTAAACCCGTAGTCGCTGCCGGTGCTGTTGCCGAAGGTAAGAGACGCAGATGGCGCTTGCGGGTAAGCGATGCCCACGCCGAGAAATGGAAAGTTTTCAGTCCCGGACGCAGCCCCAACCGTGAGAACCAGAACCGGGCAATTTCCATTATCCGCCGTATCGTTCGGGCAGTTCCCACTGCTAGCGGGCCCAGCGTTGTAACCCCCGTTGCCGGTGAGATAGAAGAAATACTGGGGTACAAAACTAGTGGAACCCGCCGTACTAAAGGACAACTCACCCCGTCCGGTGCCTGCAGCGTCGACGGAATAGTTTCCAACGTAATCGTCAGAACTGAACAACTTGCCCTGAGCGCCCGTCGCCACATTTGTCCATTGCTGCAGGACCGTGTCCGCGATCACAGTGAGGTTGGAGCTGGAGGCGCTGCCAGCGGCGGTAAACTCGCCGACGGAATTCAAGGTGTTCGATGTGGTGGCCGGAACAAATGTCGTCTGATCCGGGGGAGTGCCTTTAACTATGAATTGCGCAGGATTCCCGAGATCTATGCCAAGGATGCCGAACACGTACGGACCGGAGAACGACGTGTCGGTAAAGCTGCCGGACGTCAAAGCTTGAGCGACGGCGATGCCGGCGGTCGAAGCAACGGGGGTAGTGGAGGCAAGATCGCTCTCGATCAGCCCGATGTGGGTTGTATCCACGATATAGCCGGTGAATTGGATGGGGGATGAAGTTAAGCTGGGCACACTCAGAGTCAACGTGAACATACCGAACGAATCGGGGACGGTGACTTGCCCGGAAGAAACTGTCGCGCCGGCGTTCACAGTCACAGGAGATGTAACAATCGTCCCTGGGAGGATCTGATCGATCACGCTGCCGGTTGTCAAGATAGTGTTGGACGAAATGTTAAGAACGCCGCCAAAGGCAGCCGGCAACAAGCCGGCAATTTCGGTGCCACTGGCCACGAAGGCATAGCCGCCCGCGGGCGCCGCGGTACTGGTTTGCAAATCCATGGTTCCGGTAGCGGAAGACCCAGTGTTGGCCAAAGGCTTAGTGCTCTGTGACGCACCCGGCGGCTGGAGATCCATTTGGGCAATGAGCGCATGGGGACTATTGAGGAACACGAAAGTAAAAGTCTCTATGCCCTCTTGGGAAGCGTTGCTGCTATAGCCAATATCGGTGTCGGCGGTGTCGATGAGAATCGTACCCCGTCCATCGGGACCGAGGAAGTAGCTGCCTCCGGTGATTGCATCCGACTTAGACACTAAGGCCTTGACCGCTGGGTTGGCATCGTAGAAGTTGACGGTTTGCTCGCCGCCGGTAATGTTCCCATTGCCATCGAGGGCGATCACGCCCGCAAACTGATATGTCGAACCACCAGCGTTATCGACACCCTTGGCTTGGAGAACATAATTACCCGCATTGATGTTTCCAACGCCAAAGCCAGTAACATTGACCGGAGCGACGGTGTTCACCGTGTGATCTTCGGTCGCGAGGGCCACTATGTTGACGGGTTGGGTGTTTCCCAGAAGAGTCGAGGGTGGCGTATAGGTGACCGCTGTGCCGCTAGCGGTGTGGGAGGCGCTGAGCGTGCCACAGTTACCCGAGACCGAGCAGGTCACGGACCAATCCACTCCATAATTGTTGGGGTCGTTCTTGACCGTCGCCGTGAGAGTCATGGCGCCGGTGACTAGAAGCGGAACCGGTTGTCCGGCAGCGGTTGCCGCGGGCACGGTCTGAACAGCGATGGAGAGGCCCGACCCTGGCGGCGCTGAAGGATTCTGCACATTGAAGGTGGTGCCACCTCCGCATCCGGCAAGCGCTGTCATCGCCGCCGCCAGAAGAAAGAGAACCCATCGTTGAGCCGCCATTGCCAACCTCCTCGAGTTGAGTTTCGCCGTCATGATTGCTGCCAGATCGAGTTTCGAACTTAACTGCCGACTCCCGCGAATAACCGGGGGCGCCGGGTATGTAAGTTATTGCCCCGTGCCGCGCAGATACACAATTTGGGGATTGCCGTAGGCCGATCCCGTGCTTGATACCTGTGTGTAATTCATGGTAAGAGTCCCAGGAGCGAACCCAACGGCCGTGGGCTTGAAAGTTATGACCAGAGCGCAACTGCTGCCCGGAGCTAAACTATAAGGGCAATTGTCGGTTTCGGAGTAATTGCCTGAGACCACGGCGACCTTGCCGGAGAAGTTCACCGTCTGGTTCTGGGCGGGGTCGTTGAGGAGCGTAATCGTCTGCTGGACGCTGGTTTGGCCAGACTTCACGGTGCCGAAATCCAGTCCGGCGGCAGGAAGCAATCGCAGCGGGCTCTGCGCATTCGCCTTTAACTCCACTGGGAAGCGTCCGCTATCGATTTCGCAGCCGGGCGGAGACAGCGGCAAAGGATCATTAGCAGGATTAGTGCACTCCAGCGTGTTGAGTTCCAGAAAATAATCCAAGCCGACGGAACCTGGATTTGTGTTCGGCTGCGGAACGTATGTAACCTCCAGGCTGCACGAGGCCTGAGACGCTAGTAATGTTCCCGTGCAAGTGTCCGCGGAGATCAGGAAATTCGGTGAATTGCTGGTGGGATCGACGTCGCAATAGTAGGTGATGCTGCCGGAGCCATCTGGGAGAATGGAGGCCGTAGGAGTCCCCTTAACATTGAACACAGTGCCGTTGGCCACCACTTGTAAACCGCTGGCTAAAGAACCGCTACCTTGATCGCTCAGGTGCGGGAGCGTATACGGCTGCCCAGATGTGAGACAAGCGGATGAGCTGGGCAGAATCTGCACCGGATTCGGGCTAAAGTTCGTAAAGGTCAACAATTGCGGTTGACTTGTTTCCGCGATCGCTTCCGCACTGAAATCGAGTTCGGGAGTCGAAGGTTGGAGGGCGCTGAGACCGAGGCCGGTGATGGGCACGGCGAACGTATTCACGATGTTCTCACTCACAGGGGTGTTGACCTGTAACTTTGCGGACCGAGAATTCGGACAGTATTGCGGCGCGACCCCATACCCACTCGGTGGATTTGCTTGCGGCAGCCAAAGGCAGCTTTCCTGAGGGAAAAAGGAAACTGAAATCGTGCAAGAGGCACCCGACTCGAGATTGAAACTGGCTCCCATCCCATAGCCAACGTTCGGTAACGACGGCCCCCCAGCGGCACAAGTATCCGCTGCGGTGAAACTAGGGAAACCGTCGAAATCGCTCAGGCCGGAGAAGGTAATGGGGTCGCCATCGGCAAAGAGCAACGTCAGGCCGTCCAGGGTAGAACTGGAATTGTTGGTGAGCGTGATGGTCTGCGACGACGAAGGCGATCCCAGGAGTTGAGCGGGGAAGGTCAGGATGGCAGGAGACAGCGTGACCGGTTCCTGGCAAGCGGCCGAGCTATTCAACGCCAGACAGACATTGCCCTGGTCTCCGCCGGCTGTGCCAAGGCCATCACCCGAGCAGGGCTTCGTGTTCACGGCGTATCCCGGAGCGACCGCATCGCTCAGAATGTACGCACTGCCCTGCGTCGAAGTAGAAGTCTGAGCAAAGGTGACGGGGTTATTGCTGCTCGAACTGCCGGTTCCGCCAATCTGACCAATATTCGATCCGTTGCTCCCGATGAGTTGCAGAACTACGTTGTTGCCGCTGATTTGGCCATTGATCGACGCCGTACTGAAACAAGGGTAGTCGCTGAGACCGGTGGTTGGGTCGATGAAGCTCAAAGATCCAGTGACGGTCGCATTGCTGGCCCCGATATTCTCTCCCTGATTGAGGTATCCCGACAGCAGAAAATCCTGTCCGGTTGTGGGGACACTGCCCGTGCTGTGGAAGCTGCCGGTGATGGAGCCGGTGAGCGGCGGCACGGAGATTGCGCTCCAGGACATGCCGGTTTCGGCGGCTCCGCAAGCTGTGCTGCCGGTGGGCGTAACGGTTGTCGTATAGGTGCCGCCGCTTATGACCGGGCCGTTGGGAGTGGAACTTAGCGTTCCCTGATTTAGCGTGAATGTAATATTGTTCGATGGAGTACCGGCCATGAAAGTCAGAGTTGCGTTCTGGCCGGTGATGGTCGCGGCGGTGAGCGTGGCCGTACCGCTGCTGCACAATGTTTGGCTACCGCCCTTGTTCGCCGAAGGCAAGAAAATTGAGTAAACGGCTTGTCCCGTCACCGAACCATTTTGCTGGAGCAGAAACCCGCCCTGCAGGCCACCCGTAAACGAACCGTCAGTTGGAGGCGCCATCGTAAACTGCCAGTTGCCGGAAAGGGTTGCGCTCTGCGACGTGCCGCCGCCGGAAGCGTTGCCCCCACACGCCGCAAGCATCATCGTGCCGGCGAACAACAGAATCCACAGACTCTTCACGCATACTCCACAAAACCGGGGCGAGAGCGCCTCGCAATTGGTCCGGCACAGCATTCGATGGTTACTTAATTTCGGCATGATGTTCCTCGTACTGGATGGTGCGATTGCTTGAGATGGGCAGGGTCCCGGCCGAATGACCTCCATGGATAGTCAACGGCAAGCACTGGGGAAGGTCCGTTTCCGAGCGGGCCTCCGCACCGGAATTTGGTTCTGATGACGAGGCCGCACTGGCGCTGGCTCCCGTACCCGTGATTGGCACTGTAAAGGCCGTATCGTTGTCCGCGCTTACGGAGCCGTTCACCGTTAGCGCCGCGGTCAACGAACCGCTTGCCTGAGGGTTGAAGGAAACCGTAATGGCACATGACTGCGCTGCAATGAGAAGGAAAGACGCGCCATTCCCGTTGCCGCTGGGCGGCAACGACGACGCCCCACCAAGGGCGCAATTGTCGGACGCAGTGAAATTGGCGTTACCGCCGCTTGGGCTGGACGACATCCAAGTCAAATAGAAGGTCTGGCTAGTACTCAAAGTGTTGGTCAGCGTGATGGTTTGCGCCGCCGATGTTGTGTCCACAGTTTGAGCGGGGAAGGTCAGAACGGCCGGAGTCAATGTGATCGGTTCCTGGCAAGCGGTTGTACTGCCCAACGCCAGACAGACATTCCCGGAATCTCCTGGGGTTGGGCCCTGACTTGGGCAGGCCGTCGTGTTCACCGCATAAGCCGGTGAGCTGACGGAGTGCAGGATGTACGCGCCTCCGGCGGAGTCAAAGGTAACGGGGCTGTTATCTGGGAAAGTTGCCGATGTGCCAATCTGGCCTAAATTCGATCCGCCAGACGCATTGAGTTCGAGAACGACGGTATTGCCGCTGATTTGGCCATTCACTGCAACCGTCGAAAGGCAAGGATAGTCGCTTGCATTACTTGTCACGTTGGCGAAGCTCAAAGTGCCGGTGACGGGCGCGTTGCTGGCCCCGGTATTCGCTCCCTGAGTGAGGAGCGCGGTCAGCGGGAAATCTTGATTGCTAAGGTTCGAGGTATTGCTCGTGCTGTGAAAGCTTCCGGTGAGCGATCCGGTGAGCGGCGGCACGAGGGATGCACTCCATTGCAGCCCGGTTTGGACGGTCCCACAAGACGTACCGGCGGTTGAAGCATAGGTTCCTCCCATCGTCGAACCATCGAAACTGAGCGTCCCAGTAAGAGTAAAAGTCTCGCTGCCCGCGGTTGCAGTGAGGGTCACCGTCTCGCCGGTGATAGTTCCGGCGATCGTGGCCGATCCACTGTTGCATACAGTCCAACCGCCGGTGCTTGCGTCTGGCGCCAAAATCGAGAAGACCGCGCCCCCTTTCACCGAGCTATTGTTCTGCAGCAGAAATCCGCCTTGCAGGCCACCCGAGAAGGAACCGTCGGACGGATTCGCCATGGTGAACTGCCAGTTGCCCGAAAGCGTTGCCGGAACCTGCGTGTTGTTGCCTCCCCCGCACGCCGACAGCATCATCGTACCGACGGCCAACAAGACCCACAGACTCTTGGCGCACACTCGACAAAGCCGGGGCGAGAGCGGGCGTCGATTTGACGCGCGATTCGTCCGGCGCAGCCTTGAATTTTGAGTAAGATTCCGCATGATGTTCCTCGCCCTAAAAGCCCAGCTTCAGGCCAAACTGTATGGTGCGGGGCCGATGCGCATCGAGCGGGTGCAAGAAGGAAGCCCCGGTTACGCAATCCGCTCCGCTACCCTTGAATCCGGCGGAATAGACCGGCCCGGCATAGCAACTGATAACGTTATTTCCACTGCTGCCGGGATTATCGGGATCGTAGATACGGAACTCCGTGTGATTGAAAATATTGAAGGCCTCAGCGCGAAACTCAAGTTGGCCGGAGTCCCGGATCTTGATGTGTTTCAGCAGCGCCAAGTCGAAGTTAGTGCGGCCCGGATTGTTCAGGAAGTTGCGGCCCGCGTCGCCGAAGGTAAGTCCACGCGGCGCCACGAACTGGGAAGGATTGCCGATGAGCGGACCAAAGCTTTGAGAGTTACTGCCCGGCGAGGGCAATCCCCGCATAACGTCGGGATAGGAGGCCGCAATACCAAGTCCGCTGTCAACCCCGGCGTTGTCGGTCAACGAAATGCCGGTGTTGCCGGCGCTGTTGATCACGGTGAACGGCGTGCCCGACTGAACAATGGTCACGCCCGAAAACTCCCAGCCGTCGAGTATCTTGTTGGCCAGCGCGGAACAACAGTTATCTTTCGAGGCGGTCTGGTCCTGGGGCCCCCGCTCCTCGACCAAGTCGATGAAATTGCGCGGAAAATTCTTGAGCGGCAGCTGATACACGTAACTGATGCTGAGCATTTGACGCTGATCGAAATTCGAACTGGCGCGGTTCTCAGCGAGATCGTAGGAATTGGGCAGGATGGGATCGCTACGGTCCGAGGCATCGTCGATCGAGTGGCTGTAAGAATACGAGACTCCAAGTGTGAGCGGCCCACTGGTGCGCCGCACAGTGGCCTGAAGCGCGTGATAGCTCGAGTTGGCCACGTTCTGCAAGGAGAGCACCCTCCCCAAGCCAGGGTAGGGATGGCCAGGGAGAGAATTGACATTCGGGGTGTACAGGTTGGCGCACGCCGCTTGCAAATGCACGTAGGCGGGGTCTTGCGGCGTCACCTGCGTTCCATCCTGGAGAAAGAACGACTGACCGGCGGCACCTGGGTGAGCGTTGGGGTCCGACGGATCGACGGTGCAGTCCGCTAAGGTTAGAGGCTCGTTCGGGCCAAAGGGATTCTCGTTCGCCGGTAGCGGCTTGAGCTGGTTGAGCTGCCGCTCGACCGTCAAATGCGTTCCCTTGCTGCCCACATACGCTAGGTTGACCATAACTGCACGGGACAATTCTCGCTGGATTCCGAAACTCCACTGCTGCGCGTAGGGCCAAACCGCCTTGGCCGGAATGGAGGTGACATCGATGGGAAAGGCGGAACCGGCTAGGGGTACCGTGCCAGTTGCGCCAGTGCGTGCACAATCGGGGTTGCCGCCAAACGCAGGCCCATATCCGATATTTCCGATGCAGGTAAAGCTGAGAGGAAGCGGTTGCGTCATGCTGACCACGAGCGGCGCGCTGGCCTCGAGAGAGCCGGTATTGGCTTCGTTGCCGGTACCGTGCTCAAAAAAGATGCCATAGCCGCCGCGGATCGACGTCTTGCCGTCGCCCCACGGGTCCCAGGCAAAGCCAACCCGCGGCGCGGGATTGAACAGATGCCCCTTCATGCAGCTAGAGGGCGTGCCGTTATAGCCGCACCGGACCAAGCCCAAGTCGCTCGCAACGGTGGGGAAGGTGGCGGAGCCGTAGGGCACTGCTTGCCCATTATCCAGAAGCTCGCCGTAGGTTGGGTCAACCGTAAATTCGCCGGCATTTTTCGTGTATTGCGACGCTTCCCAGTTATATGCGTTGCGGTCCTTCTCGTTATAAGTGCCAAACAAACTGATGCGCAAGCCGAGGTTCATAGTTAGGTTGTGAGTTACCTTCCAGTCGTCCTGGAAATAAGGTTCCGCCACCTTGAATCGCTGGTAGTAGCGGCCCTGCGCGGAATCCTGGGTAAAGCTCTGAATGAATCCCTGGGGATTTTGGCCCGCCGGCGCACTTTGAAGCAGGAAATCGGCGAAGGCGTTACCCGTGCTGTTGGCGAGATTGCTGAAAGTTAAAAGGCCCTGCATGTCGCCAGAAGCCGCACCGATGGCGTTGTTGGTCTGATTGCGCTGCGAGTATACGAATTGCGCCCCCAATTGCAGCGTATGTCTGCCCAGCGATTTTCCCACGTCGTCGCGCAGGGCGTAGGTTGGATTAGTGTGTCCCCATGGCATGTAGGAGGGATCGGCGGCAAAGCCTTGGCCGCCGTAAGCGGCATTCGTGCCTAAAAATGCGACTCCCGGCATCTTGCCGCCAAAACCGTTATTGAAAATGTGGCCCATGGCGCATTGCACATCGCCAGTCACGGGATCGACGCTGAGTGCGGGATTGCACTGCCCGGGAGCCGATGGGTCGGTAACCAGCGGCTGATCCAGCGTGGGATTGCGCTGGAACTGGGCGCCACCCGGCCCATTCTGGTCGGTCAAGGTAATGGTCGAATTGGTGTAACTGAGGACAAGATCATTCAGCAGCGTTGGCGATATCGTATTCGTCAGCCGCGCCACCAGGCTGGTGCCCGGCCCTATGAACCGGTTCTGCACGCTGGGGAACGTGTTGCGCACCACGCCCCACTGCGGCGTCAGCACGGTCGTGTTCCAGGCATCGTGGATGTAGCGAAACGACACCTTCGCATTGCCAGTCAAGTTATGATCGATGCGAAACAGCTCCTCCCGCCAGTAAGTCGAGGGCGAAACGGCGGAGTTGTAACAATGGTTGGGATCGGAGGGGTCGAGGTTGGTGAGGCTGGCGTTGAGGTTTGGCAAGCTGAAATTGCAGCCAAACGGCGCGTTGGGCAGCGGTATCAGGTTCGAGTTCAAGATCGCCAGCGCGTTCTTGTCCACGAAAGTCTGCGATCGGATGCCGGTTTGGCTAATAGCATTTTGCAAATGAGTCAGAGGGTCGAGACCAGACGCGCCTGGTGTCAAGGTCGGGCAGTCCGGGTATTGGGCGCGGGAAAAAAGGCCGCCGCCCGGCGGACACACGTCGGTAAAATCGAAGTCCTGGTAAACGATTCCAGAGATAGGATCCGTCTGCAGGTTTTTCTGTACCGTCCCGTTCGCAAGGATCAAGCCGCGCTCTTTCAGCCCCGGCACCGCTTGGTTGTACTCGGTGGGAGTTTTCTCCAGGCGGAATTCCTCGGAGAAAAAGAAAAATGTCTTGTCCTTTTTTGTGTTGTACACGCCCGGAATGCTGAGCGGTCCGCCGATCGTGCCCCCGAAATCCTGCCGCCGATAGAGTGGAGCCTTCGTCTGGCCAGCGGTCTGCCCAACGAGCTGGCCGGGAGCGGGCGGCTCGGTGTAGACAATATCGAAGTAATTACGCGAGTTGAACGCTTCGTTGCGGATGAAGTCGTAGAGATTTCCGTGCCACTTGGCGGCTCCGGACTTGGTGATGACCTGCACCGTGCCCGATGCGGTGCGCCCAAACTGCGCGCCGTAGTTCGAGGTCAGTACCTTCACCTCCTGGATCGCATCCAGGCTGGGATAGACCATGAGCGTGCTGGCGGCGCCGTTCAGGCCGGTGTTGAGCACGTCGCTGCCATCGACCTCGAAGGTGTTGTATTCGACGCGGCCTCCATTCACGCTGTACTTCACACTGCCCACCACCCCCACTTTGGCTTCGTCTTGCCCGGTCTGATTGCTTACGCCGGGCGCGAGCGCGATGAGCTGGGTGAAATTGCGGCCGTTGAGTCCGATTGCCACCACTTCTTTTTGCGTGATCGTGCCCGAAACGCTGGCGCTTTCGGTCTCCACTTTTCCAACGTCGCCGGACTCGACGTTCACTTCGGTTTTCGCGCTGGCTGGGTCGAGAGGAGCGTCGAGCGTCAATTCCAGGCCCGCCGTCAGTGCAATGTTGTCGAAGATCTTCAAAGCGAAGTTAGGGGCCGTTACCGATAGGGTGTAATTCCCCGGCTTCAGCCCGGTGAAGGAATACTCGCCCTTGTCATTAGCTTGGGTTTCGAGTTTCTCCCCCGCCGCGCTCGTCAGCAGCACTTTTGCACCGGTTAAGACGGCCCCGGTCTGGTCGGTCACGGTGCCATTTATAGCGGCGGCGGCGCCGGACGCCGACTTCGGTTGTTCCTGACCGAAACTTAGCGACAACCCAAGAAACACGATCGTTAGGATGCCGATGACGCGACTAACAGCACAAGGCGCAAAGGATCGCACACTTATCACTCCGGAGTAATTTGCTTTTGAAGAATGCAATGGCAAGCGTGAATTCTATATGGCGGGCCGACGTCCCAAGATTAAAAGAGTGTTAATATTCATCACCAGTTTGCTACCCAGACGCATTGCTGTAACCATTCCTTAACAAATGTATTGCCGGCGCTTAAGTCAGCGCCCATCGAGGCGCAACCGTACTCTGAGATCATGGGCGCGACGAGATTTCAATAAAGTGTTTCGCGGTCACAGTAAAAATCGCCCTCGTTTTCCACAGGTAAGGCCGCGGCTGAGGACGATCTAAAGAAACTCTGATTAAGTATTTCTGGCTACGTGGAACGCTTTGAGAGTGTGGCCAGCAGCGGCTAAACAGGCTGCGGATAAAGTCGAATTACACGCCACAGCCCCTAAAGGGGCATCCGATTACAAAGAGTTTATGTCATCGCTCAAGCGATGACCCGATACGAAACTGGGGTTTTTCCGCGAGCTGTAAAGCCGCTTGTATAGCTGATTCTGACGGCATGGCTAAAGCCATGCCCTTTCAAAACTCCCCGTGAAAGGACTGAATCAGAGGTTCCCTCAAGACACATGAAAGTCGAAAAGCATTTCACTTACAGCACATCGCGGGCGGCGAAACGCCTGAACTGTGGCGTTTTTCCGCGCCGCCCACGTTAAGGAATTTTCACCAACTTGTCACACAACCTTAACCTTGCCAGGGCGGTGGACGGGATAGACTTCGGGCTGAAATTGAAGCTTCGCTGCGGTGAGTGAGTACGCGCGGATCGGCGGCTTACTTAGCCACAAAACTCGACCGCTCGCGAACACAGTTTCACCGGTTCGTTAAGAGACTTCTCCCTGCGTGTGGCCCTATGCCCCATGTGCAACACAACGATGACGTTAGAAAACCTTTTTCAGAGAGGAACAAACTTATGTCGCGTATTAAATTGATTTTCGCGGTGCTGTTGCTGACCGCGATCGTGGGCATCGTACCTCAAGCACAGGCAGCAGTTACTGTGGAGGTAACGATTGCCGGCTCGTCCGCCATGTGGCAGTCGTTGGCCTTGGGCGCTTATGCCGAGGCTGGCAGTGGAGCTGGGCACTGGACCAGCGCTTCCAACTCAGTAAACCTTACTGACACTCGTGTGTCACCCGCTAACAATGACGCAGGCACCATCTGGATCGTCTGGAACAAAACCGCCACCAAGGTGTGGGCTTTCGACAAGGTCGACTCGGTCGTCGGCAATCGCTGCTACTTCGCGCAACCGGCCTGCACGGTGAACCCTGTTAGTTCCAGCACTTACACGGGCTCCGGATCGAGCCAAATCTCCTCCGCCCTCTGGGGCGCGGACTCAGCGTTGCCGGCCGCAGTGGCGGCTCTGTTCAATGGCGGAACTCCGGTTACCGTCGCAGCCACGGACATCCGTCCCGAAGATGCGGCGTTCGCCGCGTGTCGAGTGAACTCAGCGCTCGGCGCCTCCGCCGCCGGTAGCAGCGCCAGCGACGGCCTTGACGGCCTAGGCTACAACTCCAACAACGCCTCTGGCGTTTGCGCGGCTGCAGGTGGCACGCAAGCGAATTACGAGGGAACCCCGGTCTATAGCGGCTACCCTGGCGCTGCTACGACCGATGCCGCCAATGTTCTGTCGTTCAACATCAGCGGTACGGATCCCATCAGCGGCACAAGCATCCCTGCCTATACGGTCATTGAAGTGGGAGCGACTCCAGTCGTATTCATCACCGCTCGCCAGCACGCGCTCGCCAATCTGACCAACGCCACCCCAGCCCAACTGCAACAAGCGTTCTCCGGCACGATCTGCGATGCCAGCGCGTTCGGTCTGCCTGCCGGCGGCATCAACATCTTCCTGCGTGAGCCTATTTCGGGCACGTACAACACTGCGGAAGCAACCGTATTCCGTCGTCCCACCGTCTACACCAGCACGCCGCAAGCGACCCTTTCGGTTTTGGGCTTGAGCCAGGAAACCAATGTGGGCAGCTATAACGCGCTGGCTGGCCAGTCCGGAGCCTGCTTGGCTGGCGCCGGCGCGCGTTATCGCGCGATTGGCACCGGCGAAGAAGTAAAGTCTGTGCTAAATTCCAACGGTGGAGCTGCATTCGCCACCCTACAGGACGGCATCGGCTACACGTTCTTCAGCTACGGAAACGTAGCGAAGATCGCCGGCAGCGCCAACTACGGATACATCACCCTGAACGGCGTCGATCCCATCTTCGCCAGCTACGGGACGCAGCTTTCGACCGGAGCCGGATACGATCCCGGCCAGCCCGCCACCGCCGGCGAACTGCCCCTCAACACCCCTTGCGGCACTGGTTCTGCCGCTTTCCCCTGCCCAGAAAGCAAAATCTGGGAAGGCGGGCTCTCCTTCCCGAACGTCCGCAACGGATCTTACTCCGCGTGGTCGATCGTGCGTCTGGTGAGCAACGGGACCGCGCTGACCAACGCAAAAGCGCTGGTCGCCAAATCGCAGGAGTTCGTGGTCAGCTCCATTCCCGACTACGCGCCGTTCGCGAAGACGACCGTAAGCGGGTTGCCGACCGATCCCGGTCTGACCATCCTGCGTTCGCACTATCAACAGAAAGACGGCGCCGGAAACTTGCTCGGTGCGGCTCCGGTCAACAGCGGCACAGGCGAAGCTGGCGGCGACATGGGCGGACAAATCCTCCCATCGACCTCCAAAACCACGCAGAATGTTCAGGGTCCTCAGGGTTTCCAGGTCCGGCCGTAAGCGGATCGAACCGGCTTCACTGAATATCGGGGCGGGCCGTTTATCGGCCCGCCCGTTCTTGACTGCGTTGTAAACGCCAGCCGCGTAGATATTACAATCGAAAAAGATGAAGGCCATTGGGGCATAGGTATCTTGTCGTGCCGGGCATTACTCCGGCCGTCTCTTTCACAAGAAGAAACTTTCAACTTTGGGGAAGCACAGTGTCCAATCTTCGGCAATATAAATTCATAACAGCGCTCGCTCTAGGAAGCGCGCTCCTATTCTTCTTGGCATCGACCGGCGGCGCCCAAATTTTGTCGGCAACTCCGCCTGCCGCTCCTCCCGCCGACACTCGTTTTCAGGGTGTAGCAGAGGATTGGAGTTCGCCCGCGTTGAACAACAGCAGTCTCAAGGCGGTCCGACCGCTCGCGGGATTTGTCGATACCACCCACCCCGGCTACACCGTGGAACTGCTGCAAGTGCAGTGGCGATGGGGAGACCCCATTGACCTTTATGTTATGAAACCCAAGGGAGTCAAAAAGCCTCCGGTCGTCTTATATCTTTTCAGTTATCCCACGGACACGGACATCTTCAAGAACGAAGTCTTCCAAAATGCCGTAACCAAGGACGGCTTTGCCGCCGTGGGCTTTGTTTCCGCGCTCACGGGACACCGCTACCACGACCGCCCGATGAAGGAGTGGTTTCTCAGCGAGTTGCAGGAGAGCCTTGGAACCTCGGCGCACGACGTACAGATGGTTCTAACTTATCTGGCCGCACGCGGCGATCTCGACATGGAGCGCGTGGGTATGTTCGCGCAAGGGTCGGGAGCCAGCATCGCGATCCTCGCTTCGGCCGTCGATCCGCGCCTCAAGGTGCTGGATGTGCTGGATCCATGGGGCGATTGGCCCACCTGGATAGCAACCTCTCCTTTTGTGCCGGAGGACGAACGGGCGGAGTACGTGAAACCGGAATTCCTAAAAAAAGCAGCCGCACTGGAGCCGGCCGAGTGGCTGCCCAAGATCCAGGCGAAGAAGTTCCGGTTTCAGGATGCGGTTTTCGAGGCCACGACGCCCAAGGCCGCCAAAGAAAAGTTGCGGGCGGCGGTCCCGACGGGCACAGCCTTCGTTTTCTACAAGACTGAGCCGGAGTTCAACGCCGTTTTCCAAAACAGCGTGAACCTGGAATGGATGGAGAACGAGCTTCGAATGCTAGCGAAAACGGAACCGGCAACCGCTGCCGTTCAGCAACGCCGGTAGAGACGCGGTTGGCCGCGTCTCCAACCGTACCCAAACAGAGATAGAACAAGCCCCGACTCTGTTTGAGTTTTTTGAAATATCTTTCCCCGTTTTCGTCGTCGAATTAACCCGGCGTTAACATTGCCGCAACATTGCTGCAACACAGTCCTTCTAGTGTCATTACGGGATCATCCAAACAAACCCGTTCGCAGGGAAATTTTCGAGAACGCGCGAGGCTCTCCTTACTGGCCATGGATTCTTTGGAGGCGGCAAACAAAACGCGTTATCCCGACCTGATCTACGTCGTCGAAGACGATCCCGATGTGTCTCACTTGATCGAACACAACCTGCGCACCGCCGGTTACGAGGTCTCCACGTTTTACTCGGGAGCGCCGGTGGTACCCATGGCCGCCATGGCACACCCGTCGCTGTTTCTTCTCGACATCATGTTGCCCGGCATGAACGGCTTCGACCTCTGCCGTCAGATCCGCCAGCACGAACGGCTGGGCAAGACGCCCGTCATCTTTCTTTCCGCCAAAACTCAAGAACCCGACCGCCTGCAAGCCTTCGACGTGGGCGGCGACGGATACATCACCAAGCCATTCAGTCCCCGTGAGTTGATCGCGCGCATCCGCAATGTTCTCCGCGTTCAGCCGGAAGCCCCCAGTCACGAGACGATTCAGTTGGGAGAATTGGAAATCGATATCGCTTCGATGACGGTGCGGGTGCTGGGCCAACCCGTGCCCACCACGGTCCGCGAATTCCGGCTGCTCGAATATCTGGCGCGCCACCGGGGACGCGTGTTTACGCGCGACCAGTTGCTTGACGCCGTGTGGAAGGAAGGCTCGTTCGTAACGCCGCGCTCCATCGACGTCTTTGTGCGGCGGCTGCGCGAGAAGATCGAACTCGATCCACGGCATCCCCGCTATTTGAAAACGCTGCGTGGAATCGGCTACCGTTTCGAAGCCGGGCGCTGACGCTGCGCTCGTGGAGCGACGGATATCCACGCCCATTCGTGCAGGGACATCTGTTTGTTCTTCTTGCTATTCTGGAAACTCACCCTCATGGAAAGGCCGCCCATGACGGCCATTGTCCAGAGTGGAAGCTGGAAAATTTTTCTGGAGATACGCGGAGACTGCAAGATGAGACAATGAGTTTCCGTAGAGACGGGGATTGCCCCGTTTCCGCTAAAGACGCGGCAAGCCGCGTCTCTACAATTGGAGAGAACATTTGAACGAATATATTTTGTCCGTGCTGCTGGGAATTGTCGAAGGACTCACCGAGTTTCTGCCCGTCAGTTCCACCGCGCATCTCCGCATTTGCGAAAAATTGCTTCAGCCGTTCGTAAGCGGCCTGTCGCTGGATAGCGGCTACTGGAAGATGTATTCCATCGTGATCCAACTCGGCGCAATCTTGGTACTGCCGATTTATTTCCGCAAACATATTGCCAAACTCATATCGACGTTTCCCGCGGGCGAGAAGAAAGATTGCACGGTGCTGACGCATCCGCTCAGCCTGGTCATGATCGCCTTTGTGGTCACCGCGATCCCGTCTTTTCTGCTGACGAAAGTGATCGGTAAAAATCTCGAGAGCCTTTACGTGATGGGCGTTGCCCTGCTGGCAGGCGGCATCGTGATGTGGATCATCGACGCCATGAAAGCGCCGTGGGAAAAGGCTGGGCCGGGAACGACTGGTTCGCCCACTCAATCTTCACCCATTCACACCTGGCGAATGGACGACATCCACGGCGGCCAAGCCATCTGGATCGGCGCCTGCCAGATTCTCTCCGCCGTGTTTCCCGGCACCTCGCGTTCCATGTCCACCATTGCCGGCGGCCAACTAGTGGGAATGTCGCGCGCCGCCGCGCTCGAATTCTCTTTCTTTCTCTCTATCCCAACCATGACGGTGGCCACGCTCTACACGCTCTTAAAGTCGCTTACCGGCAAAGATGAAAATCCTATCGGCGTTCACGAAATCACGCCTCACCAATGGATCGTCCTCGCCATCGGCTTCGTCGTCTCCTTCATCGTCGCCTACGGGGCCGTCGCCTGGTTTATGGGCTACGTCCGCAAGCGCGGCTTCGCACCCTTCGCCATGTATCGCATTGCGATCGGCATCGCGGTTCTGGCTTGGGCGGCGGGATGGCTGGGCCGTTAGCAGCCTGTGATGAAACTCCAGCGCCTAAAGGCGCATTCATAACACGGCACTTACGGCATGCCTAGAGCGGTTCGCGTGATGGTATAGAGTGCGCGCCCCCAGCGGCTAAAGCCGCACTCATAATGATGCACTTACCGCAGCGCTGAAGCGCTGCGCCACCCAAAATCTGGCATGAAATCGAGTTTTTCCGCAAGCTGTGAATGCGTTCCCTACCCAAACCTATGGAAATGAACTTAATCAGAGGTTCTCTAAAAGGAATTGGCAGTTTGAATCATTCTTTCTTACTAGCGGCAGGAAGGTTGAGGATAGATTTCTGGCGGGAAACTACGGCAAATGACGCAAGGACCACCAGCTCCGGTTCTATGGGAAGCCGATAGGAAATCTCCGAATGGGTGAGGTAGTAAACCACAGGGAAGACAAGCAAGGTGAGAGCATACGGCGTCGCCGCAATCCATGAGCTGCGGAGTGCCTTGCGCAACCCCGTCATGGCCAGAACTGTAAAGCCGGTGCAGAAGAAAATGTTCGCCAGGTCAAACGGCTCTCCACGAAGGTATTCCCTGCGAAGGTTCCAGAAACCCGTCCACATGTAGACGACGCGGCGAAAGGAGCGCCACAGGTAAATTCCAGGATGGCTTTGAATGAAGGCAAGCGCCTGCCGGCGTTCCCTGGCCATGTAACCCAGCTCACCCAGGCGGCGAAATTCAGCCAGTTCCGCGTTGCTGCCTGCCGGGTGGACAGCGTCGTTCCACCAATGCGCGGCGTTCCCGAGGTTGCCGATACAAACCTCCATCCAAAAATTATCCTTCAAGAACACGGGTTGATGGAACACCCGATCATTGCGAACTATCCAGGGCGCCACCGTGACGAGCAGGGCGAAAACGGCGGTTACCGCGGGTATCTTCCAGTTTTTCCCGTAGCGATGCAACCGATAGCAAACCCATCCTCCCAGAAACGGCAGGACCGCCAAGACCACGGGAGTCGTGAGCGCCGCAAACCCCCACAGGAATCCAAAGCCCGCCCACATCCAAAGGCGAGTCCGGTTTTCCAGATACGAAGAGATCAAGAGAAGCAGCGTGAGAAGCAGCGCGACCAAACTGTGATACCACATCGAGCTGGCAGAGAAGTAGACCGCGTAAGGGAAAAACGCCCAAGTCCAAACCGCCCAAACCGCGGTTCGAAGACCGAAACTGTTTCGGGCGAGGGAAAAAATTGGAATGCAGGTAAGAGCTGAAACCAGGCAATTGAAGGTAAGCATCGCGAGCGCCGCAGCCTGGGTATAAGCCCCAAACCACGAGAAAACAGCGCCCATCAGATAGGGATAAACTGGAGTGATCATCGCCGTGGATCCAGTTTCAATCCAATACGGATTGCTGAATCCATGGCCGTTGGCAATGGAATACGCAATCTTCCCCAATTCGTAGCCAAACTCCCAGTGATCGCGGCCGGGGACCAAAAAATCCTTATAGACGAATCCGACAACCACCATGCGCAGCGCCAGGGCTGTCAGAACAGCCCAAATCAGGTGAGGCCGTGCACAGGAACGACGACTGGAGCCGCCTTTCGAGGCGTTAGGGGTTGTCCGTTCACTGGTTTTCATGCAGCGGTCAAAGAGCGCGGCGAAGCTTTCCGCTTATCTCCCAGTGGAGATCCTCGACGTTTCCGAGACATAGACATTTACACCTTCAGTCGTCGATCTTAGCACGAATCTTTTCTTAGGCCTGGAGCCGCCTGTATCGACGCCGGCAAACCATCGTATCCGCGATTCCCGAGGCGCTGGAGCGTGACGGGACAAAAAGGCCGCGCCACCCCGTATTTTGCTTATCGGTTTCGACTGATTGCTGAGATCCGACAGCCGGGTTACAGTTCGTACTTCTTCATCAAGTGGCGAAACGAGCGGTAGGAGATACCGAGGAGGTCGGCGGCACGGACCTGCACGCCGTTGGTTTGTCCGAGCGCGGACTGCAAGAGCGAGCGCTCAATCTGCGTCACATAGTCTTCCATGTTCATGCCCTCGGGAAGGACCGTGCCTGCGCCAAAGCTGAAGGCGGTTTCCGCGCCGGCGGCCACGGCGCGAGCCTTCGAACGCTCCGCTGGCAACTCGACGTGGAGTTCATTCGTGGTTTCGAGCGCGACCGCCCGTTCGATCGTGTTTTCCAGTTGGCGCACGTTGCCCGGCCAATCGTAAGAGGACAGAGCTTCGAGCGACGCCGCTGCGATGCTGTGAACGCTCTTCCCTGCCCCAGGCGCATATTTTTTTAGGAAGTGGTTGGCCAGGAGCGGAACGTCTTCGCGGCGCTCGCGCAAGCTCGGCACGCGAATGGGAATGACGTTCAAGCGATAGTAAAGGTCCTCGCGGAACGTGCCTTCGGCGACCTGCCGGTCGAGATCGCGGTTGGTGGCGGCGATGACGCGCACATCCACAGGAATTTCGCTGGTGCCGCCCACCGGACGCACCGTGCGTTCCTGCAGCACGCGCAGCAGTTTGACCTGCATGGGCATGGTCATCTCGCCGATCTCATCGAGGAAAATCGTGCCCTGGTCGGCGACTTCAAACAATCCGCGCCGGTTCTGGTTCGCTCCCGTGAAGGCGCCTTTGACGTAACCGAAGAGTTCGCTTTCGAGCAGCGTCTCTGGAAACGCGCCGCAGTTGACCGAGACGAATGCTTCGGCTGCACGCGGCGAGCAGATATGCACGGCCCGTGCCACCAGTTCCTTGCCAGTTCCGCTCTCGCCGTAGACCAGGATTGTGCTGGTGGTGGTGGCGACGGTGCGAATGGTCTGCTTCAGCTTTTCGAGCGGCGGGCTGATGCCAACGATATTGTCGAGCGAGTTGCGCGCGGCCGCGTCGCGCCGCAGGGCAAAGTTCTGGCGGCTGAGCGAAACCCTGGTGAGAGAGCGGGCAATGGCGAGCTTGACCTCGTCCACCAGCCCCGGGCTCTTGCGGATGTAATCGGTCGCGCCGCCCGCCTTGACCGCTTGCACGGCGGCTTCGTAATCGTCGACGGCAGTCATCAAAATGACGGCGGTATCGGGCGAGATCTGGTGCGCGTGGCGCAGCACTTCGACGCCATCCACGTCCGGCATTTTGATGTCGGTAACGATCACGTCGAACAATGCGCTGTCGATTTTGCGCATGGCCAACTCGCCACCGGTGACGGTTTCGACTTTATGGCCATCGCGGCGCAGGGCAATGTCGAGCAGTTCGCAGATCGAGCGCTCGTCGTCGCAGACCAGGATGTTACCCACGCGTGCGTCCTCCCACACCCACTTCCACTTCCGCGCCTGGCTGCGCCGTTCCGGCAAATTCGGATGCGGAGGAAGTTCCGCCGGCGGCGCCCTGCTCATGGGCATCCTCCATACGGCGCAAGCGCAACACAAAGCTGGTGCCTTTGCCAACTTCCGAACGCGCCCACACCTTGCCCTCATGCGCCTGCACGATCTGGTACACAATGGCCAGGCCGAGACCGGTTCCGCCTTCAAAGTTCGACTGGAAAGGCTCGAAGATTTTTTCCGTTTGCTGCGGGTTGATGCCGGGACCGGTGTCGGCAAAGTTCATTTCCCAGTCGGGACCGCGCTCGGCCAAGGTGACGGTCAGCGTTCCACCTTTGATCTTCATGGCGCGCACCGCGTTTTCCGAGAAATTCCAGAACACCTGTTTAAGTTTGTCGCCGTCGGCCAGTACCCAGGCTTCGGGCTTTTGAAAGCTGCGCTCGAGCTTGATGCCGGCGTTCTCCGAGGCCAAGCGGTGTTCGAGCAAGGTAAGAGTGTCATCGAGCAACGGCACCAAATTCACGTGCTCGAAGCGATATTGCTTGCCCCGCGAGTACGCCAGAAAATCGGTGACGATGTTGTTGAGGCGATCGGACTCGCGGGTCACGATCTGCAAAAGATGGCGCTCCTCGGAACTCAAGGTGGGCGCATCCGACAACATGCTGACCGAACCGGCGATGGAGGTGAGAGGATTGCGGATTTCGTGGGCGATGGCGGCGGCCAGACGGCCCACGGCGGCCAGGCGGTCCTGCATACGCACTTCGCGCTCCAGGCGCCGGATCTCGGTGAGGTCGTCAAAGGTATACACAAAGCCCAGGCCGCCATGCGCGCTCAGGTTGAGCGCGGAAACCAGCACGCGAAAAGTCTTGCGGAAGCCATTGGCGGCCACGTAGCGGACTTCGGCATCGCTGCGGGCCACGCCAAAGTGGGGCAACGGGTCCTGAAAGAGGTCGGCCACGGAGCGTCCGCGCAACTCGGCTTCGGAGATCTCGAGCAGTTGCTGGGCGGCGCGATTGACCAGCGTGATGCGACCGTTGATCCCGGTGGTGATCACGCCGCCGCTCATGGACTGCACGATGTTTTCGTGGAGTGCCTGAAGATTTTCGAGGGCGCCGCTGGCGTGCTTCAATTGCACATCCGCCTGGCGGAGCTTGCTCATCAGCAGGCCGGCCAGGTAGGCGATGGCGAAGAAGGCAAACAGGTGTACGAAGATCACGACCTGCAGCGCTTTTAGCTTGGGGTGCGAGCTGGCATAGGAGGGAATGATCAAATAGTAATCGAGTTCGAGGACGGCCCCGAAGAGGATGAAAGCCAGGGCCGCGCTCAGATATCCCCAGGACTGGGGCAGCAACATGCAGGCGACCACGATGACCAGGGGGTAGAGGAAATTGAGCGAGCTGTCGATGCCGCCGGTGAGATGGACGACCAGCGTGACCATGGCCAGATCGGTAAGCACCTGCAAGATGGCCTGCAAGCGGTGCTCGCTCCACACCGAAACCAGAAAAAGGAAAAACAACGAGAGCACGAACCACAGCACCATTCCGGTAAGAAAGGGCAGGATGGGCAGCGGGCTGGGAGTAAGGCGGATAACGACGAGTTCGATGGCCAGCAGGACCAGGAGGATCAGGATGCGAACCTTCACCAGCCATGTCAGCCAGTTTCGCTCATCGGAGATAGAGTGCATAAGATACGTTGCTAGTTCGTGTTTCGCGGGCCAGTTGCTTCGAGTTGCGAGCCGCGAGCTTCGAGCGAGCTTGCCTCGTAGTACTACTTCAAACCTTTGCCTGCTCGTAGCTCGCAGCTCGTGGCTCGCAGCGTTTCTCTATCCCGACAGTTTTGCGATCATCGAGAACAGCGGCATGTACAAAGAAATCACGATGCCGCCGATGGAAATGCCGAGGATCATGATGATGACCGGCTCCAGCATGGCCAGCATGTCTTTGGTGGCAGCGTCGACTTCATCCTCGTAGAAGTCCGCGATCTTCTGCAGCATGGAGTCCATGGCGCCAGTGGCTTCGCCCACGCCGATCATCTGGGTCACCATGTTGGGAAAGACGCCGCATTCGCGCAGTGGATCGACGATAGTGCGGCCTTCTTCGATGGCCTTGCGCACCTTCATCAGCGCTTCTTCGAGCACGGCGTTGCCCGAGGTACGGGCGGTGATGGCGAGGCCTTCGAGAATCGGAACGCCGGAGGTAATCAGCGTGCCCAGAGTCCGGGTGAAGCGGGCGACTGCGATCTTGCGCAGCAACATGCCGATGATGGGCATCTTCAGCAGCGCGGCGTCGAAGTAATAGCGGCCACGCGGGTGCTTGCGGATCTGTTTGAGGCCGACGACGACCGCAATGATCGCCAGAATAACGAACCACCAGAAATGACCAACGAAGTCGCTGAGGCCGATGGTAATGCGGGTCGCCAGCGGCAGCGCCACTCCCAATCCGACGAAAAGGTTGGCGAAGATCGGCACTACCCACTTAAGCAACGCGGCCACGATGAGCATAGCGAAGGAGACGACGGCCACCGGGTAGATCAACGCCGACTTGACGGCGGAACGCAGCTTGACCGCCTTTTCCACGTAGATCGCCATGCGCTGAAGGATGATGTCGAGAATACCGCCGGTCTCGCCCGCCTCGACCATGTTGGTCGTCAGGTCGTCGAAGACGGCCGGATACTGGCGCATGGCATTGGCCAGCGTGGCGCCGCCTTCGACGGTGGTCCGGACCCCGAGCAGGGTTTTCTGGAAGCTGGGGTTCTCCTGGTTGGCGCCGAGAATTTCCAGGCACTGCACCAGCGGCAGGCCGGCATCGATCATGACGGAGAACTGGCGGAAGAACACCGCCACGTCCTTGACCTTGACCTTGCCGCTGCCAAACGTGGGCAGGGAGAATTCCTTGCCCTTCTCGCGGATGGAGCCAGGCGTGATGCGCTCCCTCCGAAGCTGCGCCGCCAGCCCGTCCTTGGTGGGGGCCACACGCTCTCCCTGAACTTTCTCGCCCGAAGCGGTCTTTCCCGAAAATGTAAAAACCGGCATGGTTGCTTTCTCCTTGTGAACCAGGTGTCAGGTCTCAGGTTTTAGGTCTCAGGAAAACCTGACACCCCAATCTGCAACTTCTGACGCCTTTTTCGCCTAACATCTCACTTCCAACAAAAAACCTAAGACCTGAGACCCGATCTCATCGTTTCGCAGACACGGCGCCCCTGGCCAACGGAGCCGGGCCACCCCGATTCACATGGACGGCGCCGCGCGCGATCATTTCCTGCAGTTCGTCTTGATTGCTGGAGCGCGTCAGCGCCATTTCCATGGTGATCTGCTTCTGGAAATATGCGATGGCGAGCGCTTGGTTGAACGTCTGCATGCCGAACTTCTCCTGGCCCGACTGCATGGCGGAATAGACCTGATGAACCTTGTCTTCGCGGATCAGATTGCGCACGGCCGCATTGGGCACCAGGATTTCCATGCACATGGCGCGCCCCTTGCCATCGCCGCTCGGCAGCAGGGCTTGACACAGGATGCCTTCGAGCACCAGCGAAAGCTGGGCGCGGATCTGCGACTGCTGGTGCGCCGGGAACACGTCGATGATGCGGTTGATGGTGGAAGACGCCGAATTGGTGTGCAAGGTGGCGAAGGTGAGGTGGCCGGTTTCCGCGATGCGGAGCGCCGACTCGATGGTTTCGAGGTCGCGCATTTCGCCGATCAGCACCACGTCTGGGTCTTCACGAAGAGCGGCGCGCAGGGCGTCGGTAAAGCTTTTGGTGTCCGAGTGCAACTCGCGCTGGTTGACCACGCAGTTCTTGTTCATGTGCACGAACTCGATCGGGTCCTCGATGGTGAGGATGTGTTCGTGGCGCTCGGTATTGATCTTGTCGATCATGGCCGCCAGTGTGGTGGATTTCCCGGAACCGGTTGGCCCCGTCACCAGCACCAGCCCGCGCGGTTTGTCGCACAGCTTGCTGACGATCGGAGGCAGGCCCAACTGGTGGAACGATTTGATCTCGTACGGAATCAGACGAAAGACGCAAGCCGAAGCGCCGCGCTGGTTGAAAACGTTGGCGCGGAAACGGGCCAGGCCCTTCAATCCAAACGAGAAATCCAGTTCGAGGTTTTCCTCGAAACGGTGTTTTTGTGAATCTGTCATCACGCTGTAGGCCAGCTGCTTGGTCTCGGCGGGCGTCAACTGAGGCAGGTCGAGAGGCACCAGATGCCCATGCACGCGGATTTGGGGCGGCGAGTTGGTGGTGATGTGAAGATCGCTTCCATTCATCTCCAGCATACGGCGGAGCAGATCGCTGAGTGAGAGTGCCATAGTTTTTCTTTCTTCCTTCGTCGTTTTTAATGGATGGTTTCGCGGGCCACTTCTTCGAGCGTGGTCCAGCCTGCCGCGACCTTGATCAACCCGCTGCGGCGCAGGGTGATCATGCCGCGTTCAATCGCTTTTTTCTTGAGTTCGACCGCCGACGCGCCCACCAAAACCAACTCGCGGATTTCGTCGTCAACCTCCATCACTTCATACAGACCGGTCCGGCCCTTATAGCCCGTCTTGTTGCAAGTGGTGCAGCCTTTGCCCTTCATGACTTTCACCGTCTTGGCCTCTTCGGGCGTGTAACCTTCGTCGATCAGGGCCTGCACCGGCATTTCGACTTGCTCGGCGCAGTCCTTGCAAATCCGCCGCACCAGACGCTGGGCGCAGATCAGATGCACCGAAGTCGCCACCAGGAAAGGCTCGATGCCCATGTTCATGAGGCGCGTGATGGTTTCCGGCGCGCCATTGGTGTGCAGGGTGGACAAAACCAGGTGGCCGGTGAGCGCGGCTTTGATGGCGATTTCCGCGGTTTCAAAGTCGCGGATTTCGCCGACTAAAATGATGTTGGGGTCCTGCCGCAGGAAGGCGCGCAAGGCTGCGGCAAAATTCAGGCCGATCTGCTCCTTCATCTGCACTTGATTGACGCCACCCAGCTGAAACTCAACCGGGTCTTCGGCGGTCATGATGTTGGTATCGGGCTGGTTCAGCCGCGCCACCGAGGAGTAGAGCGTGTTGGTCTTGCCCGATCCTGTGGGCCCGGTCACCAGCACCATGCCGTAGGGCTTGAGGATGGCCTTCTCGAATTTGACCAGCGACTCCGGCTCGAACCCGAGCTTGGTCATGTCAAGGCGCAGATTCTCTTTGTCGAGCAACCGGAGCACGATCTTCTCGCCCCACAACGTGGGCAGCGTGGAAACGCGAAAATCGAGCTGCTTTTTCTTGCCGCCAAGCACCATCTTCAGCATGATGCGGCCGTCCTGCGGCAGCCGCTTTTCGCTGATGTCGAGCTTGGCCATGATCTTGAGGCGCGAAATGATGGCGTCCCTGAGTTTCAGCGGCGGATTCATTACCAACTGCAGCACTCCGTCAATGCGGAAGCGGACGCGGAATTCCTTTTCGTAGGGCTCCATGTGAATGTCGCTGGCCCCACGCTTCACCGCGTCGGTGAGCACAATGTTCACCAGCTTGACGATGGGAGCTTCGTCGGCCGCTTTCTCCAGTTCCCTGAGCTCGAGTTCCTGCGCTTCGGTCTGCACCTCGACATCGGCGCCGTCGCCGAGGTCGTTCATCGACTGCATGACCTGCTCGAGTTCTTCTTCCTTGGAAGCGCCGTAGGCCTTGTCGATGCCCTCAACGATGGAGTTTTCCGAAGCCACCACCGGCTCGATGTTGAAGCCGGTCATGAACTTGATGTCGTCCATGGCAAACACGTTGGTGGGATCGACCATGGCGATGGTGAGCGAAGCGCCGACGCGGCTGAGCGGCAAAATCTGGTAGCGTTTCGCGGTTTCGTAGGGAATCAGCTTGACGACGGCAGGATCGATTTCAAAATAAGAAAGATTGATGGCGGGCACGCCATACTGGCGCGAGAGAAAGTTAGTGACATCCTCATCCGAAAGGAACCCCAACTTCACCAGCGCCGAGGCCAGCCGGGTGTGGGACTCCTTCTGGAGTTTGGTCGCCTGCTCCAACTGCTCTGAGGTGATGACCTTTTCTTTGACGAGCAGGTCACCCAGCCGCTGAGACATATCTCTCCTGTATTCCCGCGACCTCCGGGGTTGGTGCGAAGCCGTTGATTTCCGGGGAGATCAGGGCGCTAACTCTCGCACTGACACAAATTGTCACTCTAATCGGAATTCCGAAAAAGTAACTAAGGTACTGTCCGTTATGGCGGTAAGCCCTTGACTCCGCGTAACTGCATGAAAACATGTTCCACGGATTGCGCACAATGCACTCAAGTACAGGGACTGTCGTACATATTCGGGCAAACGCACTCAGTTTCGTACCTCTCTCGACCACGAATCACGGCAAAGAACGTCATGCGTGGGGCCATGGGGAGAAGCGCGACATGGTAGTCTATTTCCGGAGTCGCGAGGGCACGTACCAGGACACGTACAAGAAAAAGAATGGCTGTACGATGTGTCGCGTGCCGTGGTTAACTCCGTCTCGTTATCAGATCGCAGGCGCGTTGCGCAACGAGGCTCGCAACCCGATGGCGCGCAATAAAAATTTCCCGGATGGCTGCAAGGCAACCGCTCCACCGCCGAACGCAACCCGGCCGAAGAACTAAAACTAAAGACTAGAATTACCGAGGGGAAGCACCAGTGGCGTTACTCGTTCGCAGGGCATTCCGGCATCTGTCGCGGGTTCATGACGTGCTGTTTCGCCGCACGCTGATCGAACGCGAAATCACTATTTTCGACGACGATGTTTTCCTCACATCCTACCCGCGTTCCGGCAACACCTGGACGCGTTTTCTCGTCGGCAATTTCGTCAATCCAACCGAGCCCGTCACTTTCCTCAACGTGGAACGCCTGGTCCCCGATATGTACAAGAGCGCCGACTGGGTCCTGCGCCGCCGCCCGCGCCCGCGCGTGCTCAAAAGCCACGAGTCTTTCGACGCTCGCTACCGCCGCGTCATCTATATTGTGCGCGATCCGCGCGATGTAGCCATTTCCAACTATCACTGGGAAATGAAGCTGCGTTCGATTCCTGAAGGGTGTCCTTTGGAAGAATTCGTTCCGCGCTGGATGGACGGCAACTTCTGGCGCCGCATCGGTTCCTGGGCCGACCACGTCAACAGTTGGCTCGCCACGCGCCAGGGACAGGACAGCTTCCTCCTGATGCGCTACGAAGATCTGCAGGCGAATCAGCAGCGTGAACTCGCGCGCGTAGCCCAGTTCATGGGTCTCAGCCCTGATGCAGAGCGCATCCATCAGGCTATCGAACGAAGTTCCGCCGCCAACATGCGAAAAATGGAAGAGACGCAAGGCAAGAAATGGGTAGCCACGTTCCACACCCGCAGCGATAAGCCTTTCGTCCGCAAAGCATCTTCAGGCGGATGGCGAGCGGTCCTTCCTGAAAAAACCATCGCCTACATGGAAGCCCACTGGGGGCCGATCATGAAGCAACTCGGCTACAAGCTCTCCAGCGAAACGGAACAAGAAGCCCAGAAGTCGTCCACGCGAACCAGTGAAGGTGGGTTTGTAACTGAGAATTGAAAGTGGACCGCCGACCGGTGACCTAGAAATTCCCCGGCAGCCCATCTCCATCCGCGCGCGTCAGATGCATCCGCGGACGGACCTCTTCAAACGGAGCCAGCAATTCCGCCAGCTTCTTCGAAGCGGCGAAGAGAAAATTCGACGGTCCCGGCAGATAGCCCGCAGCTTTGAAAGCCTCGCCCCAGGCGTGGTGACCCTGATTGCTGAGGATCAGGTCGAAGCCTTGCCGCTCCAGTGTCTCGGTGGCGGCGCGCACCACCGAAAATAATTCACCTGGAAGCGCGAAGCAATCGACGACCGATCCGACGCGCAGGTTGCCGTACTTCGCGTCTTTGCGGCGTTCGCCCACGACCGCCCATCCAATCGCCGAGCCGTTGCGTTTTACGGCCAGGCGCGTAAGATGCGTTTGCGCCGCCGGATACAAGATGCGCAAAGCCTCCGCATCTCGCACCGCCGTGAAGGAGCAAGTCTGCCGCGTCTGTACCCAGAAAGACTGCAAGCTCTTGGCGACGTCATCGGCTTCGAAGCTCGCGACTATGCAGCTCTCGGCGGCATGCGACCGAGGCGCTCGCAGAGCGCGATAGCCCTGAAACAGCTTCGAGCCCGCCCATCCGGCGCCGCTGTAGGCCGCAAGGTCGAGCAGAAAGTTCCGCACAGGCGACGACCGCAGGGTCTGCATATTTCTAAGAAAGCGCGCAGGATTCACGACGCGAAAAAAAAACGGCACCAGGCAATGCGCCCATCCCATACGGACGAGCATCTGCGGCAGCGGATTCTCGTATCCGCCCATCCCCAGACAATAGAGCAGCGGGGCGCGCTGCATCGCGTCGCGCAGCAGCAACGTGCCCACGATGGCGTGAGCCTTGTTGACGATGCCCTCCGACAGCGGATGATGATAGTAGCCGATCACGCGAATTTGTCCGTCGGGGAAAAAGAATTCCTGAGTTTTGAGGGCGTAGCCACCGCGCACGATTCCGCCATCGACGGCGACAAAAAAATCGTTGTAGATGCGGGACTCCGCCGAACGCGGCAGCCAGCGCGGCTGCGCCCAGCTATAGAACACCATGTTCTCGTCTTCGCCCGCTTGCCGGAGGCGCCGATTGAACTCCGCGACCGCGGACTCATGCTCGGTACGATAAGGCTGGATGACGATGGCCATGAATTAGGGCTTGAGCTGTCCCATCTTGAATGTATCAGTGAGCAGCCGACTGCAGCTTCTCGACCAGCGCCGCGACCGCGCCGATGTTCTTCATGCGCTCGATATCTTCGGGCTCGAGCTGCACACCGAATTTTTCTTCGATGGCGAGAACCAGATTCAGATGCCGCATGGAATCCCAATTCTCGATCGTCTCGGGCGAAGACTCCGCCGTGATTTTGTCCGCCGGAGTTTCGAAAATGTCGCTGGCGACGTTGCGCACCTGCTCAAAAGTACTGGCTGTCAATTCTTTCCTCCGAGTTTAGAACTGGTTGCACAAATGCCTCTCCACCCGGGAGTCATGTCCCTCAGGGGCTAAAGAGATTGTGTGAGAACTCGTCTTTCGCCCCGCTGGGGCTTGTTTCTTTTCCACTTGAACCCACGGCTTACGCCGTGGGCTGCATTCTTACGCCGCTTCGCGGCTGAAAACCGTGAGGTCCATTTCACCGCGACTCTGCAATCGTAGTTTTCACACAGTCTCTAAAGCCCGCATTTTTGCGGCCCTAAACGGCACGGCTGAACAGGCTGCGGAAAAAGTCGAATTTCGCGCCACAGCCCCTAAAGAGATTGTGTGAGAACTCGTCTTTCGCCCCGCTGGGGCTTGTTTCTTTTCCACTTGAACCCACGGCTTACGCCGTGGGCTGCATTCTTACGCCGCTTCGCGGCTGAAAACCGTGAGGTCCATTTCACCGCGACTCTGGAATCGTAGTTCTCACACAGTCTCTAAAGGGGCATCTGATTTCAAAGAGTTTATGTCATCGCTAAAGCGATGACCTGATACGAAACTGGAGTTTTTCCGCAAGCTGTGAAGCCGTGCCCTACCCAAAACCTATTTATGCAACGAGCTCTAGCCTCCGGCGTTCACTGCCGCCGTCACTTTCAGCTTAATCCAATCGGGGCAGCGGAGAGTAGAACTCTTCAGATCGAGCGCCCACAGCGAGCCCGTGGCATTGGATTCCTGCCGCTCGAAGCCATGTTGCGGGAAGAAATCGCGCGCCGGAGCGTTCTTCTTGGTGGGCAGAAACCAGCCTACCAGCCGCTTGCGCCCGCGCTGGGCGGCACTTTCGGCGAGATGAGCGAGCAGTGCGGTTTCGACCGTTCTTCCGATGACGCGGCAACTCAGCAGGAACGTATCCATTTCGCACTGTTCGCCTTGGTCGTGCGCGATCACGACCCCGACTAGCCCGTGGTCGCCGAAACGATCGCGCACCTTGATGGAAAATATGTGCCAGTCCGGCCGTTTCGCCATCTCCGCGATCTGAGGCTCGGTGTAACGCCGCGTGGTCAGATTGAACTGATTGGTTTTCTGCGTCAGTTGCGCGACCCGCGCCAGCGTCAGCTCCGACACGGGCTCCAGTTCGGCTTCCTGCTCGAGGAAGCGGAAAAAATCTTCCTTCGATTGAAAGTTCTGTTCGGCGCCGGCGCGCTGCTTCTGCGCCGCGTACATCTCGGTGCGCTGCTGGTCCTCCGCCGAAAGCGCGAGGCGCTCGAACACAGCACAATTCCTGACTGCGGAGGCATACTCCAGCGGATTCTTCGGCAGTCCGATCACGGTGACTTCGGGAAGCGCGGCGCGAACCTGCTCGCGTTCGAAGGGATTGTCGTCGAGGAAGGCGAGCGCATCGATGCCGACATTCAGTTCCTGCGCGATCTCGCGGAGATTCTGCGCCTTATCGGTCCAGTCAATACGCAGCGCCGCAAAGTGTTTCGCGCGCACCAGCATTCCAGGATGCTTCTCCATCGCTTCCATGGCATCGTCGAGATTGTTCTTGCTGCACACGGCAAGCAAAATTCCTTTGCGCGACAGATCCAGCAAGGCGCGTTGCAAAGACTGAAACGCCGCGCCCGGATATTCGGGTCCAACTTCAATACCGGCCATTCCATCTTCGCCAATCACACCGCCCCACAGAGTGTTGTCGAGATCGACGACCAGGACTTTGGCGGTGCGGCCGCTGAGCGGCACGATAAAACGCATCCACTCGCGCGCCATGGAAAGAAGATGACTAGCCGCGATGGGAAGCCGCACCGTCAGCCACTTGCGCTCGTCGTGCCAATGCTCGCCGCCATGGCGCGCCACCAGCGCGTCGTAGTCGAGCGTGTACACTCCGTGGAAACCTGCGGCGATGCGCCGCAGTTCACGATTGATCTGGCGGATAAGTCCGGACTGTCCCGTCTCGGATTGGCCGTCGAGAACTCCGAGACTTGGCAATGACGGGCGCTCCAGGGAATGAACGATCAGCGCCGCCTGGCTGAAATTTCGAAACGCGCCAATCCATTGCTCATATCCGCGGACCACGCTCTCGGCGGCTAGTTGCGCCGCTTCCGGCGCCAGATCGGCGAAATCGCGCCACAGCTCAGGCGCGGCCTGATCGGTGCGCACCGCCAGCACAACGGCGTTCGGCGCAAAGCGGTAGAGCGGACTTTGACCGTCGAGCATGTCTTGCACGTAGGTATTGAAATCGCCGACATGGACTTCGAGATCGATACCGTACGCGAATGCTTCCGAGCGCAGCAGCGGCACCATGGGCTCGACCGTGAAGGAGCGCAGAATCGCCAGCTTAAATTTTGTAAGCGCAAGTTTGTCTCGCAGCCGCTCAAGCCGCGAAGTCACGAAGCTCGCCGTGGCCGTCGCGGGAGCGCACCGCCAAAGTTCTGCTAGCCGGCGCGCGGCAAGATCGAAAACGCCTGTGGCGATCAGCCTGTCGATTTCCGCACGAAGGTTTGGTGGAGCGCCGTCAGCGGCGGTCGAATTGGCAATCCAATTGGAATTCGAATCGGACATTGAAGCGGAGATCGAATCAGCGTTCCAGATACTCAATCAGCAGACGGTTTTTAGTATAAACCCACGCAATACGCCGGCCGCCGAACGCGATTGCCGGCATCGGCTGCCGCGCGATGAGCGCTCCCAGCGAGCGCGCGCCGGCGAGTGCCTGCTCCAGATTGTCCACGACATAACAAACGTGGTGCAGACCACCTCCCCTGGCGGCGAAGGAGTACACGGGCGATCGTTCATCGGCCGGTTCCACCAATTCCCAAAGCGGATCGCCAGCGCGCCGGCTTTTCAGAAACGTGACGCGAACGCCCTGGTTGGGATCGTGAAACACCTGTTCGTCCCAATCTGCCTGCAGCATGGCGGCGAAACCGTGCACGGAGTTCGCAATTGAAGCCACGACGAAGCCCACGTGGTGAAACGCGCCTTCGGGCTGCCAGGTTAGAGAAATCGCATTCATCGTCAGAGCTTGTTCCGGTGGGACCCAACCTTACTTGGCCGCGGACTCGCATCGGACTCGGCGCCGGCCTTCGCGATGCCTAGGCGCCCCTTATTGGCCATGCGACGGAGCGGCGTATCCGATTTCAGCCAGAGTTTGAAGTCGAAATACCGCGGATACAAGAAAGTCATGAAACGCACGGCCAGCGAGGGATGCAGGTCCGCGGGCGGCGTTTCCAATGAATAACCGGTATCGACGAGCAGGTTGCCGATGCACGATTCCACGTCGCGAACCTCGGCTGCGGTGAACATGCGCTTCCAGCGTCCGATGGTGTTCCCTTCCGTCTCTTTGCCGTCGCCGCGAAACGAAGAATTCGGATTGTGCACGGTTCCCAGCGCGGCTTGCTGGATGCGGTCATAGTCCAAATCGTGTTCGATGAACTTGCCGATGCGCGACAGCGCCTCGCGCGGATTTCGCACCACGTCCTCGTAATGGATTTCCATGTAATCGCCGCCCATCTGCCGGCCATAGCGGCGGCCCTTGCTCACCTGCCATCGCCAGAAAAGGGCTGGCGGCAGAATGGAGCGGCTGCGATCCCAAGGCAGCGGGCGAATCCAGCCGATTTTGCGCAGAGAAGCGGTGACGTCGCGCCCGTCGCGAATAATGTGGACGACCAGCGCGTCGGGAATCGTTTTCTTGATCAAGGGAAGAAACTGCAAGTGGGGCGGGGTGCAATCGGCCCAGCGCCCGACGCCCTGTTTGCGGGCGACCGCGTCCATCACGATGCGCAGCAGATCGCCCGCATTCCGGCAATCTTCCATCACGCGTTCTTCGATTTCCTGGGGATCAAGCCCGGTGCGCGCGAACAGCCTGCTGCGGAAGAAGTGGTCGAGCATGGTGCGCCGGTTGGCGCGGCGGGCAAGATTGCCGAAGACCATGCCGAGCAAGTTGAAAGCGTTGCTCTCGGCATGATAGACGGCGAACCCGCCGGCGGAAAGGAGCGTGTGGTACAGGAACGTGGTTCCGGAGCGTTCGCAACCCAGCACAAACACGGGAGCCTGCGAGCGTTTCCTGGCCGCCGCGCCTTGCCCCGATTGTTCTTCTAGAACTCTGGCTGCCGGATTCATGCGAATGTGCCCGTGTTGCGGAAAAATAGCCGCCTTGGCATGGTCTTTCCGTCGGGGGACTCCATGGGACTGCCCGGGGATATGGCGGTATGCAATGCAATGCAAATTTTATCATGCGTGGCTGACACCGCCTGAAATCGGTGCTAATCGGAGATTACCGGGGTTACTTGTTAGCTATTCAACGCCGGCAAGGGCGGCATCGACGGCATCAACGTCGGCCCCCAGGTCGCGTCCTCCGTCAGCGCCTGCGCCAGGGGATTTCTTCCCGCAGCCGGGTCCTTTTTCGCGGCAGAGCCTTGGGTCTTTGCCGATTCCGTCTTTGTAGTCGCGGATGCCGGCTGCTTGCGGAGAAGAGGCGGTGATGGTACCAGCAGGCCAACGCCCACGCTCATCGCCGACGATCAGGTTTCTCTCGAATTTATAGTTGCTGAAACACTCCCCCAAAACAGCTTCCGGGCCAAGAACCTGAGTCCTGGTGGCGCAGGAAGCCGGCCCCCCCCCAGCGGACGCGAAGGGCAAGCGCAAGCCGCCGGTGTAGAAAACGTTGTTCGTCATGACAAAGTTGGGCAATTTGCTTTCCGTGTTCTGGATGTTCGCGATAGGTCCGGGAAAGAATGCCGTGACATGATCGATCTGGAGGTCATGCAGGGGAGGCCGCTTGACCATCAGGAGCAGGAACGTCCCTCCGCCGCCGTATTCCTTGCCATGAATGTCATCGGTAATGAGGTCGTGAATGCTATAGCGGCCACCGTCGGCGGAAGGGCCGCCTGCTGCCGAGAGCACGTTGCCGATTAGCAGCACGCTGGCCACGTTGCGAATGCGGCAATAGCGAATCGTGACATCAGTGACCCGGCAGGCCGGGCACTTATTGTCCTGGTTCTTCGGAGTCAGAAGAATCGAAAATCCCGCCTGCGAGAATCCGCTCCAACTGCCCGCCAGAAGGTTGGCCTCGAATAGCACGCGCTGCGCATTTTTCAATTCGAAATTGTTCTTGACGATGAAGGGATGTCCGGAAGCGGATGGCGTATACCCCGCGACGCCCTCCTTCCAAAGGATGGGCTTGAAAAGATGGTTGCGCCGGATTTCGATGTCCGTCGGATTTATAGTCGCGGCACCGCCACCGAACAGAATATTTTCTCCGGAGGCCTCCAGGAAATTGTTGTAGATCTTGACAGTCCCGGTGGGTTCGTCGCCATTGCCGCCGCCAACCGCGGTTGCGTCGGTGCATTTGCCGGCGCCCGCGATACAATTCAGGCCGTCAATGTAGGAATTGACAACTGCAATCATGTTCGAGCCGACGATCCCAACGCCGTGACCTACTTCGCTGCCATTGGCGGGATGAATCCAGTTGCGATCGAAGATGACGTGGTCGGAGTGTTCGACGGTGGCGATACGGAAAATATTGGCATCGGGAGGCGTAGTCCACTCAATTCCAATGAAGCGGACGTGATCTCCGACGGTTGCGCCCGCGGGACGCCGCACCACCAGGGTGGCGAGCAACTTGGCCGGTCCGCCGGAGGGTTGAGCAAAGGGCGGACGCCCGGGCAGGCTGGCGACTCCGCCCCATGCCGGAGAGATGCGTGTGCCTTCGGGGGGGAGTTTGGAGTCGGGCGTGTCGGTCCGCACCGTGATGTAGTGCCGGTCGTCGCATTTCTTCGCGGGCAACTCTTTCACATCGAAAGCGGCACCGGCGGGCAAAAGCAGCGTGTCTCCGCACTGGGCGGCGTCGATGGCGTCGGCCAGATTCGAGTTGGCGGTGACGTGAATCTGTTTGCCCGGCGAAGGCGTTCCGTCGAGCCCGGTGTAGTAACAGGTTTGGGGAAGTTCGGCGGGGCCGTCCTTGGCGCCAAAGTGCGCCACATTGCCTTTACCGCAATAGGCGTTTTCTTCCGTGGGTGGCCCAGCCGCCAGTGCGGACGGCGTGGATCCGGCGACTAAGGTGGAGGCCAAACCAATGGCCAGACAGAAAAAATGAAAACTCTTCGACCGCGAGCTGTTCACCGCGGTAAACGAGCGCGTGGACCGTAACGGAAGCGGACGCATGTGTCATTCTCTCCTGTACCTGTCTGTCCATCTGTCCAACTAACAACAGGACTATCTATATAAGTATCTATCTCATGTATCGATCGCAGGCCCCACGGATATGCCTATAACTACCGCAGAGAGGCATTCCGTCCGCCGTGCACTGGAATGAAGGGATGATAGCACGGGCCAGACCGACTTTCACGGCGGGCCGCAAGCAATTGTTTAAGAGGCTGCGGAAAAAGTCGAATTTCGCGCCCCAGCCCCTGAAGGGGCATCTGATTTCAAAAAGTTTATGTCATCGCTCAAGCGATGACCTGATACGAAACTGAAGTTTTTCCGCAGGTTGTGAAGCCGTGCCCTACCCAAAACCTATTTATGCAACGAATTCTGGTGAAGAGTGGCGGCATCGGCGCATCCTCCTTCTTGGGTCCTGAGGGATGCGAACCATCGCGATGGCCGGTGGCCGGCGGCCCGCAAGTGTTTTCCGGCGGGCGCAACAAACCGCGAGCGACTAACGACGAGATCCCATCGCACCCTACAATGGTGATGCACTTACCAACCTGTGCGCCATGACCGAAGCAACCAAAACCAAACACGACGCGATCCGCGCTTACTATCACACGTTGTTTTCCGCCTGGGGACGCCAGCACTGGTGGCCGGCGCAATCGCGCTTCGAGGTGATCGTTGGGGCCTATCTGACGCAGAACACGGCGTGGGCCAACGTGGAAAAAGCGCTCGGCAATCTGCGCCAGGCGCGGCTTCTGACCATCGGCGGAATCCGCCGCGCTTCCCTGCCCCAGCTTGAGCAAATGATTCGCCCATCCGGTTACTTCCGCCAGAAAGCACAGCGATTGAAAACGTTTGTGCGTTTTCTCGACGACCGTTACGGCGGGTCGCTCGGACGGATGTTCGCGCGGCCAACCGCAGAACTTCGCAACGAACTGCTCGCGCTCAATGGTGTAGGGCCGGAGACCGCGGACTCGATCCTGCTCTACGCCGGCAATCACCCGGTCTTTGTTGTGGACGCTTACACGCGGCGCATTCTGGAACGGCACCGGATTGTCACCGCCAGCACGAGCTACGATGAAATCCGCGAATTATTTGAGCAGGCGCTGGGCGAAACACCTCCGACCCCGCACACTTCCACGGGCCCGCCCAATCGGAGCTTGGACGGGGCACCCTTGGCCGGGCCGCGTGGCGCTTCGCATCCGCCTTCCGCCGTGAGCGATTCTGTACGCTCTCCACTGGCGCAGGCGTTCAACGAAATGCACGGCCTCATCGTCGGCGTCGGCAAAACGTACTGCCTAAAGTCACAACCGCAGTGTGAGCTATGTCCTTTGCAGAAATTCCTTCCTCAGGCAAAGTAAGTCTGTGGGAGTAACCACATGAAATGGCGAACCCTGGTTCCAGTATTGACGACCGTAGCCTTTTGTTTGGGATTTGGCGTTGCTGCGCCAGAGCCATCGTTGCGCGAGGCCGCACAGTCTTCAGGAATCCTCATCGGCACAGCGGTTAGGCCGGCGCAACTTTCCGAGGCGGCCTACGCGTCCACGCTCGCCCGCGAGTTCAATATGCTGGAGCCCGAAGACGCGCTCAAGTGGGAAACCGTGCATCCGCAGCCGCAGACTTTCGATTTTTCTCAAGCCGACGAGATCATCGATTTCGCGGCCCGGCACGGCATGAAGGTTCGCGGACACACGCTTGTCTGGCACCGGCAAAATCCAAAATGGCTGACCGAAGGAAAATTCACTTCCGCCGAGCTTGCTGAAATTCTCGAGAGGCACATTAAGACCGTGGTCACGCATTACCAGGGCAAGATATTCGCGTGGGACGTGGTCAATGAAGCCTTCGACGAGTTACACCCGGGCAAACTGCGCAGCACTATCTGGCGAGACCAGCCCGGAATCAGCGTTGCGGGAAACGATGTAGCTACGAGCCGCGAGCCGCGAGCTGCGAGCAACCATGCTCGCTCGCAGCTCGAAGCTCGCAGCTCGCAGCCAGACAGCTCGAAGCAGAGTTACTTCTACATTGAGCAATGCTTTCGTTGGGCGCACGAAGCCGATCCGCAGGCTCTGCTCTTTTACAACGAAGCCGAAGCCGAGGCCGTGAACCCTAAGTCGGACGCCATCTACGCCATGGTGCGCGATTTCCGCCAGCGCGGCGTCCCCATCGATGGCGTGGGATTGCAGATGCACATCTCGAACCTGCGCGCCGATATCGCATCCATAACTGCGAATATCAAGCGCTTCACGGCCCTGGGAGTTCAGGTCCACATCACCGAGATGGATGTCGCCCTTCCCGTCGACGCCAACGGTAACGTCAGCCCCGATGACCTGCAACGGCAGGCGGACATCTATCGCCAGATTGCCGCCGCCTGCCTCGCTCATCATCTGTCGCATTCAGGATGCACGGCGATCCAGACGTGGGGATTCACCGATAAATATTCCTGGATCGGTTCGCACTCGAAGTACACGCAAGGTGCGGCGCTGCCGTTCGATCGCAACTATCGCGCCAAGCCCGCCTACCTGGCGTTGAGGAACATGCTCGCAGCGCAATGAGTTACCGAACTACTGCTCTGGCGAGCCGCAAAGACTGGGATGGATGTTGGATTGCCGCCCGGCCGTCCAGCGACAAGACGATTCTGGCATTGTGAGTGATATGGGGATTTTTCGTCAGTCACATTAATATGAGAGTTTGAGCGGCTCGTCTTGGAAACTCTCGTACTTCCTATTCGTCTTCTTCTTTTCAATCACCTTGAACGATTCACCGTCAAACTGAAAGGTTTCGACGAGGTAGCGCTTTGGACAGCCGGTGCAGTCCATTGCGTCTTCAGGGGCTACACTCCAGACCGTTATCTGGGAGGGATCATTAACGTTCAGGATTAGTCTGCCCTGTTGTACGGCTCCGATTGGCAGGAGATGGTAGCCATCACTGCGTTCAGTCAACATCACGAAATAACCACCCTGATTGCCAGCCTGCAAGACGAGATAGGTGAGATTTTGTCCGTTTGCGCAGAGGTGTGCAGCTTGCGCTGCCATCAGCTCGATGCCCCACTCATGGTCATCCGGCAGATCCTTTATGGCAAACTGAGTGAGCGGATGACCACGCCGGGAGAGCAAAAGTCGAGTATCTGGATCAATGCGAAGGCGGTCACCGGCCTCGTAGATGGTAAGCGTGTCCGAACTCGACAGGGATACGACTAACTGAACATTAGCGCCAGTTGGAAGGAGATGCTTGATATTGGCTGGGATGGACGGTCTTTCAAGGTGGCCATGCTCATCGAATTGAATCTGTTTTACCGACGCGATGCACGGTAATTCTTGCGCCGCTGCATTTGCCAGCGCAGAGATAAACAGAAGCAGGATTGCGATTCTCATAATAATAACTTTGTGCAACACCAGCCGATTGTTACACAACTGTACGATCACTGTCGAAATCAGGCCCAGGCGCTCACTACCCGGACGGGCTCGGTTCCGGTCGGATCATGGGTTGCTCAGAAGCGGCCCGCTCGGTTGAGCAGACGGGGCATTCGCCACTGACCCGCCGCTGCAGCTCTATAATGGGGCAGTCCAGTCGCCGGCTCTGTGCTCCCGCCGGGACGCTAAACATTGGCCGCACCAAATCCAATCCGCGACGAACCCAAGACCTCCGGCCGCCGGAAGGCGGTGATCGCGCTCGGAATCGGCGCTTTTCTGCTGCTTGCGGCCGTGGTGATGCAAGGCTCGTTCAACCTGAAGTTTATTAGCCCCGACAGCAATCAAGAGGTCCTTTTTTTTGTCGGACTGAGCGGCCTGATTTTTCTTGCCTTCGTGGCGCTGACTATTGTTCTCGGGCGCAACCTGCTAAAGCTCTATGCGGAACGCCGACAAGGTGTGGCCGGTTCGAAATTCCGCACGCGCCTGGTGGTGGTCAGCCTGCTGCTGTCGTTCTTGCCCGTGATTGCCATGTTCTGGTTCTCCTACGGGCTGATGAACCGCTCCATCGACAAGTGGTTCTCGCAGCCGGTCGAGGAAGTGCGCGCGGATACAGCGGCCATGTCGGCCCTGCTCTACGATTACGCGGGCCAGCGCGCGGCCTCGGAAGCGCAATCCATCGCGCAGACGGACGAATTTCTAAGCGCGTTTGCCAGCAAGAATTTTTCCGCCGCGAATGAAGAACTTCGGGAACACATCCCGGCGCTGCAGGGCGGATTCGTTCTGATCCTGAACAATGACAACGGCGACGCGGCAGCCAGCCTGAACCTGCCAACGCCATGGTCCGGCATGAAAGACCGCTTTCCTGTGCAATCGGCGCTGCGTGGAGAGTACCCTCATTTCCAGTGGGGCCAGACGGACTATATGGTCGCGGCGGCCCCGCTCCGCGGCGGCACTGGCGCGGTACTCGTCGCCATGCCTCTTCCGCCAAAATTCGCCGCAACCGCCAAGCAGCTTCAGGAGAGCCAGCGGCGTTACCTCGAATTGGCCGCAAAAAGAAAACTGTTCCGCCGTACTTACATCGGATTTCTGCTGCTGCTCACTGTGGTGGTCCTGTTCGCTTCGACCTGGCTCGCGCTCCTGCTTTCGAAATTGGTCAACCGTCCCGTAGCGGCTCTGGCAGCGGGCACGGCGGCCATCGCGAGAGGTCAGCTCGATTACCGCGTCGATATCCGCGCCACCGATGAGTTGGCCGAGCTGGTGCACTCTTTCAACAGCATGGCGGAACAGCTCGAATCCAACCGCCGCCAGATCGACGCTTCCAGCCGCGACCTGGGAGCCGCCAACGAGGCGCTCGAACGAAGGCGCCGCTACATCGAAACCGTCCTCGAGAGCCTTCCGACCGGAGTGATTTCCATCGACGCGGCACGCCGCGTGACCCTGGCGAACGCCGCCTTCTCCCGCATGTTTTTCCTGGAGCGCAGCGAGTTCATGAGCCCGGCGACGCTGGTAAACCAGCCGCTCCGCGATGTTGTGCCCACCGATGCGCTCGCCGACCTGGAACCGCTATTGCGCCGTGCCGACCGCATGGGCATGACGGCGGCGAACATGGAACTGGACCTGCCCCGAGTTAAATTGAATGTCGCCGTGACCGTTTCCGCGCTCGGCCACGCCGCCGAAGGATTGGGATACGTGCTCGTGTTCGAAGACCTGTCGGACCTGCTGCGGGCACAGAAACAGGCCGCCTGGCGCGAGGTGGCGCGGCGCGTGGCTCATGAGATCAAGAACCCGCTCACCCCCATCGCGCTTTCCGCCGAGCGCATTCATCGCCATTTGTCGCGCAGCTCGGCTCCCGACACCGCATCGCTCGACGTGGTCCGAGCTTGTTCGGAGACCATCCGCACCGCCGTCGAAAGCGTGCGCACGCTGGTGGACGAATTCTCCGCCCTGGCGCGTTTTCCCGCCTCCCGCCCTCAACCCGCCAGCTTGAATACACTGGTGGAAAGCGCGCTTGTCATGTTCCAGGGACGGCTGGAAGGCATTCGCGTGCGCACCGAACTGGCGCACGATCTGCCGCCCGTCATGGCCGACCCGGAAGCCATCAAGCGCGCAGTCGCGAACCTGGTCGATAACGCGGCCGAGGCGATGCAAGATGCGGTCCTGAAAGAGATTACTATTTCAACTTCACTCGTGGCCAGCCGCGACGCCGTTGAACTCGTCGTCTCCGACACCGGCCAGGGAGTCTCACGCGACGTGAAAGAACGGCTGTTCCTGCCCTACTTTTCGACCAAGGAGCGCGGCACCGGGCTAGGACTGGCGATTGTCGGTAGAATTGTGGAAGAGCATCGCGGTTCCATTCGCGTGGAAGACAACAAGCCCTTCGGCAGCCGTTTCGTGATCGAGCTGCCCGTAGCGGCGGAAATTATCGAAGCTCCGGCGGCGAGCTAGCAACTCGTGGAATAATCGGCTACGGTAGGGATACATGATTACCACCTTAGGCATGCACGCCACGCAGGAAAGCACGAAGAGATTATGAGATTTCCGGATAAACTAACTGTAGTTGTGCGAGATCGTATAACAGGGTTACCAGTCGAAGATGTTGCAATTATTTTGACTCTCTTTGCAACACGGAAGAACAACTACGGCGTGGAGCCAGTCATCACGAACGAAAATGGGGTGGCTGAGTTTACGCGCGAAAGTTGCGAATTTTCCATTAAGCGGCAAAAGGGAATCTTCATAATGGACTTTAAAGACGAGTTGGGGGATTGTCGACCTTTCATCGAGCTAAGTCTCCATCCACACGAATTCGTCGAAAGAATGATTCAACAGTATAGGTATAGTCCGGAGCTTTGGGGGTCTTGTTTCCGCGATCCGGAGCGGCTCTTTGCCGCGTTGGAAAAGGTAAGGAATGCAGAATACGAGCCGTCGAAATTAACGGCAACCGAAGAGCAACTTCTCGCCAAACCGCAGCTTGAGTTGTTACTTTCTAGTTCGGACAAAACTGTTTTGCAACAATAGTAGTTCTGTGCAGAGGCTAAGTTGATTCCTTACTCCGCTCGATATAACTAAATCTGGTGAGTTAATTCATGGCGCACATTCTCATCGTCGACGACGAACTCGGTATCCGCGAGTCCTTGCAGGGCATCCTCGAGGACGAAGGCTACAAAACCAGCGTCAGCCCGAGCGGCGAAGACTGCATCGAATTGCTGCGCAAGACGAGCTTTGATCTGGTCCTGCTCGATGTGTGGCTTACCGGCATCGATGGCCTCGAAGTGTTGGAGAAGATCCGCGAGATGGAAGATCCGCCGGAGGTCATCATGATCTCTGGCCACGGGACCATCGAGACGGCGGTGCGCGCCACCAAGCTCGGCGCCTACGACTTCGCGGAAAAGCCGCTCTCGCTAGAAAAGACGCTCATCCTGGTAAAGAACGCGATCGACGCGCGACGGCTGCGCCACGAAAATTTCGACCTGCGCAAGCAACTGCAAGCGAAGAGCGTGATCGTTGGCGACAGCGTTCCCATGAAGGCCTTGCGCCAGCAGATCGCGCTGATGGCGCCGGCCAACGGACGCGTCCTGATCTACGGCGAATCGGGCACTGGCAAAGAGCTGGTCGCTCATGCCATCCACATGCAAAGCCCGCGCAAGGATGAAATGTTTGTCGAGGTCAACTGCGCCGCGATTCCCGAGGACCTGATCGACAGCGAACTGTTCGGGCATCGCAAGTCGTCGTTTCCCGGAGCGACCGCCGACAAGGAAGGCAAGTTTCAGAAGGCCGATCGCGGAACTTTATTTCTCGATGAAGTCGGCGACATGAGCCTGAAGACGCAGTCCAAAGTCCTGCGCACACTGGAGCAACAGCGTTTCATCCCCGTGGGCAGCGACGATCCCGTGACTGTCGACGTGCGGGTGATTGCCTCTACTAATAAGGACCTGGACGAAGAAATCGCCAAGGGAAATTTTCGCGAAGATCTTTTTTACCGCTTGAACGTGGTCCCATTCGTGGTGCCGCCGCTGCGCGAACGCAAGGAAGACATCCCGCTGTTTGCGCGGCACTTTTTGAAAGAATTTGCTTCCGCCTACGGCCGCCGCCCCCGGGAGATCACGGACGATGCCATCGACGTGCTGATGCGCTATGCCTGGCCGGGGAACGTCCGCGAATTGCGCAATGTGATCGAGCGCATCGTGATCATGAATCCCACAACCTCGCGTTTTGAGCGCAAGCACTTGCCGCCGCTGGTGCACCGCGACGGCATCCACCGCGTGGCGACGAGCGAAGGCTCCACGCTGCACCAGGCGCGGGCGGCATACGAGCGCGATTACATTCTCAAAAAGCTGGACGAAAACCACGGCAACATCAGCCGCGCGGCGGAAGTGCTCGGCCTGGAACGAAGCCACTTGTATCGCAAGATGAAAAGTTTGGGGATCGCGGCGAAAGAGTAGAGCTCGCCGATTGCTGTTCTTCGCTCGCTGTTCGCTGTTCGCATCTCTAGTTTTGCGAACGACGAATAGCGAAAAACGCCTCACCGCTTCCGCATGTGAATCTCAGTCCCGTTCTTGTGAAACTGGACTTCGTCCATCAACTGATTGATCAGGTAAATGCCGCGGCCGTGGCTGGAATAGACGTTCTCGCCCTGGCAGGGATCGGAAATCTTGGAGGGATCGAAACCGGGGCCGGGGTCGCGCACCACGATCAGCATTCCGTGCTGTTCGTCATATGCCACATCGCACTCGATCACTTTGGAGGGATCGCTTTTCGCGCCATGCACAACGGCGTTGGCCAGGGCTTCGGTCAGCGCCAGTTCGATATCGTCCTCGCGTCCCAAAGCGCACTTCATTTCCCGCACCAAATTCATCACGCTGCGGACGACCGGATCCACGGCATCGCGGTCGGCGGCCAGCGTCACGGCGAGCTTGAGCTCGAGTTTCTCCGCGTCGAAGGCGCGCGCTGGCTTCGCCGATTGCTCGGGGGATGGCGGACAATCTTCCATAAACGGCTGTGGGCTTCGGTTTCAGCCTTTCTCATAACTAAGATACAGGGAGGCGCCGAAAGATTCCAAGAAGTTAGGGCGTGAGAGGCAAACTATAGTTGAAACCGAGGCAAGCGACACTCTCGAAAGATTGTCATCTGAGCGAAGCGAGGGATCTGCAACTCGCCGCAAACAGCAGGTCCTTCGCTTCGCTCAGGATGACAATCTTTACAGTAATAAGGATGACATATTATTAAAGTTCACGGCTCCTCATCGGGCGGGCCGCCGATCTGCTGCAGTTGACGCCGCCAATCGAGTTCTTCCACGAAGCTGCGCGAATCGCGCCAGCCGGCTTTGATCTTGACAAACAACTCTAAAAAAACTTTGGCGCCAACCATCTTTTCGATGTCGAGGCGGGCGGAGGTCCCAATCTTCTTGAGCATCTGACCGCCCTTGCCGAGCAGGATGGCCTTTTGCCCGTCGCGTTCGCAAAAAATCACAGCCGCAATTCGCGTCAGCCTCGGACTCTCTTCGAACTGCTCGATCAGCACCGAGACCGCGTGCGGCACCTCTTCATGCGTCTGCATCAGAACATGCTCGCGGACCAATTCCGCCGCCATGAAGCGCACGGGTTGATCGGTGATCTGGTCCTCGGGAAAATAGCGCGGGCCGTTGGGCAGCGCCTTCAACACGCACGACAGCAATTCATCGAGTCCCCTTTTTTTGAGAGCGGAGATGGGGACGATTTCCTTGAATTCGTGCAGCGTTTGAAACTCTGCGATCAGCGGCAGCAGTTTGCTCTTATCGGCGAGCAGATCGATTTTATTGAGCAGCAGGAAGACCGGGGTACCCGCCTTTTTTGCCAAGTCGAGGACGAAGCCGTCTTCGCGGTCCCATTTCTTTTTGGCATCGACAATCCTTATATCGACAATCATCAAAATCAGTTCGCAGCCTTCGAGCGCTTCGCGCACCTCGGACATCATCTTGCGGCCGAGCGAGGAGCCGGACTGATGGACTCCCGGGGTGTCGATGAGCACGATCTGCCCGGCTTCTCTTCCCTTCTGCTTTGGGACGTTGATAATGCCGAGAATGCGGTTGCGCGTGGTCTGCGGCTTGGGCGAAATAATGGCCAGCTTCTCGCCCACCAGCGCATTCAGCAGCGTGCTCTTGCCCGCATTGGGACGGCCGAGAATACAGACGAATCCGGAGTGGAAGGACATGAGGATAGGGTACTAGAGAACTCATGTCTCAGGTCGTAGGTCTCAGGTCTCATTCGAAGAAAGCAGAGTCAAGGGCAGCGGACAGGAGTGTCCGCTCTACATAACATCGGCCAGTGTCAAGTTATGGTGAAAAGGTTTGCACCTTAGCAGAAGGCGCTTGCAGCGCGGCTTTTGAGCTGTACAAACGGGCTGGATTTCGTGTATGAATTTAGATCACTGACCGGCGCCGGGATTTTTGTGGGCGTGGTCAGGCTGCATCTTCTGTGGAGGGTAGGCGTCCTCGGGCGATAGTAATCCCCCAGGCTCTTCGTTCCGCACGGTTCCCGATTGTAACTGTATCCAAAATATTCTAAGGAGACAATCAATGACGCTGCAAAGATTGCTGAAAGGATTGGCCCTCGCTGTAGTGATCTCGCTCTTCGCTGTGGGAGGGTTTTCAGCCTACGCGCAGGTGGCGGCAACGAACGTGCCTGCTGGCATTCAACTTTCCAAGGACCTCGGCCTTGCCGATGCATCGGCCGAGATCAACATCACGGTCCACCTCAAGCTCAATGACAAGGCAGCGTTCGACCAAGCGGTCGACGCGCTCTACGACCCGGCTTCCCCGACCTTTCACAAATGGATGAGCAATGCCGATCTGGCGAAGTACGCGCCCACGCAAGCGCAGCGGCAGATCGTGCGCCAGGAACTGGAGAGCCACGGGCTTACCATTCTGGCCACCGACCCGATCGGATTCACGATCCGCGCCCACGGCACGATTGCAAATGTGGAGAGCGCGTTCAACACCGAAATTCACCAGTTCCAATACAACGGAAAAGTCTTCCGCGCCAATGTGCGAAACGCGCAGCTCAGCGGTGAGGCGGGGAACTATGTATCGAGCGTGGCCGGTCTGGAAAGCCACCAGGTGCGGCCGCTTTACAAGCAAGCTCTCAACCCGCGCACGCAAAAGCCATACGCTCCCGTACCACTCAAAGAGCTCGCCAAGGGCTCCGGTTTTCCGGGGGGAAGCACCACGCAGTGTCTGACGGCGCCGCAGACCTTCACCTTGGAATACGGTGGTGTTCTGCCGGAAGGCGTTTACTCCGGCACGGTATATGACCAGTCGGGCCTGGCCTGCATCTATCTGCCGCAGCAGTTGCAAACGGCTTACGGCCTCCAGGATGTTTACGACGCGGGACTGAATGGCGCAGGGCAGACGATCGTTCTGGTCGAGGGCTACGGGTATCCCACGATCGAGAAGGATGCCAATGCGTTCTTCAAGATGGCGGGGTTGCCGCTGCTCAATAAGTCCAACTTCAGCATTGTCTATCCCGAGGGCAAACCTTCCAATCCTAACGAAGGAGTGCTCACCGGCTGGGATGGCGAGATCGCACTCGACGTGCAATCGGCGCACTCCATCGCTCCTGGGGCCAAGATCCTCGTGGTCGCTACCAATGGCCAGGATAGTGAAGACTTTCAGAACTCCATTGAATACGTGGCGAAGAATCGTCTCGGCAACTCAGTCTCGAATAGTTATGAAGAAGACGTCGACCTGATCGCCGGGCCGCTGGAACAGACTTCGTGGGACGAGGCGCTTGAGGTTGCAACGGCCAAAGGCATCTCGGTCAATTTCTCGACAGGAGACGGTGGCGACGATGGACTGGGCACTCCGCTGGGCGCGCCGGGCGTGCCTGCGGTGGCTCCTCATGCCACGGCCATCGGCGGCACCTCGATTCTGAACGACGTCAACAATCCGGGATCGACGATCACCACCTCTTGGGGCGATACGGTGACTTTCCTGGCAAGCGGCGGCGCGGTCATGGATCCGCCGATACCCTACGGCCTCGTCGGCGGAGGTGGAGGCGGCGAGAGCGTCTACTGGCCCAAGCCTACGTGGCAGGCGTCGCTACCCGGCAAAGGACGGCAGACGCCCGATGTCTCGGCGCTGGCCGATCCCTACACGGGAGTTGCCATCGTGATCACGAGTGAAGGGCAACAATACCTTATCTACGGCATCGGCGGCACCAGCCTGTCCAGCCCCATCTTCACAGCGTTCTGGGCCATGGCCAACGAGAAGGCCGGGCAACCGCTCGGTCAGGCGGCACCGGCAATCGCCGCTCTGCCCTACGGTGGCGTTCAGGACGTGCTTCCGACCACCGATAGCTCACCGAGCAATGTGACCGGGTCGATTACGGACCAGAATGGCACGACCACGTACTCGGCTTCCGAGCTGTTTAGTGGAGTGCTTTACGGCAACAAGGGCTTCACCAGCACGATCTGGGCCCCCGATGCGTACGATGTTTATGACTTCGGGTTCGGGATCGACAGTTCACTCACGGTCAAGAAGGGCTGGGACAACGCAACCGGGTGGGGCACGCCTTACGGGCTTGCCTTCATCGATGCGGTCGTTGCCAACCAATAATAGGCAATCGGCGCGGCGAATGCGCGCTTTCACGGGCCGGAGGACATTTTCTCCGGCCCGTTTCTTTTTGGAGGTGGGTTGAATGAGCCGACAACCGCCTTATAGCGTTTCCCGTGATGGTGTAGAGCAGCCGAGCTGCGCTCGTCTGGGCGGACGAGGGCGTCCGCCCCTACATGGTCCCCGATATCTTTTACAGCAATTCGGGAGACGCTCTAGCTTGGGGAAATCAGAGTCAAAGGCAACGGACGGGAGTATCAGCTCCACATAACAGCGACTTGTGTCAGGTTATGGTAAAAGGTTTGCACCTTAGCAAAAGGCGCTTGCAATGCGGCTTTTGGGCTGTACAAACGGGCTGGATTTCGTGTATGAATTAAAATCACCGACCGGCGCAAGCTTTGGTGTGTGCGTGGTCAGACTGCCTCGGCTGTGGAAGGTAAGCGACCTCGGACCAGAGTAATTCCCCGGGCTCTACGTTCCACATGGTTTCGCATTCGGTTGAATTCAGACTACCCAGACTTATAGGAGAAAATCATGACGCTTCGAAGTTTATTGAGAAGGTTGGCCATCACCGCAGCGATCTCGCTTCTTGCTGTGGGAGGTTTTTCAGCCTACGCGCAGGTAACGGCAACGAACGTGCCTGCTGGCATTCAACTTTCCAAGGACCTTGGACTTGTTGATCGGTCGATGGAAATCAACATCACGGTCCACCTCAAGCTCAACGACAAGGCCGCGTTCGACAAAGCGGTCGACGCGCTCTACGACCGCACTTCGCCGACCTATCACAAATGGATGACCCAAGCCGATCTCATGAAATACGCGCCGACGGCGACCCACCGCGAGATCGTCCGCCAGGAACTGCAGGCCCATGGCCTGTCCATTCTTTCCATCGACCCCATCGGCTTCACCATCCGCGCCCACGGCACCATCGGCAATGTGGCGAGCGCCTTCAACACCGAGATTCATCAGTTCGAATACAACGGCAGCGTGTACCGCGCGCATGTGCGCAACGCCCGGCTTAACGGCGAAGCGGGAAACTACGTCTCGACCGTAGCCGGTCTGGAAAGCCATCAGGCGCGGCCGCTCTTCACGCGCGCACTTGACCCCAACACCAATAAACCATATGCCCCAATGGCGCTCAACACGCACGCCACAGCTACCGGGTTCCCGCCGTATAGCACCACCGACTGCCTCCAAACGCCGGCAACCTTCGACTTGCAGGGCACGACCGCTCTGCCGACCGCTGTTTACACCGGCACCGTCTATGCCCCGCTGGATGGCCTTTACTGCGGCTATCTGCCCGCGCAGCTCCAGAGCGTCTTGGGCCTCAACGACGTTTACGCCGCGGGATTGACCGGCAAGGGCCAGACGATCGTTCTGGTCGAAGCCTTTGGCTATCCCACTGTCGAGAAAGATGCCAACACGTTCTTCAAGATGGCGGGTTTGCCCCAGCTCAACAAATCCAACTTCAGCATTGTTTATCCCGATGGCAAGCCTGCCGATCCTAACGCAGGAGTGCTCGACGGCTGGTTCACCGAGATCGCTCTCGACGTGCAGTGGGCGCACACCATCGCTCCTGGCGCCAAGATCGTTGAGGTTTTCGCAACCGGCCAGGACAGCGAAGACTTGCAGAACGCCATTGCTTATGTTGCGAACAAT
>Ga0326728_10002592_pt1 | contig 59424 bp, 52 predicted proteins | sample MB3enrmetagenome_FD_207602 | JGI IMG/M metagenome (GOLD analysis project Ga0326728, IMG submission 207602) | Lab enriched peat soil microbial communities from McLean, Ithaca, NY, United States - MB31MN | ecosystem: Environmental > Terrestrial > Soil > Wetlands > Peat | place: USA: New York... | reverse complement strand
CAAGAACCCCGTCTTCCTGCTCGACGAAGTCGACAAGATCTCCTCCGACTTCCGCGGCGACCCGGCATCGGCGCTGCTTGAGGTGCTCGACCCCGAGCAGAACTGCACCTTCCAGGACCACTACCTCGACGTCGACTACGACCTCTCGCAGGTGCTCTTCGTGGCCACGGCCAACGTGCTGCACACCATCCCGCCGGCATTGCAGGACCGCATGGAGGTCCTGCGCCTCCAAGGCTACACTGAGCCTGAAAAACTCGAGATCGCGAAGCAATATTTGGTCAAGAAGCAGCGCGAGCAAACCGGCCTCAGCGAGAAAAACATCGTCTTTAAAGACGACGCCATCCTCGAAATCATCCGCTACTACACGCGCGAAGCTGGCGTGCGCAACCTCGAGCGCGAGATCGGCAACGTCTGCCGCAAGGTTGCCCGCAAGGTGGTCAAAAGCGGCGCCAAACACAAGGAAGAACTTAGCGCGCAAAACATCTTTGAATTCCTCGGCGTGCCCAGGTTCCGCGACTCCGAGGCGCACGAGAAGAGCGAAGTCGGTTTGGTCACCGGGCTGGCGTGGACCGAGGTCGGCGGCAGCATCCTGAGTACTGAAGTACAGGTCCTCGACGGCAAGGGCAAGCTCACCGTCACCGGCCAGCTTGGCGATGTGATGCAGGAGTCAGCCCAGGCCGCGCTGGCCTACATCCGCAGCAAGGCGCAGGCGCTCGGCCTCTCGCGCGAGTTCTACCGCAACGTCGACCTGCACCTGCACGTGCCTGAGGGCGCCATCCCCAAAGACGGCCCTTCTGCCGGCATCACCATGGCCACGGCCCTGGCCAGCGCTCTGGCCAAAATTCCCGTCCGCCGCGACATTGCCATGACCGGCGAAATCACCCTGCGTGGCAAAGTGCTTCCCATCGGCGGGCTCAAAGAAAAATTATTGGCCGCTCTCCGCGCCGGAATCTTCGAGGCCATCCTGCCCCGCGGCAACGAGAAGGATCTCTCCGAGCTGCCCGATAACATCAAGAACGCCATGAAGCTCCACTTCGTCGACACCATGGACGAAGTTCTGGCGCTGGCTCTCGAAGGCCCGCTCCCCGCGCCACTGCCCGCTGCTGCCGAGACTCTCGCAGCAGTTCCTCCGACCGAAGTCGCCGGCAGCCAGCCAGCCCCGCAGTAAGCAGTCGCTGTTCGCACTCAACTTGGGGCCGTGTCATCTCGCGCGACCTTCGTCCGCCCGCGGCGACAACCGCTCCAACCGGGACGATCGGACGGTCCAGACGCATAAACGTATAATTGGCGATATCCAGGAAACCAAAATGGAAATTCCGGATATCTCCAGGGAGCTATACCCATGACTCGGGCTTTTTCCTCGGATTGTCGCGACCACTGCACAAAAGAACACCCTGACCCTTTTCCAGTTCACATCTTGAAGAGAGTCGATCGCCCCACAACGGCCGTCCACGAAGAACAGATCATGCGTTTTGATCAGCGAGAAAATGGTTTTTCCCGCGCTGGCCGGGGAGACTTCGGGCCGTTTATCGCCCACGAGTTCCCGCGCTTTGGCCCAAAACACCCTCTGGGGGGCGCTCTGATCACCATGACTGGGGTTCTGGGACATCAGGTTGAGGGAGAGAACCGTAAAGCCCTGGATCCTTCGGCCCGAGCCGGGGAAGTGCCTCCTATGCATCCGGTAGCCCCAAGCTGTGCACCGGGCACGGACGATCCGGCAGCCATGGCGCGCCACATCAAAGAAACCGCATACTTCCTTCGCGCGGATGCGGTTGGCATCTGCGAGTTGCCGCCATACGCGGTTTATTCCCACGGAGCATTGGACGGCAGGCCTATTGAACTGAAGCACAAGTACGCCATTGCCATCCTCATTGACCAGGATTGGCGTACGGCTGCGGCGTCCAGTGGCCACGACTATATCAGCATCTCGATGAGTTTTCTTGCCTATGCCAACTCCGCCTTTATCGCCTGTACGCTGGCGGACTACATCCGCCGCCTGGGCTATCCGGCGCGGGCACACCATGCCCGCAACTATCAGGTGGTCCTGCCGCCCATCCTGCTATGGGCCGGTCTAGGGGAAATGTCCCGCATCGGGGACATCGTGGTGAATCCGTTCCTGGGGCCAAGGTTCAAGGCCGCCGTGGTGACCACCGACCTGCCCCTGGCGGTCGACAAGCCCATCGACTTCGGGCTTCAGGACTTTTGCAGCAAGTGCAAGAAGTGCGCCCGGGAATGCCCGAGCGGCGCCCTCAGCGACGGCGACAAGGTGATATACAACGGCTACGAAAGGTGGCCGACGGATGTGAAGAAGTGTACGTCAATGCGGGTGGGAAATCAGAAAGGCGCGTCCTGCGGCACCTGCATCACCGTATGTCCCTGGAACAAGCCTTATACTCCGTTCCACCGTGCCATCAATTGGGCGATGCGCAAGATCCCGATGACGAGAAATTTCGGCGTCTGGGGCGATGACCTGCTGGGCTACGGCAAACCTGACCCGAAGCGAAAATGGTGGCTGGACCTGGAAGACGTGAAGGGCGACGGTGCGCTCCAGGTGCCCTTAACCAACGGGAAACAAGAAACACAATAACTGGACTCACGCACGCTGGCGGTTTCGTTGTAAGCGGTGATAAACAAGACCCGGAAGCACAAACCCCTGGGCTAGCCCTTACGTTTCTCTCTTTCATGCAGTTTTTCCAGCGCATCGCACGCCGTCTGCACGCCGTTCTCGCGCGCCACTTCCTCGGCCACACTGCGCGCCCGCCTGTCGTACTCCGGTGTCGCCAGCATCGCGCGCACCTTGCGCGCCACGCGCCAGGGTTTGTATTGCGCCCGCTGAATCACCCGCGCCACACCCATGCGCCGCATGCGCCGCGCGTTGTCCGGCTGATCGTGCGAGTAGGGCATAATCAGCATGGGCCGCCCGGCGCGCAGACACTGCGCCGTCGTTCCCACGCCACCCTGGTGCACCACCATGGCTACGCGAGGAAAGAGCGCAGAATAGGGCGCATACTTTGCCACACAGATTGATTCAGGCAGCGCCGACTGCGGCTGGTTCCGCGGGTCGTCACCGACGAGCAGCACCGCGCGCACGCCTAGTTTTTTCACAGCCCGCGCCGACTGCTCGTAGAAATTCCCGGCTGCCAGTACCGCAGCCGATCCCAGCGTAAACGCCACCGGAGCCTCGCCCGCGTCCAAAAACTCCTCAAGCTTTTCCGGCAGCGCCGCATTGCCCGCGTCCGCGTCGTAAAAGCAGAACCCTGTGATGAGCGTGTTCTCCGGCCAGTCCTTCTGCTCCACGCCCAGCACACGCGAGAACAGGGCCAGCACCAGATTGGGTGAGTGCTTGGCGTCGAAGATCGGGTTTTTGCCCTTAGGCAGCCCCAGCTCCCGCCGCAACTCGTAGATCGGCTCCGGCCACTTACGCGTCACAAACCGCGCCAGCCGCCGCATCGCGCGCCCCATTCCCTTGATCTTGTCGGCCCGCGCCAGCCGCGGATACGGCGGCAGCACCGGCGGGTCAAATGCGGAAAAGAACGAGAACGGCGCCAGCACATAACTCGCCCATGGGATTCCCGTCACCTCGGCCACGATGGGACCTGCATAATTCAGCTCGCCCAGCAGCAGCAGATCGGCCCGCACGGGTTTCGTAGCCGCGTCCAGCAGATCGTCATATGTCTCGCGCAGCACGGGAAACAGGAACTCACGCAGTCCCGTCTCCGTGCCCTTCTTCACGTCGTAGATCATCTCCACGAGCTTGGTGTTTTCGGGGTCGATGTCCGGCCGCAGCGTGTGGAATTCGAGGCCGAGCGGCGCGATCTTCGGCCGGTACACCTCAGGCAGCGCCATCACCGGCTCATGCCTGCGGCGCTTCAGCTCCAGCGCAATCGCAATCAGCGGATTGATATCCCCAAACGTTCCGATATTCGACAGAACAATGCGCAAGATTCAGGCTCCCCATGCTGAAAGATTCGCACCTTTGAGAGTAAAGCATCGGGGCCGGGAAATGCGCCGCGGCTAATTCGATGCTTGTGGCTTGGCATTCGCGCATGCCGGCGGCGTGTCTTTCAATGTCGGCTGCAAATCCGGCCAATAAGGGCTGGATTTGAGTACCCCGCAGAAATCCGCCAGGGCAGGCAAGGGGCTCTGCTGCGCCTTGGGCCCGGCTGCATCGATAAACTTCCACGCCAGGTCGGAGTGGCCGGTGTAAATCAGATCCAGCACCGTCTGCCACATCGTCGTTCCGATGGAATCGGCATCGCCCTTGCTCACAACCGCCTGCGCCGCGCTCAACTTCTTACTCCACTCCGCCGGCGTCGGCGCGGGTTTTTGCATCTTGTCCATGGCCAGGTGAAACCCGCCGCCCTTGTCATCGTCCACCCATCGCAGCGTGACCAGCTCCGACGGCGAACACGCAAAGCACGTGGGCCAATACCCGAACGTCCAATCGGCGGTGATGTAGTCGTAGCGCGGATCAGCGCCAGAACGCGCAAAGTGGGCCAGGTCGTCGTCGGAATCGTTCAGCGTGGCCAGCAATTTGAACTGCGGTTCCAGCTCAAAGACGTAGTGAATGGTGCAGCAATGCGCGCCGCCGGTAAAGAGCGAAACGATCATGTCCGGCCGCCCGCGCCCCGTCACGTCCGTCCCATTTGCGACGGCCGCAATGTTGTCCTGGGCATCGGCGGGCTGCCCCAGCGTAAAGGTCTCAAAGCTGTCGACGCTCTTGTTGTAAACGACTTTGCCTCCGCTCGTCGCCTGGACGCACGCGCCATCGCCGCTCTTATACGCCGTGAACTGAATCTGCCCAACCGTCGCAGTGTCCACCTGGTTCTTGCTTGTGCACGCCGCCGCCGGATTTTCCGCCGGGCCCTGGGCAAACAGCGGGGCCGCAGCCGCAATCCATATCATCCCCGGCAAAGATGCTCGCAAAAGCTGCTCTGAACACGCCAAACCAAACCATCTTCTCCGCATAAGCTCACCTTCAATTGCGATTAAGATAACACCTTTCGTGCGCCTGGCCGCTCAAAAACCGCCTTGCGGCAAAACCAGAGTTGATAGGTCCTCTTGAGTTTTTCCGGAAGGTCGCTGCTCCCTGATGGTCGCAGCGACTCTGCAGCTTCGGCTTCGAGATACAGTATCTCTGGTTTTGCTATAGCGCTTCGCCAGATGCTCGTCGCCGGTGGGCTTCAAATCACACTTTCAAGCGCTCGAACGAGCTCGTGAACACACAACCCCATGCATATTGCGCTCACAAGAAAAATGCTATTCTTTTCGCGTTGTCTAAGGAGCCCCTTTGATGAAAATCCAGCGCTGTGGAATCCGTGTTGTACCCCTCTTGTTTGCCGCCGCCATGACCTTCGGCCTGTTCGCATCCGTCAGCACTGCAACTGCGCAGCCCGCGGGGCCGCAGCAGCCCTACCACGTGATCGACCACTGGAAGATCGGCGGCGAGGGTGGCTGGGACTATCTGCTTGCGGACCCGGGCGCGCACCGCCTCTACATTGCCCACGGCCCGCGGGTCGAAGTCATTGATACCAACACAGGGAAATCCATCGGCGCCATCACCGGCCTCCACGGAACTCACGGCATCGCTCTTGACCCGGCCGGCAAGTTTGGCTACATCTCCGACGGCGGCGGCAACGCCGTGGTCGTCTTCGACCGCTCGACCCTCGCCACCGTGGCCACAATCCCTACCGGCCAGAACCCTGACGGCATTGTTTTCGAGCCGGCTACGCAAACCGTTTGGGCCTTCAACGGCCGCTCCCACGACGTCTCCGTCATTGACGCCGCCACGCAGAAAGTCGTCGCCACCATCGCACTGCCCGGCAAGCCGGAGTTCCCCGCCGTCGACGGCCAGGGCACGGTCTTCGACAACATCGAAGACAAGAGCGAAATCGTCCGCCTCGACGCCCGCACCAAAACCCTCACCGCAACCTGGCCCGCCGGGTGCGATTCACCGTCCGGCCTCGCCTTCGATGTTGCCGGCCATCGCCTCTTCCCGGTTTGCGACGGGAATAAAATGTCCGTCATCGACTCCTCGACCGGAAAGCTGCTCGCCAATCCCTCCATCGGCAGCGGCCCCGACGCCGCCGGCTGGAGCGCCGCCCATCAGCTCGCCTTCGCCTCCTCGGGCGACGGCATCCTCACCGTCGTCGACGCCTCCGCGCCCAGTTACACTACCGCCGAGAGCCTGTCCACGCAGCCCGGCGCACGCACCATGGCCTACGACTCCGCTACCGACCGCATCTACCTCGTCACCGCCGATTTTGGCCCGCGCCCCGTCCCGACGCCGCAGAACCCACGGCCCCGGCCCGCCATTGTCCCTGGCAGCTTCACCGTCATCGTCATCGGCCGTTAGAAACAGGGAACAAGGGAACGAGGGAACAAGGGAACGAGAAGGCAGGTTTTCAAGTTTCAGGAATCTGACGTTAACGCGAGCCAAAAGGTTCTTCCGGGATTTCTCCCGTGCTTATCAAGGCTGCACTTGACCGCTGTACACTGATCTCCGTAACTGATCACTGGCCGCTAATCTCTGTTCGCTTGTTCCCTTGGTCCCTTATTCCCTCGGTCCTTGTCTTTATGAAGCTCCTTCTCGCCATCGTCGCCGTCGTTATCGTCGCGGCCTCTATTTTTGCCGACTACAAATGGCGCCAGTGGATCGCAACCCGCAGCCGCGACCGCAACCATACCAACCCGACCCCTCGCGCTTAGCCCCCTCAGTCCCTTTGTCCCTTAGTCCCTCAGTCCCTGTATTTCTCCCATCCCTCCCGTTACAATAGGTTTAGGGAGCCGTCCAATCAACATGCGATCGATTTTTGCCGCCCACATCTCCATGCGCCCGAACCGTGCCCGCCGCGCCGGCCTTCCTTTCGCCCTGGCCCTCATCTCTGCTGCGCTGCTCTTCACCGTGGTTGCCGCCCACGCCCAGTTCAGCGCGCCGCAAACCACGCAGGTTCATGACCCCTCCGCGCTCAAGCCGCCCGCCGGCGCGCGAGTCGCTATCGTCGAATTCGCTGACATGGAGTGCCCCCTCTGCGCCACCACCAACCCATATCTCATCGAGGCCGCCGCCAAGTACAACATCCCCTGGGTGCGTCACGACTTCCCGCTGCCCTACCATGCCTGGGGTTTCCAGGCTTCCGTCAATGCCCGCTTTTTTGACACGAAGAGCGAGAAGCTCGGCAACGATTACCGCGACTACATCTTCGCCAACCAGCGCTCCATCGAGACTGTCGACCAGCTCGGCAAATTTACTAAGAATTTCGCCGATGCTCACAGCGTCGCTCTGCCCTTCGCCATCGATCCCATGGGCAAGCTCTCCGCGGAGGTCAAGGCCGACCAGGCGCTCGGCCAGCGCATCGGCATTGAGCACACGCCCACCATCTGGATCGTCACCAACGGCTCTCATGCCGCGCCCTTCGTCGAGGTGGTCGACCGCAGCAAGCTCTTCCAGATCATCGACCAGGCCATCGCCGAAACCCGCGGCCACTAAGCAGTTTGTCAACGCCTGTTCGTAATCGCCCTGCACCTGATATCTTCCGCAAACCTCCGGCCCCTGAAGTATACTGTGCCCATTCCATGCCCAATAGGGATGCTTCCCCCCTGGGTATCGCTATCGCACAAGGAGGTTCCGTGAAGACTGTTCTCAGATTGGTCCCCGTGTTCGCATGTCTTCTGTTCGTTGCGCAAGCCGGCGCAGGCGATTTGCTTCTCGCAGCCAAATGGGCGGCGCAGAATCCACCCTGGACCTCTACCGTAAACAGCCACGTGGACATGAACGCCGAAGTCCTCTCCGCCTGGCGATCGATATCCGGCAACAACGGCGCCATGTGCCAGGCCGTCTGGAACAAGCTCGGGCCCGGCATCTCCGGCGCCGGCAACTGCATTCGCAACCTTTACAACACCGGCAACACCTGCAGCTTCGATCAGAACCCGGCGATCTCCGTCGACAGCCGCAACAACACTGCCACCATCACCTTGCGCACCAACAACAACCAGCTCAGGTTCACTACGTCAGTGCAGGGGCCGTGCAACGTGGTCAACACCGGCGATCCCAACTTCACGGCCGATGTCGACGTCAAGGCCACCGCCGTTCTCAGCTACAACGGCTCCGAGCTCCACGTCAATTCAGCCAATGCCGAAATCACCCACATCTCCCTCAGCGGCAACAATACGCAGGCCCAAGCCATCATCGGCATGGGCAACGTGGTGGGCTCCATCACTCCGGTTCTCAATCGGCTCGTTGGCCGCCCCTTCGATTTCTCCGGCCCGCTCAACCCATCCATCATCAAGGTCAACGTGCTTCTCGCCATTGCCAAAAGCCAGCTTACGCTGCCCGGCGCCGAGTTCTCGCTGGGCTCCGACAACAACGGAGTGCTGTTTCAGGCTGTGTATGCCAAGTGTCTTGCCGGACAAACCCCCGGCACGCTTCCTGGCACCGACGAGGTGGTTTGCTTGAATAACCCCGATTGGCTGAAAGTCAATGCCGTCGTAAAAGGCTGCATGGCGCCGGGCAAGGTCGAGGCCAAATGTCCCGCTGCTTCCGAACGCGGGCCAAAGCCACCGGATGGGTGGTTCGGCAACGGAAGTTGCGTTACCTGCGCGTGCGCAAGCCCCCGTCATTGGAACGCAAGTATCAATGCGTGCGAGTTAAGACTTAACGTTCCGTAGGATCCACCGCACTGATCCCTGACCGGTGATCCCCTAGTCCCTAGTTCCTCGTCCCTAGTCCCTGTATTTTCACCAGCACCTGCCCATCCGGCGCCACCATCCGCGTCTGCGGCGCGCGCCAGTGGTCAATGTGGCTTATCCTGTGCACGCAGCTGACGGTGCAATGCGGTGCGCAGCTCTTGGCCGTCAAAAACTCCCGCTTCACGTCCTCGGCGGTGTACTCGGCCAGCGGAACGCCCGGGTGCCCGCGCTGCTGGCTGCAGTAGTGCACCAGCCCGTCCTCGCAAACGTACAGGTACCGCGACCCTGCCCGGCAGCGCCAGATGTTCGGCCGCCCCTGGGAAATCGCCGCCTGATAGTCGTCGAACTGCGAGTAGTTCAACCTCTTCCACCCGCTCATCTCCTGGTACACCTTCTTCTCATCCGGCTTCAGCGGCTTCACTTGCCCGTCTCCGTCGTGGATAATTCCCACCGTCGACGTGAACCCCAGCTCCAGCGCCCTGCGCCCGATCACCAGCGCGTCGTTGGGGTCGCGAATCCCTCCGCCCACCACCGAGTTGATGTTCACATGGAATTCGGCAAACTCCGCCAGCAGCTCGAGCTTCCTGTCCAGCACCTTCAGGCTCTTCTTCGAAACCTCGTCCGGTATCAGGTTGTCGATCGAAATCTGCATGTGGTCCAGGCCGGCCCGGTTCAGCCTCTCAATTCTTTCTTCAGTCAGCAGATAGCCGTTGGTAATCATTCCCGCAATCGCGCCGGTGCTTCTCATTCTTCTGATCATGTCGTCCAGCTCGGGATGCGTCAGCGGCTCCCCGCCCGAAATCCCGATCATGGCCGTGCCCAGCCGCCCCAGGTGGTCGATCCGCCGGCACATCTCGTCGAGAGGAACGGGTTTCGACACCTTGTCGTACTCGTTGCAGTAGGCGCAACTCAGGTTACAGAACCGCGCAGGAATAATCTGCGCCAGCACCGGGTGCGAAGTATCGGCCAGCGCCCGCGCCACCATCGCGTACTCGCGCACCTTCCGCTTCGCAGCAATCAGCCGCCCCCGCACCGTATCTCTGCGCCGAAGAGCCATCTTTACTATTGGAACACAAAGCGCGCTTCGGGGCATAAGACGGCCAGACCCGTTCGGTAGTAGATACCAAATGCAACTTATGACCCAAAGACTTACGGCCAAGCTGCGGCGCCCTCAGCGCGACGGCCACGATAAATGTTCCACGGGTCTCTCCGCTGCGGCGGATGCGACCCCTGAAACCTTAAGCCCCACCCCGCCCACACGCCCGCTCCCGTAGGGAGCGATTGAAAATAGCCCGGGGTGAAACCCTGGGGAAGAGGTGAAGCCCGGGGAACCGGTCCCCCATGAACCCAGCCATCCTGTAGGGACGGCGTGACTCACCCCCAAACATAGCGCGGATCGTATTCCATTCCGTGCTGCTTCAAAATCGCCAAGAACTCCGCCTGAAAATCTCGCTTCCGGTGGTGCTCCGTCTGACCGGCGATATACTTGACCGTCGCATCCACCTGCGAAACGCCAATGGTGAATGCGCCGTAGCCCTTCTGCCACTCGAACCCCGCCAATCCGCAACTCTCGTGCAACCACAACGACGATCCACCTTTGATCTTCTGCATCGCCTCCGCGATGGTCATCGTGGAAGGCAAAGACAGAAGAAGATGCACGTGGTCCTGGGTCCCTCCCACCCCAAGCGCCCTCATCCCGTTCTCCCGCGCAATGCCGCCCATGTACGCCCAAAGCCGCTCTTGCAACTCGGGCGCAATTGCCTTGCGCCGTTCTTTTGTAGAGAAAACGCAATGGAACAACGAAGAACAATACGTGTGCGCCATAGAAAGCTGTCTCCCGCCGCGACCTTTGAGCATAGCTCAACCCCGCCGGTCCTAGCGGCGCGCGACCGCACAAACCCGCTCATGCGCCCTTCCATGCCGTCCCTAAAGGACGGCGCGGCATTTTTGGCCGACGCTTTCCCCGGGTTTCACCCGGGGCTATTTTCATTGGCTCCCTACGGGAGCAACGGTTCAAATGAGGACTCTAGGCCCAAAAGGCAGGGGGTAGAAGGTGTTCTTCCACAGGCCACATGCCCATCGCCGCCGGGAGCTGAAAGCTGACGGCTGATAGCTCCAAACACCTGCCCCTGTCCCCCCACCGAGGTGACTGACTTCGCACCTCCGCTCGGCCGGCAGCCGCCGAGCCGCACAACTTTTGCCCGGAAGGCAGGGTTGAACAGTGGTAACAGGAGTCGACAGCGACAAGCCGCGAAGCGGGTTTTGCTGGTCTTCCCGGGCAGTTATGTCGTCTAATTGAACAAGATGACCATCGCACCTGTACGGCCACTCTTCGCCAAAGCTTCAGCCGTTACGACCGACGATCAGGCGCGGCAGGAGAGCCTTGCCATTGCCGAAGGGCTCAAACGCCGGAAGGCCGGGCTGCTCGACGAATTGATCGTCCGGTACCAGCACCGGCTGCTGCGCTACCTGATGTTTCTCACCGGCAACCGCGACACCGCCGAGGATCTCTTTCAAGAGGTCTGGATGCGTGTGCTGGTTCACGGCGGCCAGTTCAACGCACGATCACGCTTTGAGACCTGGCTGTTTACCATCGCGCGCAATCTCGTTATCGACCTGCGGCGCAAACGCGCCATGAACAGCCTGGACGAGCTGATCGACGGCGCAGGCGACGACGACCGCTCCATATGCTTCGAAGTGGCTGCAGACGACCCCAACCCCTTTGACCGCGTCAGCAACCTCGAAGACCGGGAAAGGATTGCCGCGGCGCTGCTTGCGCTGGACGCGCTGCACCGCGAGGCGCTGGTGCTCCGTTTCTATGAGGAGCTATCGCTCGAAGAGATCGCCAAGGTGACACGCGCACCGCTTTCTACCGTAAAATCAAGGCTTTACCGTGGAATGGCGATGATGAAGCCCAAACTTGGGTATGCGGCTGAGCGCTTTCAGGAGGCGGTGTGAGAACGGCTGAATTGGGCGGAAGCACGGCTGAAAATCCGGCACAGAATGCGAAGCGCGATCTGCTCGCAGCGCTCAGCGGCAAACATGCAGGCCGCGACCGCGCCGTGGCCGAGAGCACCCGCCGGGTGGTGATGGCTTCGCTTGGCGTCATGCGGGATCAAAAGGCCAGCCGCCAGCGCACCCGCTCACTGGCCCTGGCATCCCTCTTGCTGGCCCTTCTTGCCCTCGGGCCCTTCGTTTGGCGCGTGGCCGATGACCTGATCGGCGGTGAGCACATCGGCGACATCGCTACCCAGGCCAGCCTCTGGGTCTGCGTCCTCTGCCCGGCAATTCTGGCCGCTGTTCTGGTGGCCGGCTGGTCGCGCTTAAAGCCCTGATCCCATACTCCATAAAATAGCGCCTGGTTTCCGATGGCAAGCAACTTCTGCCGCCGCTCCTCCGTCCCTTGAATAAAGGGGTTAAGCTGTCTCAGTACATTTTCTTGAAAGGCCCTCCGTGCGGAGGGGAAGATCCATGTCCGATCCGCAATCCATTCGCGTGAACGACGATGAGCGCATGATTCCGGTCTGGTCGATCATCGCAGCCAGTCTGGCGTTTGTTCTTGTCGAATACTATTTTTGGGTGGTCGCGCCCGAACAGCGGCACCATGCGCCGCCGCCGCTCGGCCTGCGCATGTACTTCAATATCTCATGGGGAGTTGTTACCGCACTCTACGTGCTCATGGTCGGCTACATCAGCAAAGACGCGCCGCGCCGCGCCATGAGCACACGTTTCTGGATGCTCATCTGCTTCGTGATGCCGGCAGGCATTGGCGCGGTGCTTTACTTCCTTTTGCGCCAGCCACAGGTTTCCCGCTGCCCGGGCTGCGGAACGCATGTGCAGAGCGACTTCCATTTCTGTCCGCAATGTAACTACCAGCTCGCGGCCAATTGCGGCAACTGCTTCCGCACCGTCCGCGCCAGCGATCAGTTCTGTACCCGCTGCGGACACGAGCTGATCACCGACCAAACGCCGGCACGGCTCCGCGTGTTGAGCGAATAGTTCCGCATTGACCCCGCCCGCCTGGGTTCCTACAATCGAAGTTCCGGTCCGATGTCCATCTCCGCGCTCATTATCGACGACGAACAACTGGCTCGCGACGAGCTCAAGTATCTTCTTGACTCGGTGGGCGGCGTGGAGGTAGTTGCGCAGGGGGCCAATGGCATTGAAGCCGTCGATCTGATCGAGGAGCACCATCCCGATCTGGTTTTTCTCGATGTGCAGATGCCCGGCCAGGACGGTTTTGCGGTGGTCCAGAGGATCATGGAGCGCAATCGGAAGCGCAGCCGTGCCAAAGCCGCAGGCGCGGCTGGTGTTGGCGCACAGAAAGACACCGCGCCGATGCCGCAGTTCGTCTTTGCCACGGCCTTCGACCAGTACGCGGTGCGCGCCTTCGATGTCAATGCCGTCGATTACCTGCTGAAGCCCTTCGACCGCGCCCGCGTTCTGGAAGCGGTGGAACGGGTCAGGGCCCGCATGGCCGCCGGCGCGGCAAGTGCGGCGGAAGCGCCCGATGCCGGGATCGAATCCCAGCTTGACCGGCTGCTGCGTCTACTGAACCGCCCCCAGGGCGCGGAACGCCCCGACTCTCTGAGCCACCCGCCTGCCAAGCTTATCGTGCAGGCGCAAAGCCGTTTGCTGCTCGTCGATCAGGCCGAAGTCTGCTTCGCGGCCATCGACGAAGGCGTCATTCGCATCGTCACCCGCGCCTTCGAGGGCCAATCGAAGTGCCGCACCCTTGACGAGCTGCTTGAGCTGCTCGATCCGGCGCGTTTCTGGCGCGCGCATCGCGGCTTCGTGGTCAACATCGACCAGATCCGCGAAGTGATGCCCTGGTTCAAATCCAGCTATCAGTTGCGCATGAACGACAAGCAGCAGACCGAGATCCCGGTCAGCCGCGCGCAGACCAAGCGGCTCCGGGAGCTGTTCAAGCTGTAGGGTCGTGGCCGCAGGCATTCAGTCGTAGCGTTCGAATACAATCTGCTTCTTGTGCCAGCCGTAGCCGGCCAGCACCTCGCGCACGCTGGAGACCATAGAGTTGAGCCCGCAGATGTAGCAGTAGATGTCGAACTTCAGGTCGGCGGGTGGAATCGCCGCGTCGACCGGCGGCGCGGGCAGCGGCTGACCCAAGCGCGCGGCGCGATCTTCGATGATCTTGGAAACATACACCTGAACGTAGCCACGCAGGCCGGTCCAGCTATCGAGTGCTCGGCTCAGCATGGCCAAATAGTGGAAGTTCGGTACGCGGCGAGCGAGGGCCTCGAACTCCTCCTGGTAATAAATGTCGGTTTCGTGGCGCGTGCCATAGACCAGCCAAATCTCTTTGCCGTTGCTGCGATCGGGGCCGCCCTCGGGAAAAAGCCACTGCAAATAGGCGCGCATGGGCGCAATGCCCGTTCCCGTGGCCACGAAGATCGAGTCAGTAATTGGCTCCTGCAGCACAAAGTGCCCATGAGGACCGTGAAGCTCGATCGTCGCGCCCACGGGCAGGTCGGGCAGGTCCGCCAGGTAATTGGAAAAAAAACCTTCTTCCACCCGGTTGACGCACAGTTCAAAGCGATTCCCGCGCGAAGCCGACGCGATCGAGTAGGCGCGCGTCTGCTGCTTGCCCTTCCCATCAAAGGCCATGGCAGAGACGAATTGGCCGGGAAGGTAGTCGAAATGATCGCGTCCTTCGACCTCAAACACGAAGTGATAGCACTGGGCAACTTCCGAGATACATTCTTTGTGTATGAGTCGCGCTGTAAATACTTCGCGTGCCAAGGGCGCCTCGCTCAACAGGGAGGTTTGGGCCGGTACGTGCCTGCGGAGATTATAGGTCGCCGGGGCCTGTCGCTGCCACGGCTGGCGAGCTCGGGGTCTTGGCATTCACCTTGTTCGCTAAGCTCAGGGCGCGCTCATCACCGGTGCCTGGAGTGCAGAGTCATGGCTCGGCCCTGAATAAATCGTGATCGTCGCGGACTGGTAGTCGGCCGGCCTCGCCTTCATGATGTTGGGCACGAAGGTTTGCGGATTGCGGTCGTAGAGGGGAAACCAGGTGCTCTGAATCTCGACCATCACGGTGTGGCCGGCCTTGAAAACGTGATCCACGTCGTGCAGGCTGAACTTGTACTCGTGGATGGAGCCGGGCGAGAGCGGAGCGGGACGATCGAAACCCGATAAGTACCGCCCCCGAAAGATTTCCGCGTTGGTCATCAACTCATAGCCGCGCATTTTCGGGTCCGGATCGTCGTCGGGGTACTCGTCGATCAGCTTCACCACCATGTCGTTATCGGAGCCTGTGGTGGAGGCGAAGATGTCCGCGACGACCTCGCCCGTGAGCGTTAAATCTTTCGTCTGTACGGGCAGCCTCCACACGGCCACGTCTTTCCGATCCGTCACAAAGCGCTGGTCTTCGGTGAGCCAGTTGTACCACTGCGAGCCGTTCGAGTAAGTGGGCTGGATGGGCCGGTGACGGTAGGGAAGCGGATCGGCCGGATTGCTCACGTAACTGGTGCGCCCATCGGCTGTAGCCGCGCTCCAGCGTAGCAGGCCGTTGCCCTGAAGATGAAGGCTTGTGGGCTTCGATTGCGGCGGCGGAAAATGCGCGTAAAACTGCCACGTGTTCGAGCCGATCTGAAAACTGGCCGTGTTTTCAAGATCGAAGCCAGGCGCGTCTTTGAGGTAGTGGGCAAAGAATTTCGCCTCGATTCCCGCGCGAAACTCCTTGCCGATCGGCTCGCCGTAGTTGAGATTGCCGAGGCGCTGCGACGACGATACCCACGACCCGTGACGCCACGGCCCAAGAACCAAAAAATTTTCGTGACCCGTATCGTGCGGCTCCAGCTTAGCGTACTCCTCCTGGGGGCCCCACATATCTTCCTGGTCGTAATAGCCGCCGACGGTAAGGGTGGGCACGGCCACGGTGTTGAGCGCGTACTCCACGCCGCGCGAGGACCAGACGGAGTCGTACGCTGGGTGATCGAAGAAAAGCTTCCAGGTGGGCAGCAGCCTGGCGCCGGATTGCTTTACGTCCTGGGCAAAGCTGCCGCGATTGAGAAAGTAGTCGAAGCCGTCCATAGGAAGGCCGCCCTTGTCTTTGCCGTAATCGACGCGGGTGTCTTCCTTACTGGATTCCATCGAGAGAACGTAGTCGTAGCCGTAGCTCTGGCGAAAAGCGCCGTTGTGAAAGAAATCGTCGCCGAGCCAAACATCGATCATCGGCGCCTGCGGTGAAATGGCCTTCACCGCGGGATGCGGATCGATGCCGGCCATCATGGCCAGGAAGCCTGGATAGCTGGTGCCCACCACGCCCACGCGGCCATTGTTGTCGGACACGTTCTTGATGAGCCAAGCCACGGTGTCGTAGGCGTCGGTGCTCTCGTCGATTGCTTTTGGGTCGTGGTGATCGGCGCGCGACCGCATCATCACAAATTTTCCCTGGCTCTTATAACGGCCACGAATGTCTTCGCCCACGTAAATGTAACCGTCGCGGGCCAGCTCCGGGCGTTGCGCAAAGAACCAGGCTCGGCTGGTCTCATCCACGCCATAGGGCGTGCGCTCCATCAGGATTGGCAGCGGTGTGGCGATGTCAACGGGCTTGAGAATCACCGCGTGAAGCTTGACCCCGTCGCGCATGGGAATCATGACCTCAGTGCGCATGTAGTCGTGGAAGACATGATGGACGGGCGGACCCATGCGGGTGTAGTGGGTACCGGGAGCGCCGGAAAGGGAAGCCATTGCGCCGCGTCCCGAAGAATCCACGGTGAAGGTGACTGTGGCGTCTGAATCGCTTATGGCGAAGACTGTCGCGCCGGCTGGCTTGAGCGCGGTTGGAACCCAGCGCTCGGATTCGATCGTGAGCTTGCCGCCCTGCACGTAGAAGCTGTAGTCCTCGCCTGGGTCGGCTGAATCGGCGTACTCGCCCGCAAATGCCTCAAGATTGGCTGAGGGCGCTCCTTGCGCGGTTGCGTGCGCAGGCCACGCAAAGCAGCCTGCCGCGAGCGGCAGCGCAAAGCAAAGAAGAACGGCGCGGAGCCTGACCAAAAGTGAGACCCTCCTCGAATGCGGGGTTGAAGCGCTAATGTGTATGGCTGTGACGATGCCGGTGCGCGCCGGTCATTTCCTCGGGAGGCGTCACGCAACCCTCCAGTGCCTCGCAGCCGATGTGCTCGAATTGGATGGTCGTGTGGCTGATTTGAAATTGCTCGCGGAGCAGCTGATTCAGTTTGGTCAGAATACACGCACTCTCAGAAGGCGGAATGTCGGCGATGGTCACATGGCAGGCCAGGGCGTGCGACTGCGAGCCGAGGCTCCAGATGTGCAGATCGTGTACGTTGACCACGCCCTCGACGGCTTCCATGCCGGAGCGAATCCGGGGCAGGGAGACACCGCGCGGCGTGCCTTCGAGCAGGATGTTCAGCGTCTCGCGCACAATGCCGATGCTGGACCAGAGGATGAGCGCGGCGATAAGCAGCGAGAGAGCCGGATCGATCCAGTTACGGCCGGTGAGCAGAATGCCCGCGCCGCCGGCGATGACGGCAGCCGTTGAAAGCGTGTCGCCTGCCATGTGCAGAAACGCGCTGCGCAGGTTCACGTCGCGGGCCACGCCCCACAGCAGCGCGGCGATGGCGCCGTTCATTGCGACGCCGGCCGCAGCCACGATCATCATGATTCTGGGCTGCACGGCGACCGGGGAGCTGAACCTGTGCACTGCCTCCACGGTGATCCACATTGAGATGACGATGAGCGTGCCCGCGTTGATGAATGCCGCCAGCACGCCGGCGCGCTGGTAGCCAAAGGTTCTGGCGTGGTCGGCAGGGCGAGAGTGGAAGTAAACGGCAACGAAGCTGAGCAGGAGAGCCAGAAAATCCGAGACGTTGTGGCCCGCTTCCGATAGCAGCGCCAGCGAGTGGGCGCGCAGTCCGGCAACGAAGGTGACCACGACATAAGCGAGCGTGGCCGCCAGCGAAATGCGCAGAACCAAAGTTGTCCGGCTTGCGCCATTGCCAGCGGGCGCCGCGTGGAGATGCATAAGGTTAGTCTAACCGGGGGTGGGTACAACAGGGAACAAGGGAGCGACGGAACAAGGGAACGAGAGTGAGCGGAACGAGCTGGCCTGAAAGATTCGGGTACAAACTCTGGTGCTCACTGACGGGATGATTCAATTGGCCCAGGGAGCGCCGCCTTCTTGCCCCGTTGCTCCCTCGCGCCCTTGCTCCCTATTCTTCTTTCGCTCCAGATGGCTCATATCCAGTGTGTCGGCATCGTCGAAAGACTGCAGCTGTGGCAGACCTTCCCGCAGTCCTGTCCAACCCTCTGCCACCACGATGCTGTTTTGCGGATTGCCGGGCTGGTAACGCACAGAGCACGGAAATCCGGCGCGCACTTGAGCCGTGTCCACAACGCTGCGAATCGAGGTTATGTCCTGCGAGCATTCGTAGTCCACGCCGGCGATGCGATAGTTGAAGAGAAGCATGGTCAGGGTGCGCCCGTCTTCGGCAGCAATATCGTAGATATCGAGCAGCATGCCGTCGACAATCCGCCCCGATTGCACCAGGAACAGCCGCCGCGCGCGTTCCACTTCTTCAGCGCTGGGACGTCTGCGGAAGACCAGCCACGCTGCAGTCGCCGCGAGAGCGGCCAATGCGGCGAGCCAGGCGGCAATCTCCCATTCGTCTTTGTTCAGGAGGATCATTCCAGGGTGGGACCCGACCTCAGAACCCAATTTGAGCATAGCGCAGACGCGTCGAGGCAGACTCTCGCTCCACCACAAAGCGGAGCGCCGAATCGGCCAGAAACCGCTCCAGGTCCGCGTAAATGCCCTATACTCTAGGTTGCATCTTGCTCCGGATGTCGCTCTGATGGGCGCGCCCGCGTCGAGGCTTTTCCCAGGTTTTGGAAGAGAGGATCGCAGTGAAGAAACAGCGCCAATTCCACTCCACCACCGTCATTTGCGTGCGCCGCAACGGCCAGGTGGTGATGGCCGCCGACGGCCAGGTGACCTTTGGCGACCACGTACTCAAGCACTCGGCCAAGAAGATTCGCCGCCTTTTCCAGGACAAGATTCTGGCCGGATTCGCCGGTTCTACTGCGGACGCCTTCAACCTGTTCGCGCGCTTTGAGACCAAGCTTGAACAGTACGCAGGCAACTTGAACCGCTCCGCCGTGGAGCTGGCCAAGGATTGGCGCACCGACAAAATGCTGCGCAACCTTGAGGCCCTGCTGCTGGTGGCCGACAAAGCGCAGACGTTTCTCATCTCCGGCTCGGGTGACGTCATCGATCCCGACGAGGCGTTCGCGGCCATCGGTTCCGGCGGCAGCTACGCCACCGCCGCGGCGCGCGCACTGATGGAGAACACCGAGTTGGGCGCCCGCGAGATAGCCGAGAAGGCGATGAAGATCGCCGGCGAAATCTGCATTTACACCAACGACCGTATCACCATTGAGGAGTTACAGAGTTAGCGGTGCTCCCGTTCGCTCTTTTCGTTCATGGCCATCTATCTACCCGCATCCGCCGAAGAACAAGACCTCTCGCTCGACGAGTTGACGCCGCGCGAAATCGTCCGCGAGCTCGACAAACACGTTGTCGGCCAAAAGGCCGCGAAGCGCGCCGTGGCGATCGCACTGCGCAACCGCCAGCGCCGGCTAAAGCTGCCGCCTGATATGGCCGACGACATCATGCCCAAGAACATGATCATGATCGGACCCACAGGCGTGGGCAAAACCGAGATCGCGCGCCGACTGGCCAAGCTCACAAACTCGCCTTTCCTTAAGGTGGAAGCGTCGAAGTTTACCGAGGTGGGCTACGTGGGCCGCGATGTGGAGTCGATGATCCGAGACCTGGTTGAGATCGCCATCGACATGGTGCGTGAAGAGCGCCTGGAGGAAGTGGAGGATCGCGCCGAGATGAACGCCGAGGAGCGGCTTCTGGATGTGCTTCTGCCGCCGCCGCCCGCTGCGCCGCATGGCCAGGAGGGCCAGCTCTCGCTGCCGGAGTCCGACAGCCACCAGCGCTCGCGCGAAAAGTTGCGCCAGCAGTTCCGCGATGGCAAGCTCGACGACCGCATGGTCGAGATTGATGCGCGCGAGCGCAGCATGCCGCAATTCGGCATCATCGCCAACCAGAACCTGGAAGACATGGAGATGAACCTCCGGGACATGCTGCCCAACATCTTTGGCAGCGGCACGAAGAAGCGCAAAATGAAAGTCTCCGACGCCTTCGACTACCTGGTGCAAGAGGAAGAGGGCCGGCTGATCGACATGGACGCCGTGAACCGCGTCGCGGTCGAGCGCGTCGAGTCGAACGGCATCGTCTTTTTGGATGAAATCGACAAGATCGCGGGCCGCGAAAGCGGGCATGGGCCGGATGTATCTCGTGAAGGTGTGCAGCGCGACATTCTGCCCATTGTGGAAGGCACTACCGTGAACACGCGCTACGGCATGGTGCGCACCGACCACATTCTCTTTATTGCCGCCGGTGCGTTCCACGTCTCCAAGCCCAGCGACCTGATTCCTGAATTGCAGGGCCGTTTTCCCATTCGCGTCGAGCTGCAATCTCTCACCGTGGACGATTTTCTGCGCATCCTTACCGAGCCCAAGGCGTCGCTGACGAAGCAATACGCGGCACTGCTTGAAACCGAGGGCGTGCGGCTGGAGTTCGCGCCCGAAGCCCTGCTCGAGATGGCCGAGTTCGCCTTCAAGGTGAACGAACAGACGGAAAACATCGGCGCGCGCCGCCTGCACACCATCATGGAGCGCGTGCTGGAGGACGTGAGTTTTCTGGCTCCCGATGTGGCCCGCCGCGCCCCCGACGAACAAGCCGCCGAGGCGCTTTCCGCAGCCATCAAAAACGAATCCTCCACGCCGCTGCCCTACCAGGAGCGTATGACTGCCTCCGGCCCCGAAAAGGTCTTTCTCATTGACGACGCCTACGTTAGGCAGATGGTGGCGTCGATTGTGAAGGACCAGGATCTGTCGCGGTATATTCTCTAGGTAGCGCTCCCGCTTGCGCGGAGTGCGGCAACGATCTCTGCAGTGCTGCGCACGCGCCCCAAGCGGGGAATTATGTGTTCGATGGAATTGGCATGGCTTTCCGCGCTGCGAGCTGTCATGGCGTCCTCGGCAAACACCAGCTCGTAGCCGTGCTCAAAGGCATTGCGGGCCGTGCTTTCCACGCCAAACTCGGTCGCGATTCCGCAAAGGATGATAGACTTCATCCCACGCCGCCGCAGTTGCAGGTCGAGGTCGGTGCCATAGAAGGCGCCCCACTGACGCTTCAAGATCACAATATCGCCGGGCTGCCGGTTCAGCTCAGGAATAAGCTCGCTCCAATCCGGCGGCATCGGCGCGGCAGAGCGTATGGGCTCATCGACCGTCATCTTCAACGCGTCTCCGCCATCAGGTGACCTGCCCACATGCACCAGGACAGGCTGCGTTCCCACGCTGCGGGCCGCGGCGAGCAGTTCCACGCAATTCGCCACCACGCTCGCCGAGGAATGCGGGTTTCCCGGAAACCCCACGATCCCTTTCTGCAGATCGATTACGATAACCGCGGTGCAGCGCGGCTCAAGAATAAGTTCGCTCATGATTTCTCCCGCTTTGCGCCGGCACAGCGGCAAGGTTTTCAATTCCGCGCCGGGCAGTGCCATTCTCGCACGGCAGACCATAGACCTCTTTAAGACAACTTTGCTTGCGGCCAGGGTGAAACCGCCAATCTCAACAGGCGCAGCCTGCGAAAAGCGCGCATCTGCGGTAAAATTAATCTGGAGTCGTGGATGTGTGCGGTTCGATGGGAACCTTCTGGGTTCGTTAACGCAACCGGCCAAGGAAAGTATTTGGGCCTTGAAAAAATCACAACTCCACGTTCCAACTTGCAGCGCGCGTTGAATCCCGAGGCTGCAAGAAATCGATCGGGGAGTGGCTCAGCCTGGTAGAGCACCTGGTTCGGGACCAGGGGGTCGGAGGTTCAAATCCTCTCTCCCCGACCATACTTTCTCTCGCAATTCAAAAGACTTACGCGATTTTTTTAGTTGTGACGAAAACTTGATTTTTCGGTACATTCGGTACAACTGACGGCAGTTTAAAGCCCAGACCACATTTTTCGGCCCACTTCCTGCGGAACTCTACGTCCTCTTTGATCTTGTCGTAGAGATCGGACATGCTCTCATCTGCGTGCCCCATCCAATATTTCCGAAGACCCTCCGGACATTCGGTTCGATTGCGCAGGTGCGTGTTCCTGAAACGCCGGAGCGCGTGGTGGCCTGCCTTGTGCGTGCCGGTGAACGGGTTGACGAACCCCAATTGCTACAGCGCCGGGTGAAGGTGCCGGCGAAGGATGCAGGATGACCCAACTGGCTTTCCATTCCGCGTGCAGAATAGGAAGCCGGTCTTCCGCTCGCCAGCGAACTTCTTGAGCATCGCGGCGATCTCTGGATGAAGGTCGACCTGGCGAGAAGCGCTCGTTGTCTTGAGCCTCTTTTCGATCTTGCAATGGCGCGCCTTCTGCTCAATGCTTATGGTCAAGAAGTCCGGGGATATATGCTTGTCGATTTCAAGACCAAGCGCTTCCCCAATCCTCAAGCCTGCAGCACCACACAAATGAACACCATCCGCTCCCGTTCCTTCTTCCAGGTTGCCAAGCCCGACATGACCTCGGGCGAGAAGCAGGGAGTGTTCTGCTTTGCCTTTTCAACCACCGGCATGTCGACGAATTCGTGGTTCCACTTTCTCGGGTAGATTTCCTCTCCTTCCTTGTCTACCGCAGACGCCACCACCATCTTGACCACTTGAGTGTAGTTGTCGATGGTTTTTGAAGTTAATCCCCTTTTCGAGATCAGGGGTCAGGGATCAGAAAAGGAACGGGTTAAGGTGAGGCAGACGGTTTGGTTTGAGGGGTTCGGGGATTGACAAAAAAGTGGGGTGCACCCCTTTGGTGAGACAGTTTGAGTTTTGACAGTTCGCCGTTGGATGAAAAATGGTGTTCATTCTGTTCGGTCTCTGGCGGTGTGGCTTTCGGTTGGTGAGGCGGACTCCTTGCCCTCTGCTCGTCTGGAAACAGGTAAATACTCCCCTAATGTCATCTATCATTCCCTATTTACACACCCTATAATTCCCTATATTGTCTTATTATGGATAGTGCAATGTTGTCGGTTGAGCAGGTTGCGGAGCGTTTGGGACTACACGTCAAGACGATCCGAAACTATGTCCGGGAGGGTCGGCTGAAGGCTGTTCGCATCGGAAAACAATACAGAATCGCTCCCTCCGACTTGGCTGCAATGATAGGCAGGCCAGTTTCGGCCCTTGATCCGCCGCCAGTTGGCAGAAACCGGCGCGTTGAAGTTTACAGCGTCGTTGAAGTCGACGCGGTGAGTCCAGAGTTGTCCGAACGTGTCACGAATATGTTGATGGGAGCAGCAAAAGGCCGCGACTATTCCGAAGACGAACCGCTGCGAGTGCAGGCGATCTACGACGCCCCGCACGGACGGCTTAAATTGATCCTGATCGGAAGCATTGAGACCATCGGCGCGCTGCTAAAGATGATCAAGCCATTGCTGGAGGTTGAAAAGTGACGGGAATCTACAAAAGTTCAGAAGGGCAGCGGCTGGTCGAGGAGCAGTACCGGAGGATATTGACACATTGGCCGGTTGCCAATCGACAATTCCATGTGGCGACCCGCCAGGGCGAAACGTTCGTGATCGCGTGCGGTGAAGAATCGGCGCCGCCAGTACTGTTGCTTCACGGTTCGCTGGCAAACTCCGCGTCATGGATGTGGGATGTGGCGCTCTGGGCACAAAGTTTTCGCGTCTTTGCCGTCGATGTGATTGGCGAGCCTGGTTTGAGCGCTCCCTCCCGCCCGCCGCTCCATTCCGACGCGTATGCTATGTGGCTCGACGACGTGATGAACGCCCTGAGCGTGAGCCACGCTTCGTTCGTCGGCGTATCTCTGGGCGGTTGGCTGGCACTGGACTACGCCACGCGCTGGCCAACACGTGTTGATCGAATGGCGCTGGTCTGTCCCGGCGGGGTTGGCCGCCAGAAGATCGGAATACTCTTCAAGGTCGCATTTTTCAATCTTAGCGGATCGTGGGGGAAGCGCAAGCTAAGGGAGGCCATCCTCGGACGGGTGACGGGCGGGGACGTGAGCCCCGCGATCCGCAGGCTTGCAGAGTTTTTTGCATTGATGCACAAGAGTACGCGACCGCGTACGGAGAGGTTGCCGGTCTTTAGCGACGCGGCGCTAAAACGATTGACGATGCCCGTGCTGGCAATCGTTGGGGCGAAGGACGTGCTGCTCAATTCGGCCGACACGCGCCGTCGGTTCGATAGTTTATTGGAAAACGGTGAAGTCCGGTACCTCGACGACGCCGGTCATTTCATTCCTGGGCAGGGCGCAATTATCAAGGAGTTCCTGAGCTGCGACCGCCTTGAGCTCCGTCGAGCATGAGGCTAACTGGACGATGCCTCCTGCCTTGTCGGTCTGCGTCCATCAACCTTCCCAAAAGGGAATGTGAGCTGACGGTTAAAAGGACATTGCGCTCATCCAGCTTGGTTTACTTGCCAAAGGCAAAATAGGCATCGGGAAACGCCCAAGCCTGAACGAACGGCGCCGGGCCAAGGCGCCCCGCTAATTAGGGCGGTTTCGGAATTGGTGTATCCGTTTCTGGCGGTGGCGGAGGGTGGCTCTTTCTTGTGGAAGGAGCCACTTGGCAAAGTGGGTTCCGGACACGGTAATTCCGAAACTGCTGTAAGCCTGTCCGAAGGGAGCTGCGATGGGCCGAAAAAACAAGGTGTTTTAGCCCCCTGCCCACACCGAGCGTCAAGGCGCTCCCCTCAAGCGAAGCCGGCTTTTTCGATACCCACCCCGGCGGATTTACCAAACTGTCAGTCCCCCGTCACCCTCCACTTCGGCCCAGGCAGCTACTGCTGGCTACCGGCTGAGGCCCTCCACCCCGCTACGAAAGAGGAGCGCTGTGAAACCGTGCGCTGTCCACTGTTCCCCGACTCTGCTGCACCCTTGGTGCACCTGTCATTTCTGCCGGCACGACGCCACAACCTTGTTCTTCACGTAGAGCTGGCACAGGCCCATCATGCCTGACGGACACTCAAACGTTCCGGACTGGCCATCCTCCGTGCAACCTCCACGCCGCAGAATCTGATCGGTCGAGGTTGGGATGAGCGCGCCGCAGCTCAGCACCGCGCTGTTCTTCATCATCGTGTTGCACAGTCCGAGCATGCCGTCCACGGGGCAGAGGTAGTTCCCTTCCGAGCCGTTGCGCTGGCATCCGCCGCCGGTCAGCGTCCTGTCCGCTACATCTCGCTCCTTGCTCATGTCGTTCACTTGTCCGGTGGCTGCGTTGTAGACAGGCTGGAAGTCCATCACGCAGGTGGTGCCGGCATGGCAACTGAAGTTCATGCCGCCCGGCGGAAGACTGATGGCAAGCTGCGGGAACCAGACCGGCCATTGCCACTGATCGGACCAGACCGCGACGTCGACCCAAACAGTTGGGGCAAGGCCCGGCGTCAAGGTGAATCCCAGGTTGTAGACGGGGTTTCCAACGGCGAAGTGACTATAGTCGCCATTTTGGGAGCTGGCGTCGCCAAGCGATACGGTCTGTCCCGAATTGATGGTGGACGACCGATGCTGCAACTCGTCGTTGAGCGTGAACTGCAAACTGTCCGAGTGGAGGTTCACCTTAATCGCGGGATAGACCGAGCCACCGACGACCCCGAAGTCGAGCAGCCCGCCCAGCAGATCGATGCTGTTAAAGACGAAATCGGAATCGATGCCGTGCGTGCCCGGAGTAGGCGGCTGGAAACGCCCGCCGGTGTAGGGCGCCGGCAACAATTGCGTAAAGTCCACGTTGACTGAAAAATCCTGGTTGGTTCCGAAGCCGGGCAGGTTCACGTTGAAGCCGGCATCGGCGCCCACTTGCGCGACAATTTCCTGCGCGTTGTACAGCTCGCTGGCGTCAAGTCCGGCGGAGAAGAAATCGTTGACGTCGCCTTCGATGGGCACGAATTGCGGCGTCAACTTTGCTTCGGCTGTATTGTTGGGGTGAACGACTGTTTCATACTTGAGGGTCGCCTGGATGGGAAAGCGCAATCCGAAAGCATAGTTGAAGCCGGCATGGAGCTGGATGCCGTATGTCGACGTGCAGCCGACGACGCACCAGTTGATGGAGACCGATACGCCCCATTGCCATTCGTAGTCGTGGCCAATGGTGAAGCCGGTGAGAAAGTAATACGGGCCCATGTTGAGATTGGCCGTTTGATCGCCGCGCGGCGGGCCGGAACCGTTCAGATGAAGCTCTGAGCCCGGAATCACTTTGAGGAGTTTGGGGAAACCGGCAGGGCTGCCGCCGCCCGAAACACCATTGCGCATGATTTGCTGCACTGCCGCCACCTCTGCGGGGCTGGCGGTTGTCGCGAGCGTGTGCTGCGGGTGCGCGTAGTTTGATGACTCGAGCTTGGGCACGAACATTGTCTCTTCAACGGTCTGCACGCCCATGTTGACAAGCTCATCCTTCAGATCGTCGTCGCTGAGCGAGCTCATGCGCGCCGCTTCGGCCTGGCCCACCTTGGCCACAATGGCCGCACGCTGCGTTGGATCGGCCAGCGACTTGCGCAGTGCGGCGATGTGCTGGCTGGCATCCGCATCCGCCGCGGCGCTCTTCTGCTGGAATGCCGCGATCGCCGCCTGACGCTTTCCAGGGTCGGCAATGTAGCGCGGGCTGCCCGGCACGCTGAATTCCGTCACGCGCTGGGCTGTGGTGCTGCGCGTAAAGCACGCCACACCGGCTGCCGCAAGCTGCGCCTTCGCGCCCGCATCGGCGCACTTGCCGGGAAGGATTTGGTAGGTGAGCACATGATGAATCACCAGGCCCTGGTCGACCTCAGTCACGTCGGAGGTATTCGCCTGTACCTGCACATGCTGCGGCAGGGCCTGCAGCCTTATCGCGACGTTCGGCAGCGCCCTGGCATTGTTCAGCATCGGCGTAAAGTCGAGCTGCGCGTCTCCCAGCATCACATGGGGATTCGCGCGCAGGTTAGACAGCTCGTACTGCCGCACCACATGCAGCCGCTGCATGGTCTGCGCGTGATTGCCGCCTTGCAGAATCACCGAGTTTGCATAGGGCTGCTGGTTCATCGCGCGCGGTTGCTCCGGCCTGCTTTGCGCGAAAGCGGGGCTCGAAAGTGAACATGCGATGAACAGAAGCGCGAAGGAAAGGGTCCAAAGGACCCTGGGAAGGGAGAAGGTCATTGGTTTGCCTCCATGACATTCCCTGGCTGAGGGCCTAGGGAAGAGGTGCCGGGTCAGGTCGAACAATAAACTCCCGTTCCGCGACTGTCAACGAGGACTCGAGGAAAAGCGAGTGTCTCCACACTTTGGTAGACCTTCTCAAAAAAACTCTTCGATCAGTCCTGGCAAACGTTAGGTTCCTATCGGGACTGCCCGTGCGAGAGGACGGGCACCCGGAGTAATTTCTCCGGGCAGTTTCGATAGGATCGTTTGAAGTGAGCCGCTGCCGTTTGCGGCGGATGCGGTGATTTACCTATGTATTTTCAATGGCGCCGTCCCGCTGATCGTGGCTGTTGTGAGCACGGAATGGACCCACCAGCCGAGGATCGTGGTATTTGTCGCCGATGCCGTGCCTTTTATGCCGTCAAGCGACCGGCCGATGCGGTCACACTTGATGCTGATCGACGTAGCGGATGGTGTTGCCATCGCGCTTGACTTTGAATGATGAAAAGGGGTTCATGGCAGGGGGCTGAACCACACTGAAGAGCCGGTATAACTCGGGAAGAAAGTCTCCCCAGTAATGAATCTCCTCAGTGGCATGCTTGGCCCAGATTTCTCCCCGCTCCAACTCCAGAGGCTCGGCTTTGACGGGCACCGCCGAGGAGCGGCCGCGCACTCCGGCATCGGTAGCTTCCCATTGATGCACGCGGTAGGCCAGGGCCGGGTTGCCGGGCTTATAGCTTTCCCGCGACAAGGCAATACCAGCGGCAACGACGCAGTGGTCGTAGACAATCAGGTTGGCCACTTCCTGAGGAATGGCGGCTACATCTTCGAAACGGATATGGGGCTCGAAGAGCTTGCCATCAGACCAGCGCTGCGGCGCAATATGAATTGAGCCCAGAGCAGCGCCAGAACGCGGCGGAATCGCCCAATAGAAGGCTTCGTGCTCGATTGGATGCCAGAGCGCGTAGCCCTTTTCCATGTTGTTCCAGAACCAGTCGATCATCCGCGGAGTGACGGCATCCAACTCCCAGTCGAAATGGGTCCAATACCTTTCATCCTGTTGGATTGGGACGTTCACCGTTCACCCCCGAGGCCGCTTCGCAGCTTGCTTGCATCCCACATCTACGCACGCCTCTCCTTGAATAGTCTAACCACCTCCGCCGAAGACTCAAACCGATATCTTCACGGCACTGAGCCCCAGGAAAGAGATGACAGCCTCTAGCTGCCGGAAGAGGAAAGGGGCGAGGGAGGGGTTTGGCTGTCGAGGAAGGTGGGTCCTGGGGCGATGGGATGAGGTGGGGGCAGGAAGTTGAGCAAATGGGTGTTGGCCGCTTCGACAAGATCCGGCTCGATCTTTTCGCGGCTGCCGTGGCAGTGCTTGTAGAGCTCAAGGCCCAGGCTGGAGGGGGTGATATCGAAGCTTTCGGCAGGAAGATAAGAGGTGAAGTTGAAGACCTTCTGAATCAACCCCAAGTTGAATAAGTAGGCGACATCGGTAGCATTCCTGGTAAGGTCGTGCACGCCGGTGATTTCAATCATCTCTTCCGCGTTGAGAACGATGGACCCGGAGGGGAAATTGCCGGCGCCCGGCGCGGAGCCTATTGCGCGCTCACATGCGTGGCTGAGGATTCTGGCCTGGACAGGCGTGACGTGGATAAGCAGATTGACAAGAACCTGATTGGAGTCGTCCGGCGCATCGGCCGAGCAGGATGAGACGAGGAGACCGGTCCATAGTTGTCTGGTCAGATCATCGGAGGCCCAGGACCCTTCGCGGAGGATGTTTGCCACCAGCTTGGGATGGGCGCGCATGCGGTCGGCATCAGGCTCCGAGGCAAGCAGATTCTCAGTGCCGAGCGCGATATTGATGAGGATTTCAGTGCGGTCCGAATCAAGTACTCCGCCCAGAAGAACGATGGCTTCCTGAGCCTCGGACTGACAGAGGCGACACACGAAGAGGAAGGTCCGCAGGGAGCGGAACATGTGCGCGATTTGATCCCTATCGGTGAGAGCGACGATGTTCCGCACGAGCACTCCCCAGAGGTCTGTATCCAGGCCCGGAGGCAGAACAAACGATAGCCCGACGCCGTCCTCTCCCTGCCGGGCGACACGAGCGTGAACGGAAAACTGAAGCTCGGCGCTGTGCTCCGGCTTGTCACCCTCTTGCAGGATGAGGGTGATCAGTTCGCCGGTGGGAAGGCGCTTTTCAGTGAACAGGTAGATGCCGGTGGCGCTGATGTCTTTGATGCCGGTGGGCGTGGAAACGGAGTCGAGCCCAAGACTGGCTGCCAGGCCGGATGCGGCTCGTCTTTCAGCGCGTGGATGCACCGGATTGCCCAGGTTCTGGAAATCGCGTTTCAAATCTCTCAGCCAAGACATCTTTCAAAATCTCCTATCTCGATGGGGCCAGCGGCGGCGCCGCTTTCTCAGGATTCGGACCGCAACCGGCGCCAGTGCTCTCCTGCAAACACGATACACCGATCGAGAGGCGGGTGCGGGCGATGCACAGGGCGCGGATTGGTCTGTGCTAGCGTATCTATTGGAGAATTTCACCAAGCCCTAAAGCCACCCGATTTTGAGGTAATTGTCATGAAGGACTGTCCCGGAGAATCTCTCATGGGAAAAGCCGTGACCGGAAAGCCGGTTACACAATGCAAGGACTTGAATGAGGTATTTGAGGAATCTCTACCGGCGTTCGGCGGAGCTTTTCTGCAACGGGTTTACGAGGTCTTAAAGCAGGTCATTGAGCGGCAGATCCCTCTGGTGATCACCTGTGCCGGGCCTGTGACGGTCTCCGATCAGCACCGCGCCTGGCTCATCCCGCTGATGCGAGCGGCGCGGACCGCCTACATCACCGTTACGGATGCAATCTGCTACCACGACGGCCACGATTCCCTGCGGCACGGCGTTGAGCGGCCCATCCGCAAAGTAGATCTGTTTGGCGACGACGCACGGTTGCGGGAGGAAGGCGTTATTCGAGTAACGGATACGGGCTTTGAGGAGCAGGTGCTCTTCGATCAGGACGCCGTGCTCACGTCGATCCTTCAGAGACCGGAGTTTCAGAAGCGCATGACCACGACAGAACGCAATTATCTCCTTGGCAAATGTTATGCCGAACGGGAGCGCGCGCTGGGCATTGCGCCGGGCCTAATGAGTACCTGCGCGGAGATGGAGTTACCAGTGTTCATCGGCGCCCCTGCCGACGGCAGCGCGTTTCTGAATTCAGTAAAGCTGTGGACTCTCAAGCGGATGGGCAAGATCCGCTATGAGTTCGACTACGATCTCCACGAGGATGTCTTCGAGTCCTGCGCATATCACCATTGGGGGCTTTTCGAATCAGAGCCGAAAGCGATGGCCATCATGATCCTGGGCGGAGGCGTGCCTAAGAATTATTCATTGCAGCCGGAACCGACGCTCTCGCAGATCTTTTTTCTCAAGGGAATTCGCGGATACGATTTCGATGCGCAGATCGTATCTTCACCAGTGACGGATGGGAGCCTTTCGTCTTGCTGGCCGGGCGAAGCGGTCTCCTGGGGCAAAGTCAATCCTGAAGGATACCAGGCGCGTACGGTGAGCATGCAGGGCGACTATTCGTCCTATATGCCGTTTATCGTTCGCGCGCTCGTGGGCAGGGAGTTGCTGCACAATCCTCCCGAGCCGCTTCGCCTTTACGCCGAGCGCGACACGCTGAAGAAGAAGCTTCTCGGAAAAATCGGCAGCGACGAGGATGCTTTGCGAAGCATTCTGCAGACGCTTTCGCTTTCCGACGTGCTCAAGGCATAACCAGGAAGCAGGGAATAGAAAACGGAATGAAGAAGCGAATGATGATTGCCGCGGCGGTGGGCGCGGTGCTGGCGTGCTCTCTTTCCTGCGCAGCACAGGACAAGGGATACTGGCGCTCCGCGAGCACCGAGACGATGAAGATGACGGGCGATATTTCGATTGCCGACCTCAAGGTGACGATCAACTTCGCGACGTTTCCGCTGGCGCCGATCCGCAGGCTGACGCCGGTGGAGGTGAGCGCGGTGTTCGATGCGGATGTGAACGCGGGCATCAGCGGGGACCTTTACCGGTTGCGCGTGCCGGCCAACAAGTACATTGTGAAGCGCAGCACCTTGTGCGGCGGCGAGGACACGCAGTGGATGGCGACCTACGTCACGGGGCGCACGCTGCGGGTGGCGTTCTTCTCAGGCGACGATATGCCGGTGTTTACGTTCGACGCGATGCAGAAGTCGACGACGCTGTGCGGGACGTACACATACGCGCGGTAAAGGCAGGTTTCAGGTGTCAGGTGTCAGTTCGTAGCGGCCAGCTTGTGCGGCAATAGCGCCGGGGTCTAGTTGCCGGGCAGTACCGTGAACGGGCCGCTGCCGTCGGATCCGCCGATACCTTCAAATGCAGCCTGGCCCAATCCGGGCATTCCAAGCTCCCACTTGGGCCCTTCGAGCTCTGGCATGGGCCGCGCCTGGAAAAGCTTCTTGCATTGCCGAGCCGTCCAACGGGCCCAGCGCTTCGACTTTTTCCGACGAGCGCTGTCGGCGGAGATGCCCGTGCCTGCGTACATCTGGCGGTAGAGCTTGGAGAGGAAGATGAATCCGAGCCTGGCGCGCAAGGTGGGGGTGCAAGAGGAGCGTTCCCAGATGACTCCCCAAGTGTAGAACCGATCCCAGACTTTCTGCGTGCGCTCGCGAATCTCGTCGGAGCTCATGGTGGGATGCGGCGTGAACATCTTGGGCCGCACTTCAGTGGGAATCATCCAATAGCGCGTGATGGGCACGCCGGCCACCATCATAGGATCGACAGCCTGCTCTTTTTCCCAACGAGCGAAGTCGATGGTGCCGGGGAACGGGGTCATCATGACAAATTGTGCAAAGGTGACACCGGCTTTGAGCGCCATCTCGACGGTCGCGGTGAAGGTGGCGGGCCGATCGGTGGGCAGGCCAAAGATGAACGAACCGAGGACGTGCACGCCGTGCTGCTTGAAGGTCTGCAACTGTTTGGCGAGGGCCTCACCGGAGTAGTTCCATTCTTTATAGACCGCCTTGAGCCCCTCGGGTGTGACGGCTTCGACGCCCACCAGAGCGCCCTTGATGTTGGCCCTGCGCATGGCGTCGAGATAGCTGCCGTCTTCGCCTGCTTCCATGGTCATTTGCGTGAAGAACACCATGTCTTTGGGTAGCTTGGCCAACTCTTCCATCAACGACAGGCGCTCGTTGCGAATGGCTGTGAGTTCGTCGAACCTTGCTGTGTTGCCCTGCTCGCGCGCGAGACGCAGATCAGTAAACGTGACGGGATAGAAGTTGTCATCGGCCAGGGCGATGAAGCGGAAACCGAGGCGGCGCAGCGCGATGATTTCGTCGACGACATTTTGGAATTTCCGCTGCCGCGGCTTCTGTCCATCGGTGCGCCACACGCTGCAGAAGGAGCAGTGCTTGGGGCAGCCGCGAATGGTTTGCACTGAGGCCCACATGTACTTGCCGGGATCCATGAGGTCCCAGCGCGCGGAGAGAAACTCGCTGCCCTCGATTCGCCCGCCTTCATAAATCCTCTCGGGTTTGCCGGCGAGACAATCGGTAACGACCCTGGCCCAGGCAAGATCGCCGTCGCCCTTGACGACGGCGTGGGCTTGGCCGCTCTCCAGCGCTTCGTGCGGAAAGAGCGTGGCGTGAATTCCGCCATAAACTACCCAGGCGCCGCGAGAGCGCGCCATGCGGCCGACGGCGTAGCCGCGCAAAGCATTGCCGGTGTGTACGCTGATGCCGACAATATCGCCCGGATGAATGGACTCGGGCACAATCTGCTCCAGAGACTCATCGACGAGAATGGGATCTCCGACGGCAGTGGGCGTAGCGGCGGCAAGCACGAATAGCCAGCGCGGCGTGATGACCGCGGTGCCAAAGGAATTGTCGCTGGGATTGACGAGATGAACGCGCACGCGGACCAACCTTTCGCCGTACGGTTGTGGTTGGCTTCACAGCAATTGCAGGGATGCCGTAATGCGGGTTGACGATCGGAAGCGGCGCCTCAATGAGGAAGATGCCGCGCTGAAGTAGCGCTATGGCGAACTGACCCTGAAATCGGTGGTGCGCGTTTCAAAGGAGAGAATTGACGACGAAGATCCTTGCCCGCCTTACCAGCAGCGCAAACTCATTCTCGAGAATTTTCCCCCCCAGACCGTGGCTACGATCTTACAGGGACTCGGCGGGAGAAAGTGGTCAATATTGACCACTTTCTCAAGGAAGACCAAATCTTCATGGAGAAGCGGGGGAGTTCCCTACGCGAGCGCTTCAGCCGACGCGGGAGCACTCTTCGATCGGGATCGGCACCTGCTCGACGATTTCGAGGCCGAAGCCCTCAAGGGCGGGGATGTGCATGGGCGTGTTGGAGAGGAGGCGAATGCGCTGAATGCCCAAATCAGAAAGGATTTGGCCGCCGAGGCCGATGGCGCGCAGGATACGACCGGTGTGTGCCTGGGAGCCTTCGCGGGCGCGCAGTTCCTGATGGAGGATGAGGCGGCCGGTGTCAAGCGGCGTAGAAGCGGCAGGGGTGGCAGCACCCTCGGGCCCGAAGGCCGCAGTGAGCGTGTCTGGAGGCGTGTGGTCGATCTCGAACCCTCGCGAGGTGTTGTGGAGATAGAGGATGACGCCGCAACCCGCCTCGGCGATGATGCGCATGGACTGGTCGAGGACTTCGCGGCAGCGGCAGTCGGCGGCAAAGACATCGCCGGCGGTGCAGCGGGTGTGGACGCGGACGAGCACGGGAAACGGGCAGGGCGGACGAAGTTCTGACGGCGCAGCGGCGGCGGGTTGCGCGCCGTCGAACAAACCGTTGGCGATGGGCGCGGGGCCGGCATGGTAGGCGGGACATCCGGGGCAGAGATCGCCGCGGATGAGGGCGATGTGGTTTTCGCCGCCGTTGACTGCGGACTCGTAAGCGATCATGCGGAACTCGCCGTAGCGGGTTTGGATGACGGTTTCGCCGGCGCGGACGATATAGCGCTCATTGCGCAGGCGGAAGCGGATGAGCTCAGCGACGGTGAGGATTTTAAGCCCGTGCTGCTGGCAGAAGGGGATAAGGTCGGGGATGCGGGCCATCTCGCCGTCGTCGCGCATGATTTCGCAGATGACGCCGGCGGGAGTGAGGCCGGCGAGGCGAGCCAGGTCGACGGAGGCCTCAGTTTGGCCGGCGCGGACGAGGACGCCGCCGCGGCGAGCGCGCAGCGGGAAGACGTGGCCGGGACGGGCGAGGTCGGCCGCGGTGGAGCGGGGGTCGATGGCGGTGCGGATGGTGTGAGAGCGGTCGGCGGCCGAGATGCCGGTGGTGACTCCCTCGCGGGCCTCGATGGTTTCAGTGAAGGCGGTGCCGAAGCGGGAGGAGTTCTGCTGCGTCATGGGGAAGAGTCGCAGGTAATCGGCGCGCTCCTCAGTGAGGGTGAGGCAGATGAGACCGCGGCCGTAACGGGCCATGAAGTTGATGGCTTCAGGGGTGACGTGCTCGGCGGCCAGAGTGAGGTCGCCCTCGTTCTCGCGGTCCTCGTCGTCGACCACGACGACCATGCGGCCGGCACGAATCTCGTCCAGAGCGCCGGGGACGCCGGTAAAGGGGGGGTCGAAGGTGCGGGCGGTGTAAGGCATGGCGCCTCTTTATTTTCGCATGAAGCCGGTGATTTAGGATCTCTGCCCCGGGGGGATGGAAACTAACCTGCATTTCTGACAGACGAAGGCGGACCATGAGAATTCCAGCTTCGGAACAGCGGATTTGAGCCGGCGCCAAGCCTGTGCGGGTCTGGAGACCCGCACGACAGCCGGTCTGGAGACCGGCGCTACATAGCGGGAAATTCTCGCACGCAACAAAAACGCCGCCCGAAGGCGGCGCTTTTGTTTGGCTGGCGAAAGTGCTACAACGTCGATTCAATCTCAAAACCCCAGGCTTCGAGCAGAGCCTCAGGGATATATTTGGAATTTTTGTTACGCCGCGCCCACTCCCGCAGACGGGTGGACCGGATGAATTGGTCCGGGGGCAGCTTAAACTCCTTCGTTATCTGCTCGAAGGAGGTGACAGTGGGCACAACAGGGCCAATGGGCTCAGGTTTACCCCAGTTTGGATTTCCACGACGCTTTGCCATCGATTTTTATGTCCTTGAAAGGGTTATTTTTCTGTGTAACATCCTCGGACGTGGGCTGGGGGATTCAGGAGGGCCCGAGGAACTATGTATCTTATTCTACGGATATTTTGTTCAAAAATCAATAGGAAAAGCGCGATTTAGCAAAGCCCAGAGAAATGCGAGCCGGGGGAGTTTTCGCTATTATTTCGCTGATTTCAATAGGGTTGTATGGGCGCTATGGGCTTTTCGGGGATCGCGAACTGCCCTGGACCAAATGAAATTGGCATCATCCTGGACACGGGTGGCAGGATACTCTTATGACAACATTATGGAGGGCGATTGCAGTGGGATTGGTGCTGTTGGGCGGGTTGGAGGGGTGCCACGGGGTGGAATTGACGGTGAGCCGCCAGGCCCTGGAACGGACCCTGAAGCAGCAGCTCTTTGGTGGCCCCGACGGCCGCTACTACCTGAAAGGCAACGCCCAATCGGGCTGTTTTATCTCAACCGAGGATCCACATCTGACATTTGAGCAGGACCGGATTCTGGTGCGGGTGAAGACGCGCGCGCGGCTGGGCAAGGCTATGGGCGGATCGTGCCTTGGCGTGGCCGTGACGGTGCCGGCTGAGGTGTCGCTGGCGCCGGACGCGGAGGGCGAGACGATCGGGTTTCGCGACGCGCGCCTGGAAAAGGTGTCGGACCGGAAGGAGATCGATTTTGTGCTGGCGCCGTTTCTGCGCGGGCAGGTGCCGAAGAGCATGAAGGTGAATGCCGCCGATTTGCTGCGCAAGGCTCTGGCAGGATCGATGGCTTCTTCCGGTTTCAAAGTGAACCTGGATCGGCTGAAGATCCATTCGATCCAGATTGTGGATGACAAGCTGGTGGTGGACGCGGACGGGGACATCAGCGTGGAATGAAAAAGGCAGCATGTTAGCGAGTCGGCGGGATCGATGTGCGGCCCTGGAGGCCCGCACGACAGCGGAACAGGAGTCCGGCGCCACATTGCCGATGTTCGCGTTGCGATGGGCACTTGCAGAGATCGTATATTTGCAGCCGCTTCCTGGAGATCTGACCACTCGATTCCAATGGCTTCCGGCTCAGAATTCGCAGTGATAAGATTCTTTTCTCGGAGTCGCTATGCCCCGCGCAACGTGTGACATCGGCCTGATCGGCCTCGCAGTGATGGGACAAAACCTCGTCCTCAACATGAACGACCACGGCTTCAAAGTTGCCGTGTTCAACCGCACCGTTTCAAAGGTAGACGACTTCCTGGCCAACGAGGCCAAGGGAACGCAAGTGGTGGGCGCGCATTCGGTGGAGGAGCTGACCAGCCTGCTGAAGCGTCCGCGGCGCGTGATGCTGATGGTGAAGGCCGGCGAAATTGTGGACGAGATGATCTACCACGTGCTGCCACATCTTGAAGCGGGCGACATCGTTATCGATGGCGGCAACTCGCTGTTTACCGATTCCAACCGGCGAGCGAAGGCGCTGGCCGAGAAGGGGATTTTGTTCATCGGCACCGGCGTGTCGGGCGGTGAAGACGGCGCGCGTCACGGCCCGTCGATCATGCCGGGCGGCAACCCGGCGGCATGGCCGCATGTGAAGCCGATCTTCCAGGCGATTGCAGCCAAGGTGGAGGACGGAACGCCCTGCTGCGACTGGGTGGGAGAGGACGGCGCCGGGCACTTTGTGAAGATGGTGCACAACGGCATCGAGTACGGCGACATGCAGTTGATCGCGGAGGCCTACGACCTGCTGAAGCACGGGCTGGGATTGACGGCGGACGATCTGCACGAGGTATTCGCCGAGTGGAATACGGGCGAGCTGGACAGCTACCTGATCGAGATTTCGCGCGACATCTTCGCCAGGAAGGACGAGGACGGCACGCCGCTTGTGGACAAGATTCTGGACACCGCCGGGCAAAAAGGCACGGGCAAGTGGACGGTAATCAGCGCGCTCGATACCGGCCAGCCGGTGACGCTGATCGGCGAGAGTGTGTTCGCGCGCTGCCTGTCGGCGCTGAAAGAGGAACGCGTGGAGGCGGAGAAGATTTTGCGCGGGCCGAAGTCGGCGCCGAAGGTGGGCGAGCGGGTGAAGTTCATTGAGGACGTGCGCCGCGCGCTCTACTGCTCAAAGATCGTCAGCTACGCGCAGGGCTACATGCTGCTCGGTGCCGCGGCCAAGGAGAATGGCTGGAACCTGAACATGGGCGGCATTGCGCTGATGTGGCGCGGCGGATGCATCATTCGCAGCAAGTTCCTGGGCAATATCAAGGATGCTTACAAGAAGAATCCCAAGCTGGACAATCTGCTGCTGGATAAATTCTTTTCGCGCGCGGTGAACAGGTACCAGGCGTCCTGGCGCAAAGCGCTGGCGCACGCGATCAAGCTGGGCGTGCCCACGCCGGCGTTTTCAACCGCGCTGGCATTTTTCGACGGCTACCGCACAGGCCGGCTGCCCCAGAATCTACTGCAGGCGCAGCGCGACTACTTCGGAGCCCACTCCTACGAGCGCGTCGACCATCCGCGCGGCCAGTTCTTCCACACCAATTGGACGGGACACGGCGGAAGGATTTCGTCGACGACGTATACGGCGTAGAAGCTTGCTGTCAGCTATCAGCTTTTAGCTTTTAGCTTGGTCGTGGTGAGTCGGCGGTTGTGGTTTACCAGGTCTCAGAGGTGTGGCCTGAATCAGCCCGCGCCGAAAATCAAGCGGCGGTCTCCAAATGAAAATCGCCGCTTTTTTCCCTGACGCTTTTCGCGCTATTGACGGGACGCCTGCGCCTTGGCAAGAAGAACTGCGTCTTGGAGCGCCATTTCGAATGCGTGGGCGGCAGAGCGATCGGGAAACGTGAGACCGAAGGCTTCGGTGTCATCGGGGGCTTGCCCATACGCGGAGCTTGAGTGCGGACCGGGGCCGAGATGAGCCAACTTATCACGATCGTACGTAATGGTGTGAAATTGTTTCCCCGGTAGTGCCGCGATGACAACCATCGTGGCGTCGCCAACATCGCCCGGCTTGTAGGATTTTGCGGCGTCTGGATCGGTAAAGACAAGCTCATCCGAGATGAGAGTCTCGTCGACCGAGGCCAACGGGACAACAATCGATGCGAGCGGAAACGTGTAGTAAACCCACGTGGTTTTTCCATCCTTGACGATGGGCATGGCGCAGAGCGGAGCCGGCATCTTGGGCTCAATGAGGATGGTGTGGTCATCGAGCACCACGATACTGCCGGATGACGCATAGGAACTCTTCATGGATTGGAAGTGCGATGGAAGGTTCTGCGCCGCGCAAGGCAAGGCAAACGAGAGAACGCAAGGCAACGCAAACGTGAGACAGCATAGCACGAGCAGAGACAGCTTTTTCATTATATAGGGGCCCATGTAATGGAATTATCTTGCACGATTTGCTGCCGAATCTATATGACTTAAATCACTTTTTGATGCCACTTTTGGGGGATGGGAAGACCGCATGCGTGGGCGCCGAGGCGCGGTTTTACGGCATTTCTCCTTCAGATATAGCCCTTGAGACATCGTGCCAGGTTGCGATTCTTTGAGAGAATCGCAACTTGAGTGCGCCGGCTCTCAAGATACAGCAGAAGGAGAAATGCTCTAGAGTCTCAAGCGCGAGCGGTGCGGTAATTAAACACTGTTTCAGCACTGGGTTAGCGCAGATCCGAGACCCGGCGCGCAGCCGCCGATCCTTTGCGACCGGTGGGGCGCTCCGGTCCCTGCGCTGCCTGGGCCATGCGCAGGTGCTGCTCCATGAGGTCATGCGCCTCTTGCGGCTTGTGTGCGCGAATGGCGCGGTAAATCTTGCGATGCATCTCCGCGGACTCGCGCATGTCAGTCGAACGCTCCACTGTCTTGCGACGGCTGTCGTAGACCGCCGAGGCGATGGTTTCGATGAAAGCGGCCAGAATGGGATTGCCGGAAGCCTGCGAAATGATACGGTGAAAGAGCAGGTCGTGGATGAGATACTCCGAAGGGTTGTTCATGGCGGCGAACATCTCAGCAACCTCATCGGCCAGCGCGGCATGGTGCTCTTCCTTGCCGCGCTCGGCGGCCAGCGCGGCCACATGGCTTTCGAGAATGATGCGGGTCTCGAACATCTGCCAGAGCTGAAATCCGTGCAGCGCGCCCATGAGGCTCAGGGAGGATCTTCCGAATTCAGGGGGCCCGTCGGCGACGAAGGTTCCCACGCCATGACGGACCTTCATTACGCCCATGGCCGCCAGGTAACCTATGCCGGTGCGAAGGCTGGCACGGCTGACTTTGAGGGAACGGGCGAACTCGCGTTCCGGCGGGATCTTATCGCCCGGCTGCAGCGTTCCGTTCTCAATAAGCGAGCGGATGTGGTTAACCACATGCATGGTGCGATGAGTATTTGGTTCTTCCTCTTTTGCCCGTGGCATAGGATCAGCTGCCTTCCTGCGATTCAGAAGATCACGGTCAAACCGAGATTATCACCGAAAAACTGGTTTGGGCAGGGAAATTGCGGGGCGCCGCGGCAGATTATTTTGAAGAAGGCGCAGTCCGCAAAAATGTATACTTGTGGTCTGACCTCAAGGGCGACCACGAACCTGGAAAGACAACACGAGGTGAGATAAAGGCTATGCTGCTTCATGAAGACCGTTTGTTCCCCGCCGAAGCAAGTGCCCGTAAAGTGGCCCGTGCTTTGTACGCGCACATACATAAGCTGCCGATCGTGAGCCCCCACGGGCACACCCAGGCAGGGTGGTTTGCCAAAAACGAGCCGTTCCCCGATCCCGCAGCGCTGTTTGTGCAGCCCGACCATTACGTCTTCCGCTTGCTCTACAGCCAGGGCGTGCCGCTGGACGATCTGGAGATTGGGCAGCCGGAGGTGAAGGAGCCGCGAAAGGCTTGGCGCATCTTCGCCGGCCACTATCATCTGTTTCGCGGAACGCCCACGCGCATTTGGCTGGATTTCGCCTTCCAGGAGTTGTTTGGGTTCACGGAGCGCCTGTCGGCGAAGAACGCCGACTTTTACTTCGACACAATAGCGGAGAGGCTGAAGACGCCGGAGTTCTTGCCGCGCGCTCTTTATGAACGCTTCAATCTTGAGGTGCTGTCAACTACCGAATCGCCCCTGGATCCGCTGAAGGATCACCAGGCCATTCGTGACTCGGGCTGGAAGGCGCGGATACTTCCGGCGTTCAGGCCCGATCCTGTCGTGGATCCGGAATTTGCTGGATTTGCGGGGCTGGTGGCTCAACTGGGCGAACAGAACGGCGAAGACACCACGACGTGGAAGGGATATCTGAACGCGCTGATGAAGGCGCGGGCTCGTTTCAAGGCGCTCGGTTGCACGTCGACCGACCACGGGCATCCCACGGCGCAGACGGCGGATCTGCCGCGGGCTGTGGCGGCAGAACTGTTCGGAAAGGTGATTGCGGGCAAGGCTGATGCCGCGGAGCAGGAATTATTCCGCGCGCAGATGCTCACTGAGATGGCGCGGATGAGCGTGGAAGACGGCCTGGTGATGCAGATTCATCCGGGGAGCGTGCGCAATCACAATCGCTTCATCTACGAGCGCTACGGCCGCGATATGGGCGCCGACATTCCCTGCCCCACCGGCTTCGTGCATGCCCTGCGGCCATTGCTGGATCGCTTTGGCAACGAGCGCAACCTGACCATCATTCTTTTCATGCTGGACGAATCGGCGATCAGCCGCGAATTGGCGCCGCTGGCCGGCCATTATCCGTGCTTGCGCCTTGGGCCTCCGTGGTGGTTTCACGACAGTCCTGAGGGCATGATGCGTTTCCGCGAGCAAGCCACGGAGACGGCCGGCTTTTACAACACGGTAGGGTTCAACGACGACACCCGGGCGTTCCTCTCGATCCCGGCGCGGCACGACGTGGCGCGGCGCGTGGATTGCGCATTTCTGGGCAGGCTCGTCGCTGAACACAGGCTGGACGAAGACGAAGCGTTTGAAGTGGCGTACGAGTTGACCTATGGACTGGTCAAGAAGGCGTATCGGCTGTGAATGAATGAGCCTTTACGGCATTTTCGGAATCAAGGTAGACTTTTCAAGAAGCGTGCAAAGTGGCTTCTTCTTGAGGAAAAAGCCACTTGAAGGGCGTGCTTTCGGTCTACAGTGATTCCGAAAATGCTAAAGCTCGTAGCCGGCAGCCTATAGCTTCAATCTGGCTACCGGCTACTGGCTGCTGGCTGCCCCATTGAGGCAAGTTTTATGCCGAACTGCCCTGGTCACCATCTTCCACGCGCTGCCGCACCGGGCAGATCCCGGTGGTCGATGGCGGGTTTTTTGGCGAGTGGAGTCAACCAGTAACTTTCACGCGGCCTCAAGAAAATAGCAAAAAAAAACTTTCACACTCAGCAAAATTCACTTGCCCGGAGCGCTTCGAAGTGAGTAGAGTTTGTGGAATGGCTTCCCCACACAAACATCGACTATCCAACTGGAGGGAATAGTGAAAACCAGCATTCAACATGGAATTGCAGCCGCGGCTGTCGCTCTGATGTGTTTCGGCGCCGCAGCCTGCGGCAGCGGTGTAAGCGGTCACACCTATGCTAACAATGAGGGAATGGTCAAGATCGAGTTCCAATCAGGTGGCAAAGCCAATGCCATTATTGGACCGCTCACCGCGGCCTGCACCTACACGCAGAGCGGCAAGCAGGTAATGCTGACGTGCGAAAACCAAACAACGCAATTCACGGTGGGCGACGACGGAAGCCTCGCAGGGCCTCCGGATGGCATGATGAACAAGTTGACGAAGGTCAAGTAGCCTGGAACTGCGATTTACGGCAAAACCAGAGATGGTGTGTCCTGCTCGTAGCTCGCAGCCTATGGCACGTAGTTTTTGGCGACCGGCTACTGGCTGTTGTTTGGAGACGATGAGACAGAGCAGTTCTTCGGCAGGCGCACGATAAAGCGCGTGTCTCCCGGCTTCGATTCCACCTGAATCGTTCCGCCGAATTCTTGCGTCACGATGCGGTGAACAATTTCGAGGCCCAGTCCGGTGCCTGAGCCTTGCGGCTTTGTGGTGAAGAACGGCTCGAAGATGTGGGGAAGAGTATCGGACGGAATGCCTGCGCCGCGATCGCCGATCGAGACCGCAAGGAACTCCGGCTCGCTCCAGGTGGCAATTTCGATCTTCGCGCCCTCCGGCGACGCGTCGATGGCGTTGTCGATGAGGTTGGTCCAGACCTGGCTGAGGGCATGGCCGCGGGTATGGATGGTGGAGGGCGAGGCCGCTAAGCGCTTTTCGACCTGTATCTGCTTGAGCCGGAGCTTGTGACCGAGAATGGTGAGCGTGCTCTGCAGGCTGTCGTGGACGTCCAGTTCCTTGTCGGGCGTGCGCTCGTCGTAGGCAAATTTCTTTACCGCCATCACCAGTTCGGAGATGCGTGAGATGCTGTCCTCGATGGCGCAGACAAGCGAGACGCTGGAGACGAGGGCTCCGAACCAGTTGAGCGCGTCGGAGAACGAGGCGGGATCGAATTGCTCCTGCGCGCAGGCCATATCGCCGCGATTTAACCCCATGGAGACGAACACAGGACCGATGGTGAAGGCATTTTCCACATTCGCGCCGGCGAGCCATTCGCTCATGGCTTCCTCGGCGTCGGCCTGCTCTATGCTGCTCATCGCGGGCTGGTCGCAGCCATGCAGGGCGCGCTCCAGCAGACTCCTCATGCATTCAATTTGCGCCGGGGTTTTGGGCTTGCCGCTGTTGCGCAGGCTCAGTTGCTGCAGGCGCAGCAGGTTCTCGCGGAGTTGCGAGGCGGCGCGCTTGGCGGCCGAGCCGGGGTTGTGCAGCTCGTGCATGAGTCCGGCAGCGAGGGTGCCCAGAGACACGAGTTTCTCGCGGTGCAGCGCCTCAACCTGGTAGGCCTGAATGCGCTGCGCGCTATCGGCCAGGACGGTTTTGCGCACTGAGGGGCAGCACGCCAGTAAAGACCAGAAATCCTGCTCGCTGAAGCGGACGAGCACCGAATCCTGCGCCGCGGTGACGCTGAACATCCCGGTGGCTCTGCCCATGAGCAATGGCACCTCTCCGAATCCCTCGCCCGCATGTAAGATGCCCACCAACGTCAGGGTTGCATCCGGCCCCGGCCTCTCGATGCGGATCGCGCCCTCGAGCACGAGCCAGTAGAAGAGCCACGGTTGCCCTGCTTCGATGAGCGTGACGCCGGCTTTGGCGGTTACGCGTTCGACGCGATCAATATCGCGGACGCGGCCTGCGACGGCGGCGAAGGGAGTTGCAGCAAAGATGCGCGTTTGAGGCAGAGCCCCGGCGAGATCCTTGAGCAGGATCGGTTCGACTGCGATGGATCGTGAACTGTCAGTCATCTTGCTTATCGCGGTTGCACTATGTCTCTGACCGCATGAATTCGTACTTTGACCCCCAGGTTTCCCAGGTCTCAAAATCGAGACCTGGGGCAACCCAGGATGGTGCAAAATCAATCGGTCAGAGACCCTAAAACCCCGCCAGATACTGGTGGACGAGCTGGACGGCGATGGAACCCTCGCCTACCGCAGAGGCCACGCGCTTCACCGAGCCGTGGCGCACATCGCCGGCTACAAACACGCCCGGCACGCTGCTTTCGAGCAGAAACGGCTCGCGCTTCTCCTGCCAAACCTCCGGCAACTTGCCGTCCATGCGCAGGTCCGGCCCGGCCAGCAGAAATCCTTTCTCGTCGCGCAGGATGCAAGGCGGGAGCCACGCGGTGACCGGCATCGCGCCGATAAGAATAAACAGCGAGGACGCGGGCACTTGCACCTCGCTCGAGGGCCCGCACACCCTTAACGCCGCCAGGCGCTCTTCACCGATTGCCTCCAGCACCTGGCTCTGCGCTTCCACCACAATATTCGATGTTCTGGAGATCTCATCGATCAAGTATTTTGACATGGTGGCGGAAAGGCCCTCGCCGCGCACGATCATGGTTACTTTGGCGGCAAACCGGGCAAAGTGCAGGGCTGCCTGGCCGGCGGAGTTGGCGCCCCCTACGATATAGACTTCCTCGCCCTTGCAGGCCAGGGCCTCGACGAGCGCCGCTCCGTAGTAAATGCCACGGCCGGTGAGGCGCTCGCAGCCGGGAATCTCGAGCTTGCGGTACTGGACGCCGGGAGCAAGCAGCACGGCGTGGCTTGAGACTTCGCGGCCGTCGGCAAGCTGGATAAAGCGGTATTGTCCGTCGACGCGCATGCCGGTGGCGCGCTGGGTGACAAACTCTGCGCCGAATCGCGAAGCCTGGGTATGCGCGCGCCGGCCGAGCTCTGCGCCCGTGACGCCCGACGGGAAGCCGAGGTAGTTTTCGATCCGGGAGGTGGAGCCGGCCTGTCCGCCGGGCGCTACCGGCTCGATGACCACGGTATTGAGCCCCTCACTGGCCCCGTAGACCGCGGCGGCAAGGCCTGCCGGGCCTGCGCCCACCACCACCAGGTCGTAAAAATCCTGGGCAGCCTGTACGCGCAGCCCCACGCGGCCAGCAAGATCCTCGAGATCCGGATCGACGAGCGCCGTGCCGTCGGCGAAGAGCACCACGGGCAGCTTTTGGGGATCGAGCTGGCGGTCCTCAAGCAACTTGAGCGTTTCAGGGCCGGCGGTTACATCGAGCCAGCGGTAGGGCACATGATTGCGCGAAAGGAAGTTGCGGACGCGGTGGTCGTTGAGCGACCAGCGGTGCCCGATGACGCGCAAGCCTTCAAAGGACGGACGATAACCTGCGTGCCAGTCTTCGAGAAGGTCGTTGAGGACGGGGTAGAGCTTCTCCTCTGGCGGATCCCAGGGCTTGTTGAGGTAGTAGTGAATGCGGGCGGAATTGATGGCGCGGATGGCCGCCTCAGTGTCTGCGTAGGCGGTGAGGAGGACGCGGCGGGCCTCGGGATAGAGATCGCGGGCCCGCTGCAGCATCTCCACGCCGGTCATCCCGGGCATGCGCTGGTCGCTGAGCAGGAGCGCCACGGGCTCCTCGCGGATCTTCAACTGGGTCAAGGTGTCCAATGCGGCCTGGCCGCCGCCGGCGCGCATCACCCGGTAGGTGTTGCCATATTGGCGGCGCAGGTCCTGGACCACGGCCTCCAGCACGCCCGCGTCGTCGTCAACTGCCAGGAGAATCGGCCTCGCCATAGGGAAAGTGTAAAGCGCGCCGGTCCCTTTCTAGTTAATGATTTTCACGGCCCCGTTTTCAGGTTCTTATACCCGTTTGGACTGAAAGGATATAATCTTACTTATAGCGTGCGAGGGTCGCACCGAAGTTGCCAAAGCCGCCCATTGAACATCAAAGCGGCAGGGCTCGTACATGTAGCAATTGCAGACATTGCCAAGGTTCCGCGCCGATGTGCCGATAGTAACAAAGGAATGGAAGCAGCAGGCGCCGTGTTTCAAGCGCTCCAGGGGTTTGGCGAACATCAGGGTCGAGACACTGCATTTTCCTGAAGAGGTACACGCGCAGGCAGAGCACACATCATGTACAAGATCATCCTGGCCGATTCGCAAGCGATCTTCAGGGCCGGCACCGCCAAGGTTCTGGCCATGGACGAGGATCTGCGCATCATCGCGCAGTGCACAGATCTGGAGCGCATGTACCATGCCATCGCTACCTTCCCCAGCGCCATCGTTCTGTTTTCGTCTTCGCTACGCCCGGAATTTGCGCGGCTCGTCATGCTGCTTGAGAGCACGGGCAGCCGCGGCATCGTGATCGCGGAGAACAACGAGAACCCCGCAACCTATTTTCAGCAGGGCTTTCGCGGCGTAGTGTTTCGCAGCGTGACTGGCCCCACGCTGGTAGATTGCGTGCGCAAGGTGGCAGGCGGCGAGGTGTGGTTTCCCACCGCGGCCATGAAGCCGGAGTCGCCCGAAGAGGACATGGTGGGCACGCGCGTGCGCGACCGCCTGACGCCTAAAGAAATGCGCATTGTGGCCCTGATTGTGCAGGGGTGCAAAAACCGCGAGATTGCCCTGCGCCTGAAGACCACGGAACAGGTGATTAAGAATTACCTGCGGTCAATCTACGACAAGACCGGGGTCAGCGATCGTCTGGAGTTGGCCCTGTTCACCATCCATCACCAGGTGCTGGCAAAGGCCGCCGCAGACGTTGGCCATAAGATGGAAGCCGAAGCCAGGGATGCATCGGGCGCCGTGGCGTAGCTCAAATTGCCCGAATCAGGCTGAGAGCAAGAATCATCAGGACCGTCAGACTGACAACCGTATACAAACGGTCGCGCTCCAGAGCGAAACCCACGAAAGCAATGACGACACGCGCCACGGGCGTGGCAATCAGCAGCAACAAACCTAGCTGAATCAGCCCGGCACTGTCGAAGTGCGCGGCCGACGCGACGATGCCCGGAAGCGTGCGGACGTTTTGGCCACCGGCGGCGAAAGTGCGATAGTTCACCCGATCGGCATGATGCTGGGCGAGATAGGAAACGCCGCCGGCCGTGACGATGGCGGCAGCCAGAAGGACGCCGGCTCGCAAGAGCTGGCCGATGATCCCCTCCAGATGGCGGTCATTCATATCCGCTAAATCCTCCCGCTCAGGCCGTTCACAATCATCTCGATGGCCAGGGCCAGAATGACCACCGCGAAGACCATCCTGAGAGTGCGTACGGGCGCATGCACCAGCACTCTGGTTCCCACGAGCGCTCCGCCCAGCACGCCCAGCATCACGGGCATGGCAACGCGGGGATCGATGTACCCATGGCTCAGATAAACCCCGGCGCTGGCCGCGGCGGTGACGCCGATCATGAAGTTGCTGGTAGTGGTGGAGACTTTGAAGGGAATGCGCATGAAGCGATCCATGGCGATGACTTTGACGGCGCCCGAGCCGATGCCGAGCAATCCTGAAAGCGCTCCGGCCCCGAACATAATGCCAAACCCCGTGCGCACATTGCGCACGCCGTACTGCTTGCGGCTGCCTTCGACGGGATAGCTGCCGCCGAGGCGCAAGCGCCGGCCGAGCGCGTCGGATTCGACTGGGAGTTCGCTCCCCGGAGTTCCTTTGAATGAATAGTATGCGGATTGAATGAGAACCAGACCGAAGATGATGGCGAGTGCATGGGTGCCGATTCGCCCGGCAAGCAGGGCGCCAACAACCGCGCCGATTGTGGTGGCGATTTCAAGAAACATGCCGATGCGGATGTTGGAGAAGCCTTCACGCACATAGGCTGCCGCCGCGCCCGAGGAAGTGGCGATGACAGAGACCAGTGAGGCGCCGATGGCATACTTGATGTCGACACCCAGCGCGAGAGTGAGCGCGGGAATCACTACGACTCCGCCGCCAAGGCCGGTGAGCGCGCCCAGAAAGCCGGCAAGCGCGGAAAGCGCCCAGACGGCGACTGTGAACTCCAAGGCTGTCATCGCGTGAAAAAGGTTCTCCACTCACATTACGCGCAAAATGCCTGGAGAGCGCCACCGGGATAATGCAACAGGATTGAGGCCGGATCCCGGAGCGCATCGAACGCCGCGGCATAAGTCTACGGGACGGTGATCACGACCTTCCCAACTTGTTGGTTAGACTCCAGGTAACGATACGCCTCTACCGACTGTGCAAAAGAGAAAGTTTTGGCGATTTTGGGCACGAAGCGTCCGTCGGCCAACCGTTCGAAGATGTACTTCACCGCCTTTTCTTTCGGGGCTTCCCCCATGAAGTAGCCGCGAACACTCAATCCGCGAATCGCGGCTTCTCCCAAAGGAAATGGGGTGACTTCGCCGGAGAGCCAGCCGTACTCGAAGATGATGCCGCCCTGGGCCGATGCGGCTGCCAACTTCTGGATAAACGGCCCGCCAATCGGGTCAAAAGTGAGCCTCACACCCAATCCGCCAGTGATCTCCTTGATGCGGGCCACGTAGTCTTCCTCCTGGCTTGCAATCACATGCTGCGCGCCGAGAGCAATCAGTTCGGCGCGCTTGGCCGAGGTGCGGGTTACTGCAATGGCCGTGGCTCCCGCATCGCGCACAATCTGGATGGCTGCCAAACCCACGCTCGAAGAGGCCGCTGGAATCGAGACGAAATCCCCGGCCTTGACCGCGCCAATGTGCACCAGCGCGCCATAGGCGGTGCGATACTGCATCCAAATCGCCGCCCCTTGAATGGGAGTGAGATTTGCCGGATACTCGGCCAGCGCATCGGCGGGAACAATGGCCTCTTCGCCCAGCGCGCCGTATCGATTCATCGAGTATCCCGGGAGCGTGGCAACGGGCTTGCCCAACCATGCGGCATCCACGCCCTCACCCACCGCTTCCACCGCGCCAGCGACCTCATAGCCGATGCGCGATGGAAACTGCGGCTGTTCGAAGTACATGCCACGGTAATACACTGCCTCCGCACGATTCAGGCCCGCAGCCTGAACCCGCAATTTCACTTCGCCCCGGCCCGGCTTCTGCGATGGAATCTCTTCAAACCGCAGAACCTCCGGACCGCCTAATTCATGAAATCTGACGACTTTGGGCATTCGATTCACCTCACGGTTCATTGGACTGATCGAGTCCGCGTATAGATGCAACGGAAAAGCTTTCGCCAGCGGTGCTAGAGCTTCTCGCCCACGCTCTTGGCCTGGGTAAAGAGGTAGAGGTAATCGGGACCGCCGGCTTTGGAGTCTGTCCCGCTCATGTTGAATCCTCCGAACGGGTGCGCCCCGACCATGGCGCCCGTGCATTTGCGATTGAAGTAGAGATTGCCTACGTGAAAATCGCGGCGCGCGCGATTCATCAGCTCGCGGCTGGCCGTGTAAACAGAACCGGTCAGCCCGTATTCCGTGTTGTTGGCCACGCGCAGTCCCTCGTCAAAGCTGGCCACTTTAATGAGCGCCAGCACCGGCCCGAAGATCTCCTCCTGCGCGAGAACTCCGTTCGGGGGGATCTCGGAGAAAATTGTGGGCTCGATGAAAAATCCGCCTTCTGGAGCGGCGGGAGCGGCGCCGCCCGCAATCAGCTTGCCTTCCTTCTTGCCGGTCTCGATGTAGCCCAGGATGGAATTGAACGACGCCTGATTAACGACCGGGCCCATGTTAGGATTGGCCGCCGGATCGCCCACGGTCAGAGTGGCGACGCGCTGGCGCAACCGCTCAACGAATACATCGTAGACGGGAGCTTCAACGATGGCGCGAGAGCAGGCCGAGCACTTTTGCCCGCTGAAGCCGAAGGCCGAAGCCACGACGCCCTCCAGGGCTGCGTCGAGATCCGCATCCGCGCAAACCAGAATCGAGTCTTTGCCGCCCATTTCGAGAATGGTGCGCTTGAGCCAGATCTGGCCAGGCTTCATTTGCGCGGCACGTTCGTGGATCTCGAGACCCACGGCCCTGGAGCCGGTGAAGGCGATGAAGCGGGTCTTCGGATGCTCGACGATGGCATTGCCGAACGACGCGCCTGAGCCGGGGCAGAAGTTCACCACGCCGCCGGGCATTCCAGCCTCCTCAAGCACCTCGACAAACCTGGCGGCGATGGTGGGGGCGTCGCTCGATGGCTTGAGGATGACGGTGTTGCCGGCGACGATGGCCGCCGCCGTCATGCCCGCCATGATGGCGAAGGGAAAGTTCCAGGGCGAAATGACGGCGCCCACCCCAAGCGGAATGTAGTGAAGTTCGTCGCGCTCGCCGGGAAACTGAATGGGAGTGGTTGCCGTAGCCAGCCGCAGCGCTTCGCGGGCATAAAACTCGAGGAAATCGATGGTTTCGCCCACGTCGGCGTCGGCTTCGGCCCAGTTTTTGCCCACCTCATAGGTGAGCCAGGCCATGAACTCGAATTTGCGCTTGCGAATAGCTTCGGCCGCACCGAGGAGCAGCGAGGCTCGTTCTTCGGTTGACCTTCTGCTCCAGGATTCAAAGGCGTGAAGCGCCGCGGACATTGCGATCTCAACGTGGGTTGCGCCGGCCTGCTGATGCACGCCGACCACCTGCGCCGGCCGCGCCGGATTGATGGAGCGAATCTTGTCGGGAGTTTTCAGGCGCTTGCCGCCGACGATCAGGCTGTACTCGGAGCCCAGGTGCGCGGCGACGTGATCGAGCGCGCGGCGCATGGCGTGAGCATTCTCGGCGTTGTTGAAATCGGTAAAAGGCTCATTCGAAAACACGCCCCGCGGCTTACGCGGTTGAATCGAGAAAGAAACGCCGGCGAAGACCATGACGGAATTAGTTTAGTTCAGTGCAGGGGGTGCAGGGCCAGTACAGAGGTGAATGGGCCAGCGTGGGAGTAAAGCGGGCGATGCCAGCCCGGTCCCGCGGCCGGCGCCAAGTAAATGATCGGGTCTTGCGCCGGGAGGGTTAGTTTTGTCTTGACGAGGTCTCGGGGAAGAGCGTATACGAAAGGCTCCGGGTTCCCCCCAAAAAGCCAAATTAGACGAGGAGAGAGGTCATGAGAAAACTTGCACTCTGCATGATGATGGGGCTGTTTGCTGCCTGCAGCCAGCCCTTAGCGCAGGCCCAAATGAATGATGAACAGCAGATTCGAGCACTGGAAGACCAATTCACCGCCGCGTTCAAGGCCAAAGATCTGGACGCGATTATGAAAGTCTACATGCCGGGAAACGATCTGTTCGTGTTTGACGTGGGCGTTCCGCGGCAGCATGTCGGATGGGAAGACTACAAGAAGGATTGGCAGGATTTTCTGGCCACGATGCCTGGCCCGATCAAGTTTGACTTGAGCGACCTGAGCGTTACGACAGACGGGCAGATTGGATATGGCCACTGCATTCAGCACGTGAGCTGGACAGGAACGGATGGCAATCCCATGGACATGACCGTCCGGCTGACCGACGTTTATCGCAAGATCGATGGAAAGTGGCTGATTGTGCAGGAGCATGTGTCGGTGCCGATCGATTTTTCTGCGGGCAAGCCGGTGCCGGATATGATGTCGAAGCCGTAAGAGCAGGGATCAGGGGTCAGCAGTCGCGGCTGCGTTTTCGGAAGACGATTTTGAGGTCGCGGCGCCAGTGCTCGGCGAGGGCGATGAGCTCCCACTCGATCTCCGGCGAGAGATAACGCAGGACCGGCTCGTTGGCGGGATGGATGCGAAGGGCCGGGGCGGCGAGGACCAGGCGCGGCGGGAGCGGCGAGATCTCGACACCGGGGAAGTAGCCGGCGCGTTGGAATGCTGAGAGCGGCGCGGCTGCGCCTGCGGCGGGCTGGCGATCGGCGTTGAGCGCACCGACACGAATCCAGTAGTCGAGCGCCTGCAGGGGCAGTTGCAAATCCTCATCGGCCTTCAATTCCAGGACAACCAGGCGCGCGCTGTGGTCGAGGGTGAGCAGGTCGAGCATGCCGCGGTCGCCGGTGGAGAGCGCGGGGACCTGGGTGTAGAGCAGATCGCCGCGCAGGCCGGGTAGCAAATCGGCAAGGCGTGAGCGGAGGCGGGACTCAAGCCAGCGCTCAGGCGCCATGCGGAAAAGCGGATCGGTATGAGCGCCGTCGGCGTGGCGGCTGAGGAAGAGACGGCGAAAGAGATCGCGGCAGAGGTCTTCGTTTTCTGAGGTGAGCGGGGTTTCGCTCGCGGCCGCGCCGAAGGTGACTTCGTCTTGGCGCGCGAAGGAGTGCGTCGAAACGCCGTGGCGCACGCGGGCAAACTCCAAGCCGTGCAAGAGGAGCCCAACTTCAGTGGGCGAGTGGGGACGGATTTCGACACGTTCGCGCGCGGCAGCGGGAACAAGCGCGAGGATCCGGTCGATACTGGACCGACAGCGTTCAAGGGCCCCCGTGGGCGAGAACGCGTGGACGAGGCGCGAGTCGAGATTGCCGGTGTCGCGGAAGTCGACGGGAGCGAGCTCTTCGCTGCGCTCGTCGAGAGTGAAGAGGGCGAAATCGGCGGCGGCGTGATTCAGCCATGCCATGCGCTCGGCAGTAGCGCGCCAGGCCCCTGCCGACGACCCCACGGACGAGGACCTGTCCGTGGGGGCCCCGGGCACAATCACCTTGAGGCCGCCAAAGTGGCGGCGCGCATCGGCGTGATGGCGGCAGTAGTCGAGCCAGAGAATTCCCAGAGTGAGAACGCCGTCGATGACGGAGGCGGATTCGGCGGCACTGACGCCGATGACCGCGTCTGCCGCTGTTCCCTTGAGCAGACGGCCGCGCACGTAGGCGGGGCCGAAGCTGTGCTCGAGATCCATGGCCGTGCGCAGGCCGTCGACCCTCGCGCCGATAAAGTGGCGGGTTAGCGCGCGTTCGAGGAGGCGGAGGTAATTGCGGCGGGCGGCGTCGCGCGCGGAGGGGGTGCGGCGATCGCTGGTGGGCGCGAGCTCAAGGGATTGCGGTTTGGCCGCGCCCATGCGCCGCGTGGAGAGGCGCAGGCATTGCGCGCGCTCCTCGACATCGACGACGGTGCGCACCAGGTTGCGCTCTTCGCTCCAGAGTTGCAGCAGGCAGCGGCCATGCGACTCAGCGACCGAGTAGCGCGCGGTGCGCATGTCGAAGAGAACACGGCCATCCTCGAGCAGGGCGGCTGCGGGGTGGTCGGCAAGATAGGCTTCAATGATCTCGGCCAGCCGAGCGGGTGAGGTGGCTGGAGCGCCGGCGTGCATGGCGTTGGCGTGCATGGCAGTCTTTACCAACCCATGCGCGCGCGCAGGCTTGTGATGTGGGCCGTGTGATGGCGGGCGTGCCACGCGTAGAGCGCCAACGATGTGGCCAGATCTTGCCGGCCCAACTCCGGATGGTTGAATCCGCGCTGGAAACCCTCTTCCGGCATGGATTCGAGAAGGGCGACCCAGCGGGCGTGCAGCGCGCCGATGAAGACAAGCGAGCTGTCAATGGGCAGGAAGGAGTCGGGCAGGCGCGCCCATGCGGCCTCGTCGTAGGGCTTGACGGTGGGCCAATCCTCAGTAAGCGCCAGCTTGAAGCGAACGACGGAGTTGGCATGGCTGTCGGCGAGGTGATGGACAACCTGGCGCACGGTCCAGCCACCCTCGCGGTAGGGCGTGTCGAGCTGGGCATCGCTGAGGCCATTCACCGCGGCGCGCAGACGCTCAGGAAGCAGGCGTAACGTTTCGATCTGTGCTGCACGGATGCCGGGAGTGCTCGCGGCCGGCGGACGGAAGCGTCCGATTGGATAGCGCAGTTCGTCGGAATCGGTCATGCCAAGAACATTACCATGCCTTGGCGTGGACTGGAATGGGTGCGCAGCGGGGGGACGCGCACACAACTCATCTTGCCTGCGCGAATTTCTGCCGGAGACGCCGGAAGCAAACTCTAGGCGTGATGATGGTGGTGATGATGGCCGCTATGGTGGTGATGATGGTGTGACCCGGCGGCGAACACTGGGCTAGCAAACACCAACATGAGCAATGCCGCTGCAAAAATCTTCTTCATGGGAAGAATCCTAGCACGCTTCGATTCCCGGATGACCGATGAACCCGCACCAAGGTACCCAAGGAGAAACGTTGAGGAAGGGCGGCGGGCCAGGGGACGAGCGCGGGATGCGGCATCCGTCCGGGGCGAATCCCTCCTCCCCGGACGGGATGCGATTGCGGCCCTACTGGACCTTGAGAGTGACAACGCCTGAGCTTGTCACCTGGTGTGTCTGCCTCGAACCAGATCCCCCTCCGCTACAGCCGACTGCACAAGCTACGCCAGCCGTCAGGGCAAACACCAGACAAACAGTAAGCCAGATTCCCCGCGCAGCCAACCTCTTTCTTATAAGCAGGAGCGGAAGCAGGAGGAACGGGAACAGCACAAATCCTGTAGCCGCACCCGGCAGGGTCTCAGTAAAGACGACCGTGATCTGATAGGTTCCCGCTGGAGTAGCCGCGGAGGTTGCAATGGTCACCGCTCCGGTGCTGGAGGAGTAGCTGCAACTGGCTCCCGTGGGCAGATTGAGACAGGTTACTGAAACATCGGTCGCCCCGGACGGCAAGGTCACGGAATAGCTGGCCGTGGAGCCGGGAGCCACCGTGGCCGTCAGAGTGGTAAACGTCGGCCCTGATCCGGACGTGCCCGAATCCACCTCAAACTGGAGCGAGTTGGAAGTGCCCCCGCCGGGTGTTGGGGTCTGCACGGTAATGGAAGTCGTCCCTGCGGAAGCAATGTCTGCCGCCGGAACCTGCGCGGTAAGCGTCGTAGCGCTCCCGTATGTTGTGGTGAGCGCGGTGGATCCCCAATAGACCGTCGAGTTGGACACAAATCCCGACCCGGATACAGTCAGCGTAAAGGCCGCGCCGCCCGCGCTGGCAAATGCGGGCGACAAACCGCCGATGGCCGGCACGGGATTCGATGGAATGCTGATGGTGTAGGTCGCCGAGGCGACCGCGCTGTCTATATAGCCGCCATTTGTGCTGTCGAGCGCAATGGCACTGATGGTTTCGGTCGATGAAACGGAGATCGACTCGGTGTACTTCGTCGAGCTCACCGTGGGCGTGCTTCCGTCGGTGGTGTAGTAAATGGTGGCAGAGGTGTCGGTGTCCGAGATGCTTACCGATTGCGCAGAGGTGTAGGTTCCCTGCGCCAAGTTGAAGGTCGGCGTCGGGGTCGCCGTTGGCGTGTATTGAAAACCATGCCCAACCTCGTTGCTATCCAGGTAGATCCCGACAACCGTTCCCGATGCGTTCACGCTCATCGCACCGCCCTGGAGCGGGAGCGTGGTCGACGTGGTTTCGTTCGGTGGCGTAAAGGTGGTAAACGTGCCGTTGCCGGTCAGAGGCAGATAGTAAACGAAGCCATGTCCGAGGCCCGAGGAGTCGGAATAACCTCCAACGATAAAGCTGCCGGTTGGATCGATTTTAGCGGGGAGCGTTCCACTGATCAGCCCGCTCTGGCTAGTGGTTGTTGCTCCCGGCGCATCGAATGTTTTAATCGTGCCGCTCGCAGAACGGATGAAGCCGTGCCGGAGCGCGGTCGAGTCGGCGTACGAGCCCACCACATCGCCCGCGGCATCAATGCCCGATGGACTCGTTCCGCTCAAAATGTTTCCGGCGATTGTCGTGGACCCGGGCGGGTCGAACGAGGTGTAGTCCGCCGACGAAGTATAGGGAGGCATCGCGATGAATCCGTGGGTGTTGTTGCTCGAATCGATGTACCAGCCGGTTACCACACCCGAGGCATTGATGGCCAATGGAACGGTGCCTTGCTTCCTACCGTTGGAGCTCTCTCCACTTCCGGCATTTGGAGCGGAGATCGTCGTGTAGTTCGCGGATGTCGTAAAGTTTCCGGACGCCAGGTTTCCGGCCGCTAACAAAAAGCCTTTGTAGGTGCTGCTGGTGTTATAGCTTCCCGTCGCATAGAAACCTACGATCTGGCCACTGTCATTGATGCCCATTGGGAACGTCCCGCGGCTCGTGGCTGGGCTCGAGTCATTCGGATCGTCGAACTCGATTACAGTGCCGCTCGATGCCACGCGCACGAAGCCGTGATAGGCGCTATTGCTGTCGGCGTAGGAGCCTGCCACGTCTCCCGCCGTATCAATGGCCGTGCCTATCGTTCCCTGGAACCATCCCGTTCGCGGGCTCGATCCGGCGTTGGGCGCATCGAAGGAGGTGCACGACGCACCGCCGGCGGCGCATACAAACCCGTGTACGATACCGACCTGATCAGAATATCCGCCCGTCATGGCCCCGGAAGCATTCAGGGCGAGCACGAATGTTCCTTCCACCGCGCTCGTGCCCGCGCTCGGCTCATCGATCGCAGTAATCGTGTACGCGCTCGGGTCCGAACTTTCAGGCTGCGCAAGAGCGCCCAGGCTTTTCGTGGCCGTGTCCTGAGGACCAAACAGCCTCTCCCAGCCTTTCCAGACCCATTGACTGGCTTTAGTAGAGGTTGTTAGCCACGCGGAGGCTCCAGCGACCATGACGAGACAGATCAGAGCAATCAGCCAAAAACGGCGGAGAGCATCGGCGGTGGAGATGACCATGTGAACAGCGTTCGAAAGATGCCTACGGCGGCCGGAAAATCGAGACGTCATTGAGGCTACTCCTTTCAGCGAATTGCGCGCTGAACCTCTGTGGTAATCAGCCCCCTGGTTACCAAAGGCCAGCGAATGTCTATGGCCGGAGTTTCGGCCAGAGATCTAAACAGCGATTGGCTGGATGGGCCAACGAAAAGGCCGATCCAAGTCTGCGACTTCATGGGAGTGGGGAATATCGCGCTCATGAGCGCGAAATTTTGAAGCTTTCGCCTCCTATGTTGCCCGTGATCGGCTCGGCCAACAAGAGAAATCACGGGGCGGGAAAGGACATCTCGGGACGGGAAGAGGTATACTGGAGCCCTCTCACCTAGGGCCTTTTTTTGATCCAGAGAGTGGATGAAGGGATTATGGTTATGACGCCGTCTGCCAAGAATGGGGCGAACACACAGGAGAACAGCCGAAAGCTGGTTTCCTGGAAGGCCATCGCGGAGTACCTGGGCTGCGATGCGCGCACCGCCAAACGCTGGGAGGCGGACCGGCAGATGCCGGTACACCGAGCGCCCGGCGGCAAGCGGAGTGGGGTCTTTGCTTATTCCGCGGAAGTCGATGAATGGCTACACCCTGGCATCAGGCCAGGGCTCGCGAGCGCACAGAGCACGCCCAGCGAGACGCCCACCCCAGCAACCAAGGGGGCCCAAACTCCGGCCGCCCCTCGGACCATGCATGTGGGCCGGATTTCAAGCAGCTGGTGATTGGTAGGCGTCAGCGGCGCAGGCATTATCCTAGTCGCGGCGGCACTCTTCTTAAAACCGCATCAGCCCCCCGCCTTTCTGCATGCAGCCACACCGGCCGCTTCTTCGCACAACGTGCCGGCAGACGCCGAGCAGATGTTTCTGCGCGGCCGATACTACTGGAATCTGCGCACTGCCGATAGTCTAACCAAGGCGATTGATGCCTATACGCAAGCAATCGTGAAATATCCCTCGTACGCCGATGCCTACGCCGGACTTGCGGAAGCATACGATCTGTTGCCGCAGTTTGCTTATGCCGACCCGGGGCCGTCGTTCACGCGCGCCAAGGAGGCAGCTGATAAGGCCATCCGGCTCAATCCAAACCTTGCCTCCGCGCATCGGGCGAAGGGCTTTGCGCTTTTCTTTTGGGATTGGGACATTACCGGATCCGATGCGGAGTTTCGCCGTGCTTTGGCATTGGATCCCGGTTCGGCGCAAACGCGCAAATGGTATGCCAGCACATTGCAGTCCCGCTCCGAAAGCGTGGAATGCCTCAAGCAAATCGACGAAGCTCTTCGACTCGACCCCGCGTCTGCCGCCATCGCGACTGACGCCGCACTTATGCATGCCTTATTTGGCAACGATTCCGTTGCAAGCCTTCAACGCCTTGCCGAGCTGGAACAGACGCAACCGGCGCTGCTGAGTCCGAGCGAATTCCGGGCGGAGATTGCATACACTTCCGGAGACTTTCCGCTCTACATTGCGGAACGGCGGAGGATCGCGTCCATAACGAAAAGCGCGGATGACATTGCGCTGGCTCAGGCGGCGGAACGCGGATGGGCACGCAGCGGAAAGCGTGGATTGCTTGAGGCACTGATTGCGGTGCAAAAGGAGGCAGTCGCGCGCGACACGGAGCAAGGCTTCTGGCTCGGCCGAGACTATATCGCACTGGGGGAGCCAAGTGAGGCCCTGCCCTACTTTCGTTCAGCGCTCGACCGGCACCAAATCCCGCTGATCGCAATGCCGGAGTGCGACTGGGCGATCAAGCTGGCTCACGGTCCTGGATACGCGTCTCTCCTGGGTCAGATCCGCCTGCGCCTTCGCGGCCACCTGCCGTACCCGGATGCAGTTCCGCTGCAGTGCCAGATTCCGTAGCAGGCCGCTGGGCTAAAATTGATTATGGAAATGACGCTTCCCCTCCCTTCGCCGATGGGCAGCCATCGGCACTATTTCTTTGAGAAGTTCGGCCTGACGGAGCGGCTGCTGGAGCGCTGCCTGGGCGAGGCTTTGAGCGCCGGCGGTGACTACGCAGACCTTTATTTTGAGTCGGTTACGGCTACTGCGCTGGGTGTTGACGAGCAGATTGTAAAGTCGGCCAGCCAGGGAACGAGCGCGGGGTGCGGCATCCGCGTGCTGAGCGGCGAGCGCACGGGCTACGCCTATACCGACAATCTGAGCGCGGAGCGCCTGCTGCACGCGGCGCGGACTGCGGCGCTGATTGCGTCGGGTCCGGCGAAAGTGCCAGTGCAGGGGTTTACAGAGACACGTGGAGCGGATTTGTACCCGGTTCCGTTGGGCGGCTACGACCTGGACCTGGCGGCGCGCCTGGAGTTGATTCTTCGCGCCGACCGCGCGGCGCGGGCCTTCGATGCGCGCGTCGTGCAGGTGCGCGCGAGCTACGGCGAGGAGTTGCGGCGGATTCTGATTGCCGCGTCGGACGGGGCCTTTGCCAGCGACACGCAGCCGCTGTGCCGGCTGAATGTGTTTGTGCTCGCCAAAGAGGGCGCGGTGACAACCAAAGGCTCGGCTGGAGGCGGAGGCAGGGCCGGACTGGAGCAATTCCACGGGTCGAAGAGCCCGGAGAGTTTGGCGCGCGAGGCGGCGCGAGGCGCGATTTTGCAACTGGGCGCCGTGCCTGCGCCCGCGGGAGAGATGCAAGTTGTGCTGGGTCCGGGCTGGCCGGGAATTTTGCTGCACGAAGCGGTGGGGCATGGATTGGAAGCCGACTTTAACCGCAAGAAGACCTCGGCGTTTACGGGATTGATTGGTCAGCCGGTCGCGAACCCGAAGGTGACGGTGGTGGACAATGGGACCATTGCCGGACGGCGCGGCTCATTGAACGTGGACGACGAAGGCTCGGCGACGCAGGAGACGGTGCTGATCGAGGGCGGCGTGCTGAAGGGGTATTTATCCGACAAGCTTTCGGCACGGCTGATGGGGATGCCGAACACGGGATCGGGCCGGCGCGAGAGCTATCAATCCATTCCCATGCCGCGCATGACGAATACCTATATGCTGGCAGGCGACGACGCACCCGAAGACATTTTGCGCAGCGTGAAGCGCGGGCTCTACGCCGTGAACTTCGGCGGCGGGCAAGTGGACATCACAAACGGGAAGTTTGTGTTCTCGGCGTCGGAGGCGTACCTGATCGAAGACGGCAAGGTGACGGCGCCGGTGCGCGACGCCACGCTGATCGGCAACGGGCCAGAGGCGCTGAAATACGTGTCGATGGTGGGCAACGATCTGAAGCTGGACGAAGGCATCGGCACCTGCGGCAAGGACGGGCAGAGCGTGCCGGTGGGCGTGGGGATGCCGACCATCAAGCTGGACAAGATGACGGTGGGCGGGACGGGGCGGTAGACGAATTTCATGACATACTGGCAGCTATGCGGATTTACAGTATCTTCGCGACGCTGCTCTTGTGGCTCGCAGCCCAATCGTCCCAAAGGGTTCCAGGCCCATTCTCGTCCGTTACCGTTAACTTCCCCAAGAACGGCCTGGTTCTCATCCAAGGAATTGTGAAGCAGGGGGAACATCCGCGACTTCTCTTCCGATCACGCCAACAAGGCAATCTTTTGCTAAACGCTCAAGTTGGAACAAATGA
>Ga0326728_10002591_pt1 | contig 59424 bp, 56 predicted proteins | sample MB3enrmetagenome_FD_207602 | JGI IMG/M metagenome (GOLD analysis project Ga0326728, IMG submission 207602) | Lab enriched peat soil microbial communities from McLean, Ithaca, NY, United States - MB31MN | ecosystem: Environmental > Terrestrial > Soil > Wetlands > Peat | place: USA: New York... | reverse complement strand
TCAGTTGGCCGCCAAAATGGCGGAAGAACTCAATGCCACAGAAACCACCTTTCCAGGCACTAAACTGAAAATGGTATTCAAATTGGTATCAGACTGAAATCCGGCGGATGCGGTGTTCTGAATCTTAATCTCCTCTCCGTCCCCAGAGCCGGATTAGGATTAAGATTAGGATTAGGATTAAGATTAAGAGACAAAAAGAGCCGGCCAAAAGGTGGCCTGCGCTCTTGGCCGATGGTTCGGGCTATCTCTGGTAAACGGGGAGAAGCTGATAGGGCGGAGTGAGGGAGAGCACGGCCAGGGCCGTGGTATAGACGTTGCCAAAGCGGGAGAAGCCCTTCTGCGGCTCGGGCGGCCAGGAGCCATCGGCGTTTTGCGCGCCCAATAAGGTGTCCGCCAGCGGCGCATAAATCCCCTTCCAGTAAGCCCCGCCCAGTTGCGCCGCCGCCTGGCTGCAATAATAGGCGCTGTAGAAAAAACCGTCCTCCGCGCCGATCTGTTCCCCAAATCTCCGGTAAGGATGGGCCAGCAGCCAGTCCCCCGCCGCCAGCGCCTCCGGCGTCTCGTGCTGGCCGGCGAGTGACAAGCATAAAATACCCGCGCCCATCATGCCCCGGCTCGACCGCACATCCCCCGCCCCCTCCAGCGCATAATTGAACACGCCGTTTCTTTGGTTCCAACACCGATGGACAAACACCATCGCCTCATCAATGTACTGTTGCGGCACGTTGAATTCCGCGTTGCGCGCCGAGCGCAAAAACATAATCTGCCAGGACGTCACGGAAAGGTCCGAATCCGCCGACGCACGATCGTTGCGCAGGTAGAGATAGCGCCAGCCGCCCTGATCCGCCGCATGGTCCTTGGGGCGCGTTTGCAATCCGCGGGTGAATTGCAGCGCCCTGGTCATCGCCGTCTTCACCTCCTCCATTCTCCGGCCGGTGACATGTCCAAAAACTTCCCCGAGCATCAGCCCGGCAATGGCATGATTGTAAACCGCGGTGTGGGATGGCCCCATGTCCACATGCTCGGCGCCGGGAGGCTGAAAAGAAAACAGTCCGTCGTCCCGCTGGCAGGCCAGCACAAAATCAATCCCCCGCTCCATGTGCGTCCCATAAGGACCCAGGCCGGGCTGGTGGCCGCGCGAAAGAAAGGCCAGCACACACAAACTGGTCACCGCCGGCTGGGCCTGGGGCAGGGTGGGAAAGGAACCGTTGGCCGCCTGCTGCGAAGCGAGCCAGGCCAGGGCGCGGTCCACTGAGTTCTCCACCTCCGGCCATCGGCCGGGCGACAGAACCTCGCCCAGCGGGGGGACCGATCTGGCGCCGGGAACATGATTGGCGGGCTCGGCCCCATCCGCCGCCGCCGCGGCCTGGCCGCGCCCCACCGCCAAAAGCAGCCCCAGCAGACACGGCCGCCAGCGAGTTGCTTTGGATCGCCCGAACATATATCATCGCTGATAGACGGGAAGAAGTTGATAGGCTGGAGTCAGCGAGAGCACGGCCAGCGCGGTGCTGTAAGACGGGCCGTAGGAGGCTTCGTTGCTCCCGCCCCCGCGGCCGCCCCGGAAACCAGCCCCGGCAGGCGCGAGGAAGGAGCCGTTGGGTTGTTGGTTCTTCACCAGGACATCCGCGATAGGCGGATAAATTCCCTTCCAGTAGCGCCCTCCCAATTGCGCCGCCGCCTGGCTGCAATAATAGGTGCTGTAAAAAAAACGGTCGCTCGTTCCAATCGTTTCCCCAAAGAACCGATAAGGATGGGCCAGCAACCAGTCGCCCGCCGCCAGCGCCTGCGGGCTATCATGCTGCCCGGCCAGGCTGAGGGAGACAATCGCGGACCCCATCAGCCCGCGGCTGTAGGAAGCGCTCTGAGGCCTGCCGATGGCAGTATAGTGGAACAGGCCGTCCTGCTCGAACCAGCAACGGTGGACAAATGCCATCGCCTCATCAATGTATTTTTGCGGCACGTTGAACTCCGCGTTGCGGGCCGACCGCAAAAACATCAAGTGCCAGCCCGTCACCGACAGATCCGAGTCGGCGGCCCCGCTGTACTGGAGTTGCAAGTAACGCCACCCTCCTTCGTCCGCGGGCGAAGTCTTGGTGCGGGATTGCAAATCGCGGGTGAACAGCAAAGCTTTCTCCATGGCTTGTTTGATCTGCTTGGTCCGCTGCGCGTTGGCGTGGCCAAAAACCTCCCCCAGCATCAACCCCGCGATGGCGTGATCGTAGGTCAGCCCCGACGAACTCCTGCTGGCCCCGCCCCGGCTAAAGCCAAGGCCGAAGCCCTGCTGCGCGCCCGCCGGGTCGTCGGGGGCTTCATAGGAAAAAAGCCCGTCGGGCTTTTGGCACGACATGACAAAATCTATGGCCCGGTCCATTTGCGCGCCGTAGGGGCCAAAGCCGGGCTGATGGCCGCGCGAAAGAAAGGCCAGCACACAAAGACTGGTGATGGCCGGCTGCGCTTGCATCGTGGTGGGGAACGAACCGTCGGGCGCCTGCTGGCTGGCGATCCAGGAGAGCGCCCGGTCCACGCAATCCTCCACCTGCTTCCATTGGCCCGGAGCAAGCGCCGCCGCGAAGGATTGCGAGGGGACGGCGGACGCGGCCCCCGGCAATGCGCCGGCGCGCGCCGCCGGCAAACCGCCCCATCCGGCGAGGAGCAGGCAGCAGAATCGAATCGTGGCAAGAGAAAAGACTTTCATGTTAGCGTTGATAAACTGGCAAGAGTTGAAAGGCCGGCGTCAAGGTCAACACCGCCAGGGCGCTGGTGTGGGCATTGCCGAACATCATCTCCCGATTCCTCGGTTGTCCCACTTCCGCCGGCCAGGAACCATCCGGCAATTGCCCGCTCAATACCGCCGCCGCCGACAATACCAGCGCGGCCAGGAAGGCGGGCGGCCAGAACAACCTCTTGCTTGACTTCTCCCCCGCCCTCTCTTCTCGTCCTGGCCCCGGTTGTGTCCTGTTCAATCTCATGGAATTGGAAAAAACCATATTCTGTCTGCGCCGATCATCTCCAAACATAACTCAAAAGACCCGTCTTGTCCCGCCAATTTGTGTTCCTGAGGCCTGTGAAAATCTTCACCCTTCCGGCAGGGCAGAGCTGCCGCTCTGCCCTGAACTCTTGGGCGGCGCAGCAGCGCCACCCTACCCAAGAAGTGGAGGTTCTTGTCCTGCAGCCTGGAGCGGCAGCCACGCAATTATCGCTGGCAAAATCGTGGAAATATGTGACATTGAAACGGATTATGCGTTTTTGCTGCTTGCGTTCTGCATAACTGGAGGCTTGCGGAAACGTGCGACTTGAATAACTCGTTTATGTTTTTATTCACTTGGCGTCGGATTCGAACGATCCTGGTTTTTTCCGGGGCGGCCCTGTCGGCGGCCCCAGCCTGGCCGGCGGAAAGACAAGTGCTCCAGGGCCATGTGCCGGAAGCCGTGGCCCGGGGGCTGGCGCCGGCGGGGCGGCTCCCCGCCTGGCAGGCATTGCATCTCGCCATCGGCCTGCCGCTGCGCCACCGGGAAGCCTTAACCAACCTCCTTCGGCAACTTTATGATCCGGCCAGCCCGCTCTATCATCAATACCTGAATCCGGAGCAATTCACGGCCAGCTACGGGCCGGAGGAAAAGGATTATCAGGCTCTCCGCCAATTCGCCGAGTCGCACGGCTTGACAGTCACGGGCACGCATCCGAACCGGATGGTGCTGGACGTGACGGGGACGGTGGCGGATGTGGAAAAGGCCTTTCATGTGAACCTGGGGCTTTATCCCCACCCCACCGAGCCGCGCACCTTTTACGCCCCGGACGTGGAGCCGGCGCTGGACTTGGATGTCCCGGTGCTGGCCATCGCCGGGCTGAGTGATTATGCCAGGCCGCATCCCGCTTCCCTTCATGCGCGGCCGGCAGCGCAACAGCGCAACGCCAACCCCAATGCCGGTTCGCAAAATGGGGATTATGTTGGATTGGACTTCAGAGCGGCTTATGTGCCGGGAGTGACGCTGGCCGGGGCGGGCCAGTCGGTCGCTTTGGTCGAGTTCGACACCTACTACGCCGCGGACATCTCCAAATACCTGGCTTTGTCGGCCGGCGGGCTGGCCAACTCGAGCGTGACCTTGACCAACGTGGTCATAGACGGACCGCTCGGCTCGCCGGGCAGCGGGAATACCGAGGTGGCGCTGGACATTGACATGGCCATCTGCATGGCGCCGGGATTATCGAGCGTCATGGTCTATGAAGCGCCCAACAACACCACCTCAGCCCCGGACGACATGTTCAACCGCATAGCGACCGACAATCTGGCCCGGCAAGTCAGTTCCTCCTGGAGCGGGTTCACCGACGCGACGCTCCATCAGGTCTTCCAGGAATTTGCGGCGCAGGGTCAGTCATTTTTCATCGCCGCCGGCGACGAAGGCGCTTGCATCAACCCCCAAAACCCGCCATCCCCGCCGGCCGACGACACTTATGTGACGTCGGTGGGCGGCACCACTTTGAGCACGACCGGCCCCCGGGGAGGGTGGGCCTCGGAAACGACCTGGAACTGGTTCAGCGACACGCCGCCCGGGACCAATGGCACCAGCGGCGGAACCAGCCCGACTTTTGCCATTCCGAGCTGGCAACAAGGCTTGAGCATGTCGGCCAACCACGGATCCACCACCTTCCGAAACTTCCCCGACGTGGCCATGGTTGCGGACCAGGCCTATGTGATCGCCGACAATGGAACGAGTTATACGGTCGGCGGCACCAGTGTGGCCACGCCGCTCTGGGCGGGTTTGATGGCCCTGGTCAACGAGCAGAATGCGGCCGTGGGACAGGCGCCGGCGGGGTTTTTCAACCCGGCGCTCTACGCGCTTTGCGAGGGAGCCAATTATGGGGCCTGCTTCCATGACATTACGACCGGGAACAACACCAACCTCTACAGCCCCAACTTGTATTTTGCCGTTTCCGGTTATGACCTTTGCACGGGCTGGGGCACGCCCATGGGCAGCAACCTGATCACGGTGCTGGCGGCGCCGCCCGATGTTCTCCAGATCACGCCCTTCAACGGCTTTTCCGCCAGCGCCACGGTGGGCGGTCCGGTCAAGCCGGTGTCCCAGAATTTCCTGTTGACTAATGCGGGGACGGCGGCGCTGAACTGGACCCTGGCCAACCCGGCGGCCTGGCTGAGCAACTCGGCCAGCGGCGGCGCCCTCCCGGCCGGCGGATTTACCAATGTGACGGTCAGCCTGAACAGCGCCGTCGCCGTCGCCCTGCCCGTGGGCGTTTACACGACCAATATCTGGTTCACCAATCTGAACGATGGCGCGGGGCAAAGCCGGCAATTCACCTTGACTGTGGCCGCGCTGCAATTGGTCCAAAACGGGGGATTCGAGACGGGTGATTTTACCAGTTGGACCCTGACCGGCAGCAGCAGCAGCCTGGCTAATTTTGTGGGCGACGCCACGTCTCTCTACGTCACTACTGGTTATGGCCGCCACCAGACCACGACCTACTACGGCTCTTACTATATTCACTCCGGGAGCTATGCCGCATTTTTGGGAGAATCCGGCGGGTTGGCCTACTTGAGCCAAACACTCACGACCGTTCCCGGTCAGGCCTACCTCCTGTCTTTCTGGCTGGTTAATCCGGGGAAATTCGTCCGCCCGCCAACGCCCAACCAATTCACGGCCGCATGGAATGGAAACACCATTTTCAATCAAGCCAATATGGGAGTCTTCAGCTACACCAACATGCAATATGTGGTTGCGGCCACCGGCGCGAGCACGGCCCTTGAGTTTGGCGCCCAAAACAACCCCGATTATTTCGGCCTGGATGATGTTTCGGTGACACCCATTCCGCCCCCGGTTTTCCAGTCGGCTGCCAGCACCAATGGCACCATCACCCTGACCTGGGCGGCCGTGGCCGGGGTGGCTTATCAACTGCAATACACCACCAATCTGAGCCTTCTCAACTGGTCCAATCTTGGCGCCCCCATCACGGCGACGAGTGGCGCCATCGCCACATCCGATGTCCAACCCGCCGACCCCCAACGGTTTTACCGCGTGCTGGTGGCGCCCTAGGGGGACACCCTCATGCGCAAAACGCTTGACGGCATCATCATCGGCGTTTCCATTTTGTGCGCCACCCCGGCCCCCGCGGGCGCTGCGCCTCGCGGCTACGCCCCCCTCTTGCAGCCCCTGCCGGTTCCCGTCCGCAGAACCATCCTGGCCGAAATCGCCAGCGGCACGCTCGACTCGGTCAGCCGCACCAATGGCGACGCGGGCGAGGTGATTTACGACGTGGACTTTACCCGCGCCGGCAAATCCCGCAACATGACGGTGGCGTTGGACGGCAAATTGCTTGACATTCAGGTCTTTCTTGACGAAACGCCCGTGCCCGCCCGCGCGGCCATCCGCACCCTCAGCCGGGGCGGCCAATTGGGCGACATCACCAAAAACATCGGCTGCAATGACGACATTTCTTATGAGGCGGAAATAACCCGCGACGGCGCGATGCGCCGCTACACCGTGGACGACAAAGGCGTATTGCTGGAGATGCAGGTTTCACTCCCGGACACGCCTCCGTCCGTCCAACAAACCATCAACGCCAGGGTGGGCGGGGGCATTCTGGGCGATATTATTAAAACCATGGATGGCGCCGAAGTGAACTACGATGTGGTCTTGACCAAAGCAGGCAGGAAGCGCGCTTTCACCGTCAGCGCCGGCGGGGAATTGGTGGAAGAACAGGTCTTTGCGGAGGAACTTCCCGCCGCGCTGCAAAAGGCCATCCAAACCCAGGGCCAGCGCGGGCGTCTTGGCAAAATCGCCCATTCAACCGACAAAAGCAAAGATTATTACGAAGTGGCCGTCAACATCGGCCCCGACACCTCCTGGGTGACGTTTGACGCCGCCGGCGCGCTCGATTCCGAGGTGGAAGACCTGGGCTGGGCGTCCCTTCCGCCAAAGGTGAAAATAGCCCTCCACCCCCTTCAGATGGCCGGAGAGGAAGTGACCGATGTCACGCGCACCATCGAAGCCACCAACACCACCTACGACATCGAATTGCGCAAGGGACAGAGCCGCCGAACCCTCACCTTCGGCAACGACGGCAAAATCATCCCGCCGTAATCCTGACTTTCTGGCCGGGCAAGCGGCAGTGGCTTCCGGCCCTAACCGCTTCAGACTCGACGCACTTGCTTCCGGACTTTATCCCGTTCAAGGGCGCCACGAATCAGGTTGGGGTCGAGACGCGCGTTGGTCTGGCGGAGCCTTTCCATCACTTGCGGCAATTCAAGAAGTCCTCCTGCCGCTGCTTGCTCAAGGAGTCCAATGGTGCCAATCACCGCCAGCCCGCAATGAATGGCGGCCTTTCTTCCGGCTCGGCCGTCCATCAACACTGCGGCGGCTTTAATCTCTTGCGCCAGACAGATCGCTTCCAACTCCCCCGCGTCCAGATCCAAAACGAGATTGATTGACTTGGGCGTTTGAACCGCAACCCAGGGCGGCAACGCATTCGCCCATTCCCGCACCGCCGGAGGGGTGTTGGGTTGTTGCAGTTCCCGAAAGACCGTCGGCGGAATCACCACTCCCTGAAAAAGAGCCGGAAGCACCGATTGAGCGCCGCACAGAATCAGGTAGTGCAGCGGCGAAGTGTCGGAAACAACGACGCTCACGGGTGGGCGAGAATTTTCGCCAGCGTCGCGTTGTCGGCCTCCAGATCAGCCGCCGAGTAATTCAGCGGCACCCCGCGTTCCTTGAGAAAGGTTTCCGCCTGCCAATAGTCCAAGCCCAACATCTCGCCGACCTGCCGATGAGAAAGGCGTCCGGCCCGATAACCCTCAATCGCCGCGTCCTCCATGACGTGACGGCGCACCGCGTCCGGGGTTTCTCCCCACTGACGGGCGACCTGATCGGGCAATTCAACGGTCAGTTGCATGATGTCGTCAATCTACCACAGCACAGGCATCTGTGGCAAGCCCACCAAATCCATCGGTTGACCGTCGCTTCCTGCCTGAAATGGCTGGCCCCGCTTTGGGATTTGTGGTGTAGTCCTTTCGTTCAGCAATAAAACGAATGAGAATCTCACTCTGACCAAAATCTAATTTGCGAGCTTTGGCCGCCGTCCAGAACGAAACGCGAAATTCTGTCCCCACGATGACGCTGGAAGTACACCCGTCCTGGGCGGGCCGAAAGCGCTCCTGTGGAGGTATTCGCGTGCCTGTTGTGGGGCGTGAGCAGTCACGCCCGTGCTCGTCTCGGCGCCCGCGCGCGCTGCGGTTGAAAAAACGATGAGCGACTTCTTCAAAATGGAAGGCCCGAATTGCGGCCAGCACATTGACTGCCCTGTTCCAGAGCCGGACCAGCCTATCGCCTGTCCTGCAGGCCAGGAGCAAATCCGCGCCCGCCCTTCGAGCGATTATGCTGCCGAACCGGATTTCAAATTACCGCCCGGATTTTCTGCAAAGGAGACTGGCCTTGGCTCTGACGCGGACTCTAAATCTGCTGGGAGCGATACCTGCCTTTTTCAAGATGCTGATGTTACAGTCACCAAGACGCTGATTTACTCAGGCGGCGAGACATTTCCTGTAGGAGCGATTACATCGGTCAAGGGCGTGGAAACAACCGGGCTGGGCGGCCTGCTGAAGTCAGACTTTTCCGTGGTATTAACGACCTCCTCCGGGGAGGTAACTGCGTTAACCAGTCAAGACAAACTACTTATCTCGAGGGTCATCGAGGCAATTAGATTAGCCATTGTTATGAGGGGCTGAGAAATCCAATCGTGCTCCACAATACTTGACTCGTCAAACGGGTCAAACTGTAGCATTGCCCGATGTGCGCTTAACAAGCAAACGTGTCAATCTGTTTTCTCCCCAATTTGCGCTTGATCTTGCATAGACCATTCTTCCGCCTCGGCTTTGGTCGCCAGCCCTTTGCAGAGCGCGTCAATCATACCCGATTCTCACGGGCAGGCGGCCACTTCCACGCGGGGTTTGATGCCCAGGTCTTCGGCGATGTGCTTGACGATCACGCTCAGGTTCCGCGCCGCGGGGTTGCCGTTGCGATTGAGCATCCGGTGAAGGGGTTTTTCACCCAGTCCGGTTTGCCGCGCCAGTTCTTTGAAACTGATTTCGGCGTTCACGAGATCGCGCAGCCTGGAAAGCGCCCCGGCTGTGTCCCCTTGCAAAAGCATTCCAATCGCGCCGGCATAGAATAGCCGCGCAAATTCACGGTCGCGCTTTATACGCGCCATGACCGTCTCTCTGTAGTCTCGTGTTGTTTTCATTTCTTCTGCACGCCGATGGCGGGCAGGGACCAGGGAATTTCATTTTGCGGGTTCGATTTTCAGATGCAGCAGGATTTTGCGCGGAATCTGCGCGGAATGGCCAATTTCAGAAGTTTCCCTCTGAAGATTGGTCGGGGCGGTGGGATTTGAACCCACATTTACGGGGGTTTCATCAAGTTTCATGGTTGCCTTTCATTGCTCATTTGTGCGCTTACCTACTGCCAACGATACAAGCGTTCCCCTCGCATTGCAAGCATTATTTTGCAACTATCGGCAATAATATGCAGAAAAATGCGTGTCGTTCTGTGTCGCCAGGTTTGGCGTGTGTCGGCGTTGTGTCGCAATCAAATCTGGCCGGTTTTTGTGTCGGATTGTGTCGGCTGGCGCGGGGTGGCTTTCCCATTGGCTGACCAGTCGAAACGGCGCTCCTTGGCCTATTGCGTGCGAAGGCGGGCCAATTCTCGAAGGCTGCGCCAGCGGGCCTGCATTTCGCTTCGCCGCCCGTTGTTGACGTGCCGGGGATGTTGGGCGGGGGCGGCGCGGCGCGCCAGCGCCGCCCGCCCCGGCCCTTATTCATCATACAAGTAACAGTGGCATTGAGATTGACCCAGCCAAGAGGGAAAGGCCGGGATGTCTGCGGTTGCTCTGGCGCTCACTGGCCGGTTGGTGGTGATTGTGGCTGGCTGGACGTGCAGGAATGACCCTGGCCCCGGGTGGAGGGGGTGGCGGGCACCCGGCAGACCCCCGCCCCGCCCGCACGAATTTCGCCCATACCACCCTTGTCCGACACTCGCAGCGATTTTTAAACTTGCGATGCCGCTTCCGATTCTCGGAGAATGCCAGCGAGTTGGTCGAGGCTGAGTTTCTCGATGTCTGCCGCGTCCTTGAATATCGGTTCCATCTTTTTGCCCAAGCCTAATTCGATGAAATCAACGCTGGCCTTGCGGCGGGTTTCTTCACTCTTGGCGTTTATCATCAACCAGTGAAGATTTATCAGGCCAACCAAACAGCCGCGTCCGATGATTTCCCGTGCCCGTGTCTTTGGCCCACACTGATTGAACCTGCCTTTGTAGGTGCGGATGGTGCGGTCTGTCACGAGCGCGGCCACAGTTTCGGGCGGCAGGCTCAACATGGTGGCCGTTTCTTCAACACCGCATCCCAGGGAGCGAAGTTCTTTCACGAAATAGGTCGCCTGTCGTTGGTTGACTGCCTTTCCTGTTTCCACGATTTCCGGTTCCAAAATGGCGTCTTGCGATGTAATTGACATACCCACAAATCGCACACAAGCGGCAGGTTTTCAATTTTTTACGGAAGCCAACGGCAAAATGTGGTCGGGATTGCCGCCTGCAAAAAGCGAAACAAGGCGCACACAGCGGCAGGTAAGCGCAAACCGCTGATTAAACAGCGGGGAAAGGTTGGTTCCGCTCGCGGAGAAAGTAAAATTTCATGTCCGGCTTGCCGGTCAAGCGGCTTTCAATGATGCCCTAAACTCATTTGTGAGGCTGGGCGTTTGTGGGATGAAGAGGCACTATCCCCACATCGGCGTCGCTCAAAACTTTCGGCAGCGCGGGCTGCGACATCGCGCCTTGCGGTGAAGCTTTCGGCTGCTGGTGCTCCTTGTTCCACGTTTCTGCCACTCTGTCAAGAAGGTCTGGCTTGTGTCTCGGCTTAAACTCGTGCGATAGCCGCTGCGCTTCGGCGATCTGTTCAGGCGTCATATGATCATCCAAGAAGGCCAGATTTGTAGCGGCTGTGGCTTGCCCTTGAGCCGCTGCCAAGTTGCTCCAAAGATAAGCCTGCACAAAATCCTGCGGTACGCCAAAGCCGTTTATGTAGCAATAGCCGAGGTCGGCCTGGGCGAATCCGTTTCCTTGATCTGCCGCCCTGCCAAAATATTTTGCCGCCTCAACATAATCCTTGATGACGCCCTTCCCGTTAAGGTAACAGTCGCCGAGAAGGGCTTCGCCGTTCGCGTCCCCTTGGTCTGCCGCATTGCGATAGGATTTAACCAAGTCAACGTCATTGACAATCATGCCCCCAAACTCGTCCACGTTGAGAGGCGTTCTCGATTTTGATGCCTCGCCTGAATTCTCCTGGTTCATTAGGACTGTTATTAACACTGGGCCTGCTGTGATTACGCCCAGGCCAGCGACCAAAAGCCATTGCTTCCTGGAGGTCGGCCAAAACGGTTTTCGTTGCGTCGGCGTGCTTGCAGGTGGGGCCGTCTGCTGGAATGACTTGCTCGCCCCGTCACGCCCCATTATGGGCATTGGAGGCGTTTGAGGCATTGCTGGTGCGGATGCCCGTGCGGGGGGTGGCTCCTCGTTCTTGATCTCGACAGGCTTGACCCGTGGCGTGTCACGCCCGGCCCACAACCAAGAAGCGCCGCCGAGCGCGAGAATTAAAAGTGCCTCAGCAAAAAGGCGGGATAGGTCAATTTGATTAGCTGACCCTGGCGGCCAGAGTATGTACGAAAACCCCTCCCAGATGATTTGGCGTCCGTTGGAGTACACCCACGGCGGGAAGAAGGCGGCGAGAGCAAGCAGAACCGCCACCACCACGCCGATAAAACGCTGCTTTTTGTTCATGCTGTGGCTTATTGGCTTGTTTTGGCAAGGATGCCGCCCAATTTGGCGGGTTTTATGTGCATCAGTTCTCTTGGTTGTCGGATGGTGGAATAAATTGCGCGGCAGAATGAACAACCGCCACCCAAAGACACACGCCAAAGAGAATCAGGAAAAGACCACTATCGGGGCCGCGCCACATCTCGATGCCAAGCCCTTGTTGCTCTATCGCAAGCGCAAGGTGGTACGCCCCAAGGCCGATGAGCCAACCGAGTCCAGCACCCACAAGCATGAAGTTGTTGATTACTTGCTGCAATTTGGTGCGGCCAACTAAAACGGCCAGCAGCGCGGTGATTGCCATACAAATAAGGGGGGCGTTCCCTGTGCTACAGACTGCCAAGAAGAGTGCAGCCAGTACAATATAAACAATAACAACACGCGTGATAATTCGCATTCGGGTGTTCATGGCTCTTTCCTTTTGTTGGCACAGACAGCAAAAAGGCGCGGACTTAACGCACCCCCACGAGAGGCCCTTGCGAGGCCCGATTGGAAGGCACGCCAAGCCGCGCCCGGTCGGGCGCGTGCTTCGGCGGTCTCCAATCTGAAATTCGCAAGGTTTCTCGTGAGACCGTAGCCGTGGCTACGCTAAATTGTTGGCTGCTTCTTACATAATGGTTCTGAGGACGGCTCGTTTTTATCGCTCTTCAGCTAGGGGAGCAAGACTTTTTCCGCCCCGATTCCGGCAGGTCATCCATCCGCCTGCTGCTGCTGCCGGATACTAAGTATATCCGGCAGGCAGGCAGGGCGGATTCAAGGCAGCCTGCCGGAATTGCCGGAAATAATTTCCGTCAGGCTCCATCGCGTAAGAATTTCTGCCCTTTCTCGGTCAAATACTGCCGTGCGGCGTTGCCTGCGCCCGTCGTTGCAATCCATCCCTTTTGTCTCATTTCCGGCAGGTAGTCGGTCAAGGTCTGCCGGGGGATGTTTCCGGCAGCCGCCCATGCCGCGATGCTGATTGGTTTTTCCCCGGTCGTACCGACAATGACGGCGAGCAGTTTTCGCGGGTCGTGTTCGCGTTTGCGTCCTGCAACCTGCTTCAATTCATCCGGGTCAAGCTCTGATGCAACTCTCATCAAGGGAAAACTCCATTCGACCACGAACGGCGGTTGCTCCGGCTGATTGCGAAGGATCAGGTCAACCGTGTACGCCCCTTCAACCTGGTGTTTGGTCAGCGTGATTATTGTGTCCGCGTCCCGCGTCCAGACGCCGCTGCCGCCGATGCGGTCAATGGCTTCTTTGCCCGCCTGGTTCCCTTTGCTGAAATGCGCGGCGTAAAGTACGGCCGCCCCGGTTGCGACGGCGATTTGTTCGAGTTCGTTGCAAAGCTCGCCGATGTCGCCCGCCGAGTTTTCGTCCCGCCCGCCGAGTCCCTTGTAAATCGGGTCAATGATGATTAGAACGTACTTCCCCGTTTCGATTTTTGCGAGCAGCGCTGGGAGCAACCGCCATAAAGCCGTCCCATGTCCGCGCAACGTCCAAACGTCAAGGTTGCTCACGTCTCGAATCCCCCTGGCATCGCAAAGGCATTTGATGCGCGACCGGATGAACGCGCGCGGAATTTCAAAATTGATGTAGATTACCCTGCCTTTGCGCGTGCGCCACTTCCAAAACGGCTGGCCGCTTGCAACGCTGATTGCCGCATCCAAAAGAATCCATGTCTTGCGGGCCTTGCTGTTGCTGCCAAGCACGCCTTTCAAACCCTGGTGCAACACGCCTTCGATGATCTCTGGCGGCAGGTTGATGCTTTCATCGGCAAGTAGAGCGTTGGCGTTATCAATTTCGGGTAGTTCAATCTTTTGCACATCCGATGCGCCTTCCACTTCCGGCGTGCTGAGGATTTCCGCCTTGTCAATTAAAGGATTCATGGCTTTGCCTCCATTGGTTTAAGACTCAGGAAGAACACCGTCTGGCGGTTGCCATTGTCCCGCGTGCCGTCCGGCATTCGCACGAATTGGCTGCGTGTCCATGTCGCCCGGTCTGCGCCCAGACTCACGGCGTACCGGAAGAACTTTTCGACCTTCGCCTCTGCCTGGCCGCAAACAAAAAACCATCCGTGCAGACTCTTGCCGCCGGAGTGAACCACGCAGACAAGCGGCGCGAACGTGCCCAGATGCAGGAGCAAAGCGGCGTGTTCGTCGGTCGTGCCGGTGTCAAATTCGCAAATCAGGAATCGGCGCGGCCCGGTCATGCTCAAGGTATGACGGCTTGGCTTCCCTTCTTTCGTTAAGCCTTCAATGGCGGTCATGGGTGACGGCACGATGAATTGCAGTTTAGACAACGAGCCGCGCCAGCCGTCACGCGGGCGAGTGTCAAAATCGGAGTTCGATTTCCCGCAACACAAGAGCGGATTGCCGGGAAAAAGTTGCTCAAGGATTTCTTCCGTGTGCTTCTCGTTGTCGTCAAACTGCACCGGCGAGCATTCCCGAAGGTCTGCCAGTCCGCCGCTGTCTCTGACAATGGCCCGGCGTTGCTCCACGTTCACTGACGGCCATTTTGCAGCCGATTGTGCCGCCGTGTTCGCTCCCTTTTGCTGCCACGCGCACTGGATGGAGTTGCTCACGGCGTCCTCAATCTCTTTCCGGCTGACGTGGCGCCCGCAATTTGCGACAAGGCTTTCCAGCAAGCTCACAATCTTGACGGCTGGCAAATGCGCGTGGAGGTGCCGGGCGACTCGGAAAAGCCATACATGCACACCTTCGCCGGCTCGCGGAGGCACGGCGAGCATTTGTTCAAGGAATGGCGGCAACACGCCCTTTTCAACTTGACTCTGGGCGGGGTTAGGGTAAGGTCGGGTCATAGGCACGCAGTGGCCGCCGCGTTACCGTGAAAGTGCGCGGCGGCATTTTTTCCTGTGATTCATTTACTCGCCGCCGCGTTCCTTGCGCATCAACCAAGCCTGGATCGAGGCGGGATGAAAAAATACTCTCCTCCCCAAGACGAGAAAGGGCATTCCCTTCGCGCGAAGAGAGGCAACGGTTCGACGGCAAACCGGGATGTGACGCATCAACTCCGGGGTGTCCCAGAGTCCGGGAGGGGCGGGCGCGGTGCCATTATCAACGTTGGCCGCCAGTTTATGACCCGTGACAGCGCCGGGCGAAACCCCATTAGAATTGCCGGGTTGAACCGGCTCAATTGTCGTTGGCATATATTTATTCAATGTGCAACAGGCGTCATGCCCGCTGAACTATGAACAAGTTAAGCCAAGGATGGGAAAAGGATTTCGGCTCTACCTTTTTTCAGTAGAACCGAAGGCTTTTGTTGTGGTCAGAGACACGTTTGATGTGCCACTCGGCGCATTTTTTCGCCTCAGTCCACGCGGAGTCATTTAGAAAATTCTTCCCAAGCAGCTTCGTAACGTCAGTGTGCCCCTTAGCTTGTTGGCGTTTGCCACGGTAACAACGCAGCAGACGGTAAGCGCCCAAATCTTTTAGGGCGTTCCGCATCATCCGGCTTCGCTCTGCCGCGCCTGTCGGTTTGTTGACAATTTCCACTTTGGGGCGGTTGTCGCCCACCTTGCCTTGGGGGCGACTATTTTTCAGCCATTTGTCGAATCCTTTTATCAGCGTGCTGTCGGGCCAGTGCCACGGAATCTCGAATGCCACAAAATCCGATTGTGCCTCAACGAACCAAAGACTTCCGATGCAAGTCTGACGAAACCATTTGTGTTTTTTGAATTCGCCCGGAAATCCTTCCTTGTCCAAAACTCGCCTTACGACCTTCTCAAAACTCCAAGGAATCACGGCGTAGAATTGTGGTTGAAAGGATATTTTTTCGTTGGCCTTCAAGGGCGGTTTGGGTTCGTCATGCCGCGTTCTTCTTTCCTTCGCGACGATTCGATACGGTGTGTCGGGCCACTTAGGATCAATAGTGTAAGCCAAGGGCGGGGGCGGTTTCGGTGGATAGGAATTGTACGAAGCCAAAAGCGCCGCGAACTCTTGCCCGGTGCGCGGGCGATTACGGCAATGTTCAAGGTATTTTTTCGCGTAATCGGGGTGCTTCTTTCTGGATTCTGCAACAGCTTCGCAGAGTGCTTCATCTTCACGGTCAAATTCCCATTGGTAGCACGCCTCTACATCATCGTCCGCTAAAAAGTTCTCAGGGCGAAAATCCCAATCCTCGGGCTTTAGCTTTGAAAGCGTCCAGTTCATTTAAAGCGGCGCTTTTTGATCATTGGTTGTGAACCTGCTCCCCGGCCATCGGGATGATGTTCGCAGCCCGGCCCGGTTGGACGGCGAACCACTTTTCAGCCTCGGCTTTGGTCGCCAGCCCTTTGTAATTCTGATGCACCATTGCCGGGGAGTTGCCCGCTTGTTGCGCAGTCAGGTTTTCGTTGCCGTGCAAGGCGAAGTGAAACGAGCAAAACGAGTGGCGCAAACCGTTTTTCTTGCGGGCTACTTCCGCCCGGTCGCAAATCTCGGCGCAGCCTTTATGGAAGAACCGCTCCGTGCCCTGCCACAATTTGCCGGTAAGCGCCCGGCAAGGTTGCAACCATGATTCGAGCGCCGGGCAAACTTCCACCAATCGGCGCGAGCGGGTCTTTGATTTGCCCGCCGTTATCTCGATGTGGCCGGGGACTCTGAAAACGTCCTCCCATGTCAGGCGCAAAACTTCCGCCGTCCGCAACCCGGCCAGTCCGCCTATGGCGATCATGGCCCGCAACGGCTCTTGCGCCGTTTCCAGCAACGCGCGGAATTCGTCTGGCGTGTAGAAATCAGTCGCGCCGGTGTTGGCGTGTTCCGGGCGCATGGCGTCGGCTTCGTTCATGCGATGGGTTGCCGGAAGGTAATCTTTGCGGCAGCACCATTGCAGGAATTGCTTGATTCCGGCCCGGTGATGATTGCGGGCCTTTGGGCTGGCATCGGCCATCGCTTGAATAAAGGCGTCCAGGTGCTCTTTGGACACGTCGCAGACGGCATGGCCGGGGAATGCCTTCGCAAATCGGCGCAGACGCAGCGCCCGGATGCGGGTGTATTCGGATGACAATTGCGCCCGCTGGCCTTCGCCTGCCTTTGTGCGCGGTTCATCGGCTTGGATAAACTCCTCTACGGCTTCCGCCATGTCTTTGCGCTTGACGCTGGCAACGGTGTTCAGCCAGCCATCCACGACTTCGCCCAGATTGCGCCCAAGCGCCTTTGCGGATGACTCCGCAAATTCGGACACGGCGGCCAGCAGGGACACGCGCCGCCCGGTTTGCTGAAAATAGCCTTGCAGCCGTTCAAGAGCGGCCAGGGCGTCGGTCGCCTGCTTGGGCGTCAATGCGGTAACGTGCGAGCCTTGCGCCAATTCCTTGACCAGCGCATCGGCGCGGCGCTTCACTTCGCTGTAGGTCTGGAAACGCTCCATGCGGCGCATGCCAGTGACACGCCATGCCAGCCGATAGGCCGGGAAGGCTTTCGTCTTGGCGTAGATCGTGGCAAGAACTTGGCCGCGATGCCGAATGCGTTTTGGGAAGCGCATTTGCTCTTCGCCGGATTCGGGCGTTTGTTGTGTCGTTTTTGTGTCGCCGATGCCAATTTTGCGCTCTTCCGAGGGAAAATTGGTCGGGGCGGTGGGATTTGAACCCACGACCTCTTGGTCCCGAACCAAGCGCGCTACCAAGCTACGCTACGCCCCGACAACCAAAGGAAGGCCAAGATGCAGCCTGCCGCCGCGCATTGCAAATACTTTCTGGATAAACTTCTGATGAAGGGTGCAGGACAAAAACCTGCTCGTCGCCGGTGGGGCGGCGCTGCTGCGCCGCCCAAGAATTCAGGGCGGAGCGGCAGCTCTGCCCTGCCTGGCAGGGTGCGCACTCCGTGCGCGCCGCGGCGGGCACGGGACTGCCCGCCCTACCGTTCCCCACTATGGCCAGCGCATTACACCGGCAGTTGACTTTCCTGGCGCGCTCCGCATACGATGAGACCATTATGGATTTAGGCATCACCAACAAAATTTCAGTCACCCGCCGAAAAACCTGCCGGCTGTGCGAAGGGGGCCGATTGGAACTGGTCGTCCCGCTGGCCCCCACCCCGGTGGCGGAAAAATATGTGACGCGGGAGGAATTGGACCAGGAAACGCCCGTTTACCCGCTCGACCTGCATCTGTGCCTGGACTGCGGCCACGTCCAACTGCTGGACGTGGTGGATCCTGAGTTTTTGTTTGATGATTATACTTACGAAAGCGGCAGCACCAAACAGATCGTGCAGCATTTTGACAAGACGGTGGAGGCGGCTTGCGCGCGGTATCACCCGGCGCCCAACAGCCTGGTGGTGGACGTGGGGAGCAACGACGGCTCGCTGCTGCGCTGCTTCCAGAAACGCGGCCTGCGCGTGCTGGGGATTGACCCGGCCAGTGAGATCGCCAAAAAAGCCACTCAATCCGGCATTCCCACCATTGCCCAATTCCTGAATCTTGACCTGGCGCGCCGCCTGAAAAAGGAGCACGGGCCGGCGGCGGTCGTTTGCGCCTTCAATGTCTTTGCCCACGCGGATAATCTGGGCGGGATGGCCGATGCCATCCGTGAAATGCTGGCCCCGGGGGGAGTTTTTATTTTTGAAGTCTCCTATTTGCTCGATATTTTGGACCACATGCTGCTGGGGACCATTTTCCACGAGCATGTCAGTTATCATTCCGTTAAACCGCTGGCGTCGTTTTTGCGGCGGCACGGAATGGAATTGGTGGACATCCAGCGCGTTGGCATCCAGGGCGGCTCCATCATCGGGACGGCGCAACTGGCGGGGGGCGGGCTGGCGGCCGGGCCGATGGTGGGTGAACTGCTGGAATTGGAGCGGGCCCGCGGGCTGGACCGGGCGGAGACGCTGAAGGAATTCGCCGCGCAATTGGGCCAAGTCAAGGAGGAGTTGGGTGGCCTGATGGCGGATTTGAAAAAGCAGGGGAAAAGCGTCTGGGGCTATGGGGCGGCCCGCAGCGGCACGACCTTGATTGCGCAAATGAACCTGGGCAAAGTCATCAGCCATATCGTGGATGACAGCCCGGCCAAGCAGAACAAATTCAGTCCGGGCGATCACATTCCGATTTTACCCTCCAAGGCGCTGGCGGAACAGAAGCCGGATTACGCCTTCATCCTGGCTTGGGTTCACGCGCGGCAGATCATCGAAAACAACCGCGGCTATCTGCAACAGGGCGGCCGCTTCATCGTTTGTTTCCCAAAGATCCAGGTCGTGAGCGCGGAAACGCCCCATTTGAGATGAACCGTTGTCTTCTGTGCGGCCAAGCCCAATGCGCCAGCGTGGTTGATTTTGGCCCCCAGCCGGTCTGCCATCATTTCTTTGACGGCGGCCGCCCGGAAGCCACACATGATCTGCGCCTTGGCCTCTGCCAGGCCTGCGGCCTGACCCAGTTGATGGATCCCATACCCGCAGAAAAATTGACGCCCCGTTTTGATTGGATCAGCTACAACGAGCCGGAGGGGCATCTGGATGCCTTGGTGGAAACGTTGCGCGGCCTGCCGGGGATCACGCCCCACTCGGCCATTTGCGGGGTGAGTTACAAGGAGGATTCGACGCGGCAACGATTGGCCAAACTGGGCTATGGCAACAGTTGGCGGATTGATTTCCAGGCCGACTTGGGCATCCGCGACCCCCGCGCCGGGATGGAAATAGCACAGGAGCGAATCCGTCCGGGTCTGGAAGAACGGCTCCATGCCAAATATGGCGCGCCAGATATCGTGCTGGTCCGCCATATACTTGAGAACACCCGCGACCCCGCCGCCTTCATGGAAGCCCTGCGCCGGCTGGTCAAACCCGGCGGCTACGTGGTTTTTGACTCGCCCGACAGCGCCCGTGGATTTGATCTGTGCGACTACACCATGCTTTGGGAGGATTACACCTTCTATTTCGTGGAATCCACTTTTCTGGCCTGTCTGCGGCGGGGAGGGTTCAGCGTGGCGCGCTTTGAGCAATACCGTTCTCCGCATGAAAACTGCCTGGTGGCCATCGCTCAACCGCTCGCAGTCCCCGGCGCGGCCGGCCCAACCCAGACTGGTCTGGAGCAGGAAAAAGAGCGGCTGGCCGCCTTTGCCAGGGGCTGGGAACCGCGGCGGCTGGCGATGAGAAAACTTTTTCAGGAGTGGCGCCAGCGGGGAAAAATTGCCATGTTCGGCGCCGGGCATCGCGCCGTCATGTTCATCAATCTACTGGGCGTGGCGGATTTGATAGATTACGTGGTGGACGATCATCCGCGCAAGCGGGGATTGCGCCTGCCCGGCTCGCGCCTGCCCATTGTCGGCTCGGAGGTGCTGGCGGGCCAGCAGGTCAAACTCTGCCTGAGCAGCCTGGGGCCGGAGAGCGAGGCCAAGGTGGTGCAGAAGTTCCGGCAATTCGCCGAGCAAGGCGGGACCTTCGCCTCCATCTACCACACCCGGCGGGAGAGTTTGCTGAACTTTGTTGCGGGACCCGGCGCGGCCCTCTAGTTTTTAGCCCATGTCGCCCATCAAGAAAGTCAACGAAGAGGTTTTCGTCGCGGAAAAAGGGATGGTCCAGGTGGATCGCGCCCAAATCGAGTTCTTAAAAGCGCAGGCGGCGCGCAATCCGCGCCACCGCGCCCGGCTCTGTGCCCACAAGGACAGCCAGGACCGGATCCATGAGATGTTGATCGCCCTGACGCAGGACGTTTATATTCGTCCCCATAAACATCTGCACAAATCGGAATCCTTTCTGGTGATTGACGGTTCGGCCCTGGTGGTTTATTTCGATGACACCGGCGGCATCGCGGAAGTCCTAAGTATTGGCGAGGCCGGATCCGGCCGTCCGTTTTATTTCCGCAACGACGACGAGCGCTATCATACCCAAGTCATTACCTCTCCGTTCCTGGTCTTTCACGAGGCGACCAACGGCCCCTTTAACCGCGCCGACACCGTTTTTGCGCCGTGGTCGCCGGAGGAAACCGACACGGAAGGCGTCCGGGCCTTCCTGGAAAGGTTAAGAGGCCAGGCGGCCCGGAAGGAGGAGGCGCGATGAAATTCCTGATCGTCGGCGCCTCGGGATTTATCGGGGGGAACATTCTGGCCCACCTCAAGTCGCTGGGATTGAGGGTGGCGGGCACCCAGGCCCATTCGCGCCGGGAGGGCTTGATCACGTTCGATTTGTTGCGCCACCGCATCACCGACTGCGTTGACCGCTCATTTTTTCAGGGAAGCGAACCGGTCCGCGTCCTGATCTGCGCGGTGGTGAGCAACATGGATCTCTGCCGGACAGACCGCCTCGCGGCCCGCGCGGTCAACGTGGAGGGAACGATCCAGTTGATTGCTGACGTCACGGCGCTTGGGGCGAAAACCACCTTTTTTTCCACCTGCTTCGTCTTCGACGGCCAGGCCGGCTATTACAACGAAGACGACCCCTTGTCCCCCGTCAACGAATATGCCCGGCACAAGGTCGAGGTGGAGGAATACTTGCGGCGGAGCGCGCCCGGCTCGCTGGTCATGCGGCTGGAAAAAATCATAGGCGACAATCCCGGCGAGAACCACTTCCTCACGCAATGTTACCAATCCATTTCCGAGAACCAGCCGATTGTCTGCATCGAAGGCTCGGTGCTCTCCCCGACCTGGGTGCAAGATGTGGCCCGGAGCTTCGTCCGGGCGTGCGACCTGGGACTGGAAGGCCTGTATCATGTGTCCAATTCGGAATTCTTCCATCGGGACGAATTGGCGCGGCAATTTTGCCGGGCGTTGGGGAAAACGCCCAACGTCATCACCAAGCCCTTGGCGGAATTCCATTTCGCGGACCAGCGCGCGCTCAAGTCCTATTTGGACGGCTCGCGCTTCGCCAAGAAGACCGGCCTGCGTTTTACTCCCATGAGCGAGGTTTTCCGGGAGTTCATCCGCCGCCTCCCGCCCGGCCCGCCAAGGTAGCCCCAAGAAAATGAAAGGCGCCCCCCAGCCCGGGGTGCATTTTCAGATTTTTGGGTTCCCCTCTTAATCTTGCTCCTAATCTTAATCTTAATCTCATCGCCCTCCTGCCTTCGGATTAAGAGCAAGATTAAGATTACGATTAAGAAAGAAAACTCAAAAATGTGAAAGGCGCCCGCCAGCCCGGAGGCGGAAAGTTATCGCTTGCGTTTCCCCGCGGGCGGGCGAGAATGGCGGCGTCTTAAAAAGCCTCGCCTTATGAGAATGAGATTCCATTTCTCCCCCAGGGTTCGTGCCTTATTGATGATGGGTGGAATGGCCGCTTCCGGCCTGCTCGCACCCGAGGCCCGGGCCGGTTCCGGCTGCGATCCGCCGCCCACCGGTTTGCTCAGTTGGTGGCAGGCGGAAAGCAATGCCCTGGACCACCTGGGTGTCAACAACGGCACCCTGGTCAACGGCGCGGGTTACGCGGCCGGCGAAGTGGGAACCGCGTTTGCCTTGACCAACGCTCTGGCCGCCGTTCAAATCGGCTATGCCACCAATTTGCAACTGCAAAGTTTCACCATTGAAGCATGGATTCAGCGCCGCAGCACCAACTTCGTTTCCTCCCCGACCAACGGCGACGCCGAATTTTTTGGCTTTGGCACGCAGGGTTATGGATTCGGCATCCACGGCCCCAATAGCGGCAATGGCAGCTTGGGCGCCTTGTTTCTCACCGAAAATGACGTGGACGAAGTGGATGCCGCGGCGATGGTGACCGACACGAATTTCCACCATGTGGCCGTGACCAAATCAGGCGCCACCGTCGTGTTTTACGTGGATGGAGCGGCCTATCCCGCCGGCGCCACCGGGGACACCTACCAATTCACCACCCCGGCGGCCATCGGGGCGCGGGGGGATGATTTAGCCGGCAGTTTTTACGGGGCCATTGATGAAATGTCCGTTTACAACCGCGGCCTGCTCGCATCCGAAATCCTCGGCCTCTTTAATGCCGGCTCCGCGGGCAAGTGCCCGGTCCCCGTCATCGTCACCCAACCGGCCAGTCAATCGGTCCAGGTCGGCGCCGGGGCGCAATTTTTTGTGGTCGCCCAGAGCGCCTCTGCCTTGAGTTACCAATGGATGCTGGATGCGACCAATCTTCCCTCCGCCACCAATTCATCCCTGACGCTGACCAACGTGCAACTGACGCAGGCCGGCAGCTACAACGTCACCGTGAGCAACCTCTATGGCGCGGTGGAAAGCGCGACCGCGGTGCTGAACGTCAGCACGAATCTCAGCACGAATCTGCCCTGCCTCACCCCGGCCTCGGGCCTGGTGGACTGGTGGCCGGGCCAGGGCAACGCCCTGGATGTGATTACTGGCTCCGAGGGCGTGGTGAGCGGCGGCTTGACTTTCGTCCCCGGCAAGGTGGGCCTCGCTTTCAAGTTCGACGGCACCGACTCCCAAATCGCCTTGGGAACCAAGGCCGGCAATTTCGGCACCAATGACTTCACGATTGATTACTGGATGCAAACATCTTCCGTCAATGCGGGGGAGGCTTTTTTGCAACAGAGGGTGAGCTGTGATGCCAGCTACAACTTCTGGGAGATTGAGATTGGCGGCGGAAATGGCGCTCCGCCGGCCGGCTATCCTTACCTGTCCATTGACAGCGGAGGCGGCCAGGCGCCCACGTCGTTGTTTTGCACGCGGGCGCTCAATGACGGCGCCTGGCATCACCTCGGCTGGGTGAGAAAGAGCACCAATTATTATCTCTACGTGGACGGACTTTCCAATGGCACGATGAACGTCGCCTCTATTTACAACTTTGCCAATGGCCAGCCCTTGATGATGGGAACCAGCGTTTGCGTCGGCGCCAACGGGACCAGCCCCTACAGCGGCGCGGTGGATGAGTTGGATTTGTGGAACCGCGCCCTCTCCGCCTCGGAAATCGCGGCCATTTTCAACGCCGGCGCCGCCGGCAAATGCCTCGCCCTGTCCATCGTGGCGCAGCCCGCCAATGAAACCGTGACGCTTGGCCAATCAGCCGCCTTCTCCGTCCAGGCGGAAGGCAGCCCTCCCTTGCTTTATCAATGGTGTTTCTGCTCCACCAATCTGCCGGGCGCGACGAACAGCTCGCTGATTTTGACCAACGTGCAATCCTCCCAAGCTGGTTCCTATGACGTGATGGTGAGCGACCCCGGCGGTTCCATCACCAGCAGCAACGCCACCCTCACGGTCAATCCTCCTCCCCCGTGCGTTTCAGCGCCAGCCAACCTCATCGCCTGGTGGCGCGGCGAAGGCAACGCCCTCGATGAATTGGGCGGCATCAACGGCAGCGTCACCGGCCCGGTCAGCTACGCCCCTGGCGAGGTTGGGCAGGGGTTTTTGTTGGGCGGCCTCGACGCAGCCGTCAACGTGGGCTATGCGACCAATCTCCAACTCCAGACTTTCACCATTGAAACCTGGATTGAGCGGTCCAGCAGCACCCTCCTCAGCCAGGATGCGCAAGGCAACGGCATGCTCTTCGCCTACGGCACCGGCGGCTATGGATTTTACTTGACTGGCACCGGTCAACTGGCCTTTGGAGAGGTCGGCTATAATCAAGTCGTCTCCAGCGCGACGGTTGCCGGCACGGCCCTGCATCATGTGGCTGTGACCAAATCAGGCGCCAGCGTGGTATTCTATCTGGACGGCGTCGCATATCCCTACGGCTCTTCGTATAATACCACCTTTACCTTCACTGCCCAGGCGTCCATCGGAGCGGTTGGCGGCACTGAGGTGAACAGTTTCTATGGTCTGATTGACGAGATGGCCATCTATGATCGGGCTTTGACGGCGGCTGAGATTGAGTCCATTTACAGCAACGGGTCTGGCGGCAAGTGCGCCATCGCTTATCCGCCAGTCCTGGTCTTGGCGCCAGCCAGCCAGAGCGTTGTGGCGCATGGCACGGCCAGCTTGCTCGTCTCGGCCGCAGGCAGTGTGCCTTTGACCTATCAATGGAAATTCAACGGCACCAACCTCCCCGGCGCGACCAACCCGGTGCTGTCGCTGGGCAACATCCAAGTCAGCCAGGGCGGCAGTTATGCCGTGACGGTCTCCAACAGCGCCGGCAACATCACCAGCAGCTATGCGGTCGTGACCGTGACCTATCCTGCCGCCGCGGTCAAAGTGGTCAGCACCAACGCCACCGCCGGCAGCTTGGTCACGGTGCCGGTGACGCTGGCCGCCAACGGCAACGAGAACTCGCTGGAGTTCAGCCTGAATTTCACTCCCACCAATCTGACCTATGCCGGGGCCGCCCTGGGCAGCGGCGCGGCCGGGGCTTCGCTCACTGACAATACTAACCTGGCCGGCAGCGGCGAGTTGGGCATTGGTATTTACCTGCCCTACGGCTCCACCTTTGCCTCCATGACCGATGAAGTCGCGCGGGTGAATTTTGTCGTCGCTCCCAATACCAATTCGTCTTCCTCCACCACCATCGCCTTCGGCAGCGTGCCGGTGCAGGAGCAGTTGGCCGACCCGCTGTTCAACGTGCTCCCGGCCAGCTACAGCAGCGGAACGGTCACCATTGCCAGCGTCACCAATTTTGAGGGCGATGTCAACGGCGACGTGCGACTGACCCTGACGGACTGGCTGGAAGAAGGCCAGTTTGTGGCGCAACTCGCCAGCCCCTCCAGCCCTGGCCAGTTCCAGCGGGCCGACTGCGCCCCGCGCTCCACGCTCGGCGACGCCGCGCTTACCGTCATTGATTGGGTGCAGGCGGGCCGTTACGCGCTGGGATTGGATCCGCTGACGCCGGTCGGCGGGCCAACCGTCGCCGCCGGCAGCGGCACAGCCGTGCCCTCGTCAAGCACGCGACAACTCATCGTGAGCAGCCCGACCGTGCAGATGGGACAGGCCGCCGCGGCCAATCTCACGATCAGCCTGACCGCGCAAGGCAATGAAAATGCCGCGGGCTTCACGTTGAGCTTCCCGCCGTCCAATTTCAGCTTCAGCAGCGCTGCCTTGGGCAGCGGGGCGGGCGGGACAACCTTGATTCTGAATACGAATCAGTGCCATGCCGGCATTGTGGCGGCGGTGCTGGCCCTTCCTCCGGGCAACAGCTTCCCGGCCGGCGCTCAACAACTGCTTTCGGTCAACCTCACCCTGGTGGGAACAAACTCCGGCATTTGCCCGGTCGCACTGACCAGTCAACTGGTCAAATGCGAGGTCGCAGACGCTTCGGCCAATCCCCTGCCGCTCGGTTTGGCAAATGGGACTGTGACGGTCACTCCGATCCCATCGCTGGCCATCGCCCTTTCCGGTTCCAACGTCGTCCTTTCCTGGCCGCTGTGGGCCAGCAATTTCCTCCTCCAATCGGCCAGTGGCGGCCTGCCGCCGTTGGCGCCCTGGACCAACTCCCCGGCTTCCATCTCCGCCACCACCTCGAACTTTGTCACGCTCCCGCCGACCAACACCGTCCAATTCTTCCGTCTGGACCTGCCTTGATGCAGGCAGCCAGTCTGCGCGCGCTATGGCTGGGCCAGGCGGCAGTAGGTGGTGTTGGTGGGAGCCGGCAACATCAAAAATACCGTGGCGCCATTGGTCGCGGGAGTGCCTCCCGTGTCGGTCCAGTCGGTGCCCATGTTGCCTCAACTCCGCGTTCCCCATTCCCGCGCCGTTCCGGCTTTGCTCAGTGGGAAACTGCTTGATAGAATTGGAAGTGGCTCCTATGCGGGCTGACTGTGACTTGCACCGTCCCGGTGGTATTGGTTACGGTCTGAAATAATGACCAATTAAGCAAATCAGAGCTAACATTGATGTCGAACACCTCCTCATTGGGACTGGTCAGCGCTAAAAGCATAATGCCACCCGTGAGACTCACTGTGAACTGAATTGGAGAAGCGGCGTTAGTGAAATTTACCGTGATCACTTTGCTGGTGGTCATTGTAACTGAAAGCGGGTCGTTTGTTCCGCTGGCGTCTCCGGTCCAGTTGGAGAACTGGCTGCCGCCGTGGGGAGAAGCGAAGAGGGCAACCACCTGGCCGTTGGTAAAGGAATTCCCCGCAGGGTTGACCGCAACTGTTCCCGGCCCGTTGGGAATTACGGAAAGCGAGACCTCGTTTGTGCCTAATGCTGTGAACAGAGCCGAAACGGATGGCGCGGGATTTGTCATGCCTAATGTGAACGGACTGGCATTGCCATTGGCGGCGTTTCCCCACAAAACGAAATAGTAGCCCGGATTCGGAACGGCGCTGAGTTGGACGCGCGTGCCGTACGGATATGCGGACAGGGCCGGATCGGAATTTATGGTTCCATTTTGAGGGGTTGCCAGGCCGAGAGACGTTCCAAAAACAGCCTGAATGGTGTGGGGGCCGTCCATCGTCACGTTAATTACGGGGTTTGTCCCCGTCGCATCTCCAGACCAATTCAAGAATGTCCAGCCATTCGAGGGCATCGCCGCCGCCTGGACGGCCAGCCCGTTTAAATAGACTCCGCCGCGAGGATCCAAGGACACCGCGCCGCCGCCGGGATTAACCACGTTGAGCGCATAGTTATAGCGCACCGTCACGGTTACCGGAATGCTTTGAACTGAGTTGAAATTCGTGTCATACGCCACCGCGCTCACAACCGCGGATTGAACCAGAATAAAAGGCGAGGTATAGAGCGTAGAGCTAAAACTTGGAACCGAGCCGTCCAGTATATAGAAAATTGTCGCGTTCGAAAAGGTCGAGGTGATTTGGACCTGCGGGGTTGTGTTCGTGAAACCGAAAGCCGGCCCTGCCTGGCCATTGATGGTCACCAATGGATTGATCGTCAGGGTGGCTGCCTGACTTGTGACCGATCCCGCCGCATTGGTCACGACCACTTCATAGAAGCCGATGTTGGTCAGACCGACGTTGGTAATGCTGTAATTTGTGCCGGTCGCTCCCGCTATGTTTGTTCCTTCATAACACCATTGATAAGACAGGGGTGCGCTGCCGGCCGCGCCCACCGAAAAAGTGGCAGTGCCTCCAGCCAAAACCACCTGGTTCTGGGGTTGTTGGGTAATGGAAGGGGTCGTGAACACACTCAACACCGCGTTCGAGCTAACAATCACTCCCAACGCATTGCTGACGGTGACCGAATAGCTGCCGGCCTGGCTTGTCTGGACGTTGGCGAGCGTCAGGGCGGAGTTCGTCGCGCCAGACAGAACAACGCGATTTAAGCTCCATTGGAATGACAACGGCCGGGCTCCGCTGGCCTGCACGGTGAAATTTGCGGCCGAGCCTGCCAGCACCGATTGATCCGCCGGTTGGACCAAAATGACCGGCGCTCCCGCAGGCACACACTTCCCCGCGCTGCCCGCGTTGTAGATGGCCTGGATTTGGGCCGCTGAAAGAGGCCCGTTATACACAGACATCTCGTCAATCGTACCGTAAAAGCTGTTTCCCAGGGTGTCACCTCTGGCTCCGATCGCAGCCGCCGTCGCGAATGAAAAAGTGCTCCCATAGAAGCCCGCCGCATAGCCGACGCCGTCCAAATAGAAAACCACGGTTGTCCCGGACTTGGTTATCGCCGCATGATGAAAACTGGTGTCGGTGACGGCGGCCGTCGAGTCTACCTCGTCATAGTCCACTCGCGTAAGATACAACTGACCGCTACTCCGGAGGGCGAATGCATATCCGCTGCTGCCAAAACCGAAAAGATGGCCGTTGCCCTGGGGATCCAATGAAACAAAGGACGAACTGCCCCGCTTAATCCAACCCTCAATGGTAAAACTTTGCAACTGCAGGTTCGTGGCCAATCCCACCTCAACGGCGTCGCCGGCGTGGGCCAGGAGGAAGCCTTGGCCGACCATGCCTGGCCCGTAGGTGGCCGCTCCCGCCAGGGTCCCGTTGTTTCCGTCCCAGGTGCCAGGGCTCATCCCCGCGCCGCCGGACACGACAGGGATTTCAAAGCTGCCATTGGTGAATGTTCCCGCCCCGGCCCCCCAGGCCGGCGAGCAGAAAAGCCGCCGCGAACACCATTTTTATGAATCTGATATTGGGCATAATCGAAACCTTTCCATTAGCCGGCAAGATGCGCGTTACGCGGAAAAATTGAACGGGGGTGAGTGAATAGATCGCTTGTTCTCATAGTTGAAGAGAAGTTGATTGCCGCCACGCCGATCATAGTTTTTCAGCGATTCCACCTTCTCCAACAAACAGGATTCGTGCGGGATTACGAGCGAAATACCTTTCCGTATTTTGGTGAACCCTTGGCGAAAATTGTCCGCCTCAAGGCCGGTAGAGTTTTTGAAGATAATCCGCTTGTTAAAGTGCGGCGCATTGAATAAATAATCCGGAGGCGTTGGTTTGCCGGACGGTCCCGTTGAAGCTGGCGCAGGTATTATTTCACCGCAAAAAATGACAATGTCCCGTTCAGAAGTGCTGGCCTGCCATGTGTGCGGGGCTCCTGGGTTGGTGACCATACCCAGTTATCAAAAGCTTTCCCGCGTCGCCTCGGACTGCAAAGTCTGGCCCTCCGGCGGCCGGTTGGGGGTGTGCGGCCAGTGCGGTTGCGCCCAGGCCATTACCGATGCCCGATGGCGCGAGGAGGCCGGGGCCATTTATGCCAATTATTCCATCTACCACCAATCCCAAGGCGCGGAGCAAAGTGTTTTTGACCCAGTCTCAGGCCAGCCTCTGGCCCGCTCGGCCGCCTTGGCCCAGCGCCTCCAGGCCGAGTCGCTCCTGCCGGCCCGGGGCAGAATGATGGACATTGGCTGCGGAAACGGGAGCTTGCTCAGGGCCTTCGGGGCGGTTTTCCAGCAATGGACCATGACCGGACTGGAGCTGTACGACCTCCGGCGGAAGGAGATCGAAAGCATCGAGCGGGTGGAGCGCCTTTACACTCCGCCCGTGGCCGGCGTGCCGGGCTTGTTTGGACTGATCACCTTTAGTCATGTCCTGGAACACATTGAGTCTCCTTTGGACTGCCTGGTGCAAATGCGGGATAAGCTCGAGCCAGGCGGTTTGGTTTTGATCCAAGTTCCAGATTGCGCCGCCAATCCTTTCATGCTTCTGGTGGCAGACCATGCCTGCCATTTCTGTTTGCCGGTGTTGCGACGCCTGGTGGAAGAGGCCGGCTACGAGGTTCAGGTCGCGACCAACCAATGGGTCGCAAAAGAGTTGACCGTCATAGGCCGAAAAGCGGTCGAACCGTTGTCGCACAGTTGGACGGACCAAGGCTGCATGGACGCGGCAGCACTCCGCGCCTCCGTCTCCTGGTTGGAACGCCTCGCCAGTCAGGCCCGGGCCCTTTCCTGCCGCAGACCCTTCGGCCTATTTGGCACCTCCATCGCGGGCACGTTCCTTTTCGGCGAACTGGGCGATGCGGTGGACTTTTTCGTGGATGAGGATCCAAACCGCCAGGGCAAAGTATGGTGCGAACGCCCGATTTACGCGCCCAACCAGGTTCCGGCCGGCAGCCACATCTTCGTGGGCCTGGCGCCGGTGGCCGCCGCCAAAGTCCTGGAAAGGGTGAATTTGTTGAAGATGCAGGCCCGCTTTTACCCTCCGCCTCCTCTGCCCAATGCCGCAACGTGAGATCAGAGTCCCGTTGGGTCATCCCCGGCCCGGGGTTGCGCCTGAACCTCAAAGGTCCCCGCCATCCTCCGCCATTGATGACGCAACCAGTCCTAGGAGGCGTCCTTCCCTGTCAGTGGTCATGCCCAATTACAACCACGCGAAATTCCTGCCCGCCAGCCTCGCCGCCCTCGCCCGACAGTCCATCCCCGCCGATGAGATCCTCGTCATTGATGATGCGTCCACGGATAATAGTCTGGAAGTCTTGGAAGGCTTGGCGCGGCAATATCCCTTGCTCAAGGTCTATCGGAACCCGGTCAATTTGGGGGTCGCCGGAGCGGTCAACCGGGGACTGGAAGCGGCCAGCGGCGATTTTATTTGCCTGGAGGGGGCGGACGACGAAGTGCAGCCGGGCTTCTTTGAAAAAACGCTGCGATTATTGGCCGAATATCCCCAAGCCGGGCTCTGCACGGGCCTCTGCCGGATGACGGACATGGAGAGCCATTTGAGTTACAATTTTGGCGGGCATATTGCAACCGCGCCTTGCTACCTCCCGCCCCGGAAGATTGTGGAGTTGGTGCGCCAGGATCGCTTCCTGGTTTTTGGCACGGCGATGTTGTGGCGGCGCGATGCCCTGTTGCGCGCCGGCAAATATCATGCCCCGTTGCGCTGGCACTCCGATTGGTTCCCGATGTTTGCCCTGGCCTTCCGCCACGGCATCTGTTTTGTGCCGGAAGTCCTGGGTGAATTTCGCTCCAATCCCTCAAGCCTTTCCAACCGCGGAAAGAAAAAACTCAGGGTCCAACTGGACGTCTTGCGCTACGCTTTGGACCTGCTGGACCGGCCCGAAAATCAGGACATCGCCCCGTTGTTCCGCCAGAGCGGCGCCCTGGCCCCGTTTGGCAAGGAAATGCTCTGGCTGGTCCTCTCCCGCCGCCGCTACTGGAAAAACATCAACCTGACCTTCCTGCGCCTGTCCCTCTGGTGGACCTGCCGCATCGAAGCGAAAAAAATCCTGCCGCGCTCCGCCGCCCGCCTCTATTACAAGCTGGCCGGCGTCGCCGCGGAATCGCCGGCCCCTTGAGCCGCCCTTATGAACAAACCAATTATTGGCCCGCGCCGGCTCGTTTACGAAAATCCTTTCCTCAAGATTTCCAGCGTTCAGGTTCAGTTTCCCGGCTTTTCCAAGACCCTCTACGTCAGCCATTATGGCCCCCGCGCCGGCGTTCTGCTCCTCAAGGACGACTCGGTCCTCCTGGTCCGTCAATTTCGCCTGCTTATCCACGACTTCGCCCTGGAAATTCCCGGCGGCAAGGTGGACGACCATGAAAGTCCCGAAACCGCCGCCCGCCGGGAATGCCTGGAGGAAACCGGTCTGCGCTGCCTCAACCTCAAACCGCTTTTGTATTACCATCCCGGCCTGGATGTGACCGACAATCCGACCTGGATGTTTTCCTGCACCCAATCCGAACCCGTCCCGCAGCAAAAACTGGACCCCAACGAAGTGGCCGAACTGGTCTGGATTCCCTTCTCGCGCTGCCTGGACATGGTTTTTGAAGAGCGGATTGTGGACGGCCTTTCCGTCGCCGCCATATTGGCCTGGCAAGTAAGGAAAATGCGCCACGATGTCTAGCCCGGTCATTTCATACCCGCCGCCATTTAGCATGGGTGGCACAGGCGACTCGCCTGTCCCGGTCGGCGACTCGCCGGCCGGAACGCAGAGTGACGAACCGTGAAATATGCCGACTAGCTCCCCCAACCCAATCCGCGCCGCCTTTCTCGACCGCGACGGCGTCCTCATTGAAGACGTTGATTGGCTGACCCACCCCAGCCAGATCCGCGTTCTGCCCGGTGTGCCGCCAGCCTTGCGCCGGCTCGCCCAAGCCGGCTTCCGCCTCATTGTTGTCACCAACCAACCCATCGTCGCCCGCGGCCTGGCGACCGAAGCGCAGGTGGAAATGCTCCACGCCGCCATTGCCGCCCAATTGGCCGGCGGCGGCGCGCCTCCTTTGGACCGCTTTTATTTCTGTCCCCATCATCCCAACGCCACCCTCCCCGCCTATCGCCTCATTTGCGACTGCCGCAAACCGCGGCCCGGCCTGCTCCGGCGGGCGGCGGCGGATTTCGGGCTGGATCTGCGCGCCAGTTTCCTGGTGGGCGACCGCATGACGGACATTGCCGCCGGCGCCGCCGCCGGCTGCCGCACCGTCCTGGTGGAAACGGGCAAACACCGCCAGCCGCCGATCCGCACCCCCGATCCCCTGGATCCCTTCCTCCAGCCAGATTGGACTTGCGCCAATCTCAGCGCCGCCGCTGAATGGATTTTAAACAACCAATGAGAGCCATGGTCTTGTGCGCGGGCTACGGGTCGCGGCTGGGGGACCTGACGCGGGAGATTCCCAAAGCCATGCTCCCCTTGTGCGGACGCCCCATCCTGGAATACATCCTCACCCACCTGCGCTCGCACCATTTTGAACGGGTGGCCGTCAACCTTCACTTTCGGCCCCAGGCCATCCGCGCTCATTTTGGCGGGGGCGCCGCCTTAAAAATAGAGTTGACTTATGTGGAGGAAGACCGCCTCCTCGGCACCGCCGGCGCCATCAAGAACATGGAAGCCTTCCTCAGTCCGGCCGATCCCTTCCTTGTCCAATACGGCGACGTGGTGACAGACCAGGATTTCACGGCGATGCTTGGCTTTCACCGCGAGCGCGGCGCGCTGGCCACCCTGCTGCTCCATCAGCGCGCCCGTTCCAACAGCCTGGTCAGCCTGGATGCGGAAGGCAGGATTACCTCATTTCTGGAACGGCCCGACGACCCGGCCCGCCGCGGCGTGCCATCCAACTGGGTCAATTCCGGCATCTGCCTTTGCCGCCCCGAGATTTTCGCCCACATCCCGCCCCAAACGCCCTGCGATTTGCCGCGCGACATTTTTCCAAAATTGATCCGCACCGGCCGGGTCTTTGGCTTTCCCCTTTCCGGCTATCGTTGCGCCATTGATTCCCCGGCCCGCCTGGCCGAAGCCGCCGCCGCCGTGGCCCAAGGCCGCTGCCGGATTTCCCTGGCGCCATGAGGCAGCGGGCGGGCCTGCCCGCCGGGGTTTGCCGTGTCCATCCTTTTTCTCCTTGCCCTGCAATCCGCCAAGCCCGACAGGAATATGATTTCCACCAGCCACATTGAGCGGCAAAGCCTGAGTGTCCGCATGGGCAACCGGCGTTTTACCCGGCTCACGAATCAATTTTCAAAAAAGTGGCAAAACCACAAGCGCCAACTGGCCCTGTATTTCATGCACTACAACTTCTGCCGGATTGACCAAACCTTGCACGTCACCCCGGCAATGGACGCGGGATTGACCGACCATGTTTGGAGCTTGGAAGAAGTTTTGTGGCGCTGGTCGAAAAACGCCAATAAATTCTTTTTACGCTTGCAAAAGTCCCCAGGGGGTTTATTTTGCGAGGGAGATTATGCCAATCGCGCTGCCAGATTTTAAGAATCCCCACTTCTTTTGGATGACCTTATGTGCGGAGGCACCAAACGCTGGCCCCGACTTGGTAAAATGGATGAGGGGCGAAAAGGACACAATTGCGATCTACAAAGTCGACCGGGGTGACGCTTACCTCAGGCTCATGCTTGGTGGTGGGAAAAATGGCAGGCATGTTCACCTTGATGTTTTCAGTCCAGAACTGTCAACGAAAAAGAACAAGACCAGCCCAGAATCTCAATCAGATCAACTGGTTGAATTGACTGAGATGGACAAGTCAATCAGCCGATTGTTGGGAGAGGAAATCGAGGTGCATTTGCGGGCGGGATATAAGGCACAAATTGAGGAACTGCCAGAAACCGGAATCATCCGCGCATTTTCCTTCGACACGACAGTGGGTAATGTGTCGTTAAAATTGGACGGCGCAATGTTCGCAATAAAGGGAGCACCTATTCAGGGAATTACGTGGAATGTCCTACATGATGGCGATATTGCCGTCACCCTTGAAGCTGACGGATTAAAGATCATACTTGCTGAGGATTATTTACTTACTGCAAATAAAATCGCAGAAGAAGCTTTCAACATTTTTGTGCTGGGAAAGGCTATAAATGAGCCGAAATAAACTATTCGACAACTTGATGGAAAGAGAATTTGAAATTCATAATCCTGAGGATAACCCTCAGTGGACACATTTTCTTTGCCGTCCGACCGAAACAGAGGGGCGAAACAGGCTTTTGAGATTTTGGGGGCGAGGTTCAGTCGAATTGTCTGGCGTACGTCCAATAAGTTATACGCCTGATTGGGCTAAGGAAGTGTCTGAATTGCTCACCAAAGTCGTCACGATAATTGTGGAGAAAAGAAAACAGGAATTTAGGTTTAATCTTCTACAAGCAGAGCTTAGTCATTGTCGAAAGAGAATTCAGAGGCTTGAATCGCTCCAAACAAAAATTATTCCCATTGATAGTTTTGCGCCTGAACCCTATCACCTTTTGAAGACAATCCTCGTCACAGTCCATTCCGTTGAAGGGGAATTTGAAGCTGGCTGGTTCGATGCAAACATCCATTTCTCTGGCGATAATGAGGAGGAAGCTGTGCGCAATCTAAAAAGTTTAATTCTGGATTCTTTCGAGAGCTTTTCTGGCAAAAGGCCGGATGAATTAGGCCCAGAACCGACAAGACAATTGGCGGTAATGAAGGAATATATCCAAAAAAGGCCATGAAATGGGTATTCACCGCAGAGGATGCAAGAGCAATTGCTGATAAACTAAGGGCCTTGCACGAACTTGGCCGATCAGGCCATGAAGGAGTTGAGTTTTACCACAATGGGCGAATGATTTTTCGCTTTGGGATTCGGAGAGGCTCTGGTGAACATGGACATAATTTCATTCCACGTTACATGCATCTCTCGCAGAAGGATTGCTGGTTGTTCAGAAAATGTGATATTTCACTTGACCAATATATCGAAATCCTTAAGGCAAAGCAGATTATCCTAGATTAGGAGTTCTAACAACCGGCGTTAGCTTGGCTGCTTAAACTCAAAGCAGCCCTCTACCGGAAAAAGAGTATTCAGGTTTATTCCCCTGACAACTCTTTCCCTGACCTCTCCTCCGCCCTTGCCATCCTGCATCCTCCTTTTGTGCTTTGGTTGCGGCTGGCCGCGTTGCGCTCCTTCCCCCTCGTTCACAGGTAGCTCGCCCAAGCCGTTCAACTCGTCACCCTGATTCGCCCTTCGCGATGGTCTTTCAAGAGTTTGATGTCTGCCTCCACCATCAGTTTGACCAGATCGGCAAACTTGGTTTTTGGCTCCCAGCCCAATTGCCGCCGCGCCTTGCGCGCGTCGCCCATGAGCAAATCCACCTCCGCCGGGCGGAAATAACGCCGGTCAATCTCGACATGCTTTTCCCACGACAACCCCGCGCAGGCAAACGCCACATCCAAAAACTCGCGGATGGAATGCGTTTCCCCGGTGGCCACCACATAATCATCCGGTTTGTCCTGCTGCAGCATCAGCCACATCGCCTCCACATATTCCTTGGCGTAACCCCAGTCCCGCTTGGCCTCCAGATTGCCCAGGTAGAGCTTGTCCTGCAACCCCGCTTTGATGTGCGCCAGGGCCCGCGTGATCTTGCGCGTGACAAACGTCTCTCCCCGCCGCGGCGATTCGTGGTTAAAGAGGATCCCGTTGCTGGCGTGCAGGCCGTAGGATTCCCGGTAATTGACCGTGATCCAATACGCATACACCTTGGCGCATCCATAGGGGCTGCGCGGATAAAACGGCGTCGTTTCGCTTTGCGGCACCTCCCGCGCCCGCCCGAACATCTCGCTCGACGAGGCCTGGTAAAAACGCGCTTTCAAATCGTTCTGCCGCATGGCTTCCAGCAGCCGGACCGTGCCGGCGGCCCCGATGTCGGTCGTGTATTCGGGAGAATCGAAGCTCACCCGCACATGGCTCTGCGAGGCCAGATTGTAAACCTCGTCCGGCCGCACCTCGCTGAGCAGCCGGCTCAACCCGCTCGCGTCGCTCAAGTCCCCATAATGGAGGTGCAGGCGCGTTTTGTCCGCGTGCGGGTCGGAATAAATCTCGTCGAGGCGTCCGGTGTTGAACGTGCTCGCCCGGCGGATGATGCCATGCACCTCGTAACCCTTGCCCAGCAACAATTCCGCCAGGTAAGAACCATCCTGCCCGGTTATCCCCGTGATGAGCGCTCGTCGAGCCATTGCGGCAGGCAGAGTCGGCCGCCAGAGCCTGATGCGCAAGGAAAAATCGTTCCACCCCCGCAAAAACGCGCCCAAAACAAAATCCTTCGCGTCCTTCGTCCCACCCGTCCCATAAATCCCATAACTCCCATCCGTCCCATTGCCTGCCCATCGAACTAATCGTATTTCACTTGCTCGAATGCAATGAATAATGTAGGCTTACAACGGGGAAATAATTTGCCCTGAAGCGGCCATTAACCCATTTAATGTTATGTTCGACCTTTGCGACCGTTGCATCCGCGCCCCGGTGCTCAACCGCCGTCAATTCCTCTCCCGGCTCGGCCTGGGCTTTGGCGGCCTCAGCCTGGCCGCCCTCCTCAGCCAGGAATCGCTCCGCGCGGCCGATTCAAACCCCGGCCTTTCTCCCCTCGCCCCCAAAACGCCGCCTTTCCCCGCCAGAGCCAAACGCGTCATCCACATCTTTGCCGCCGGCGCGCCCTCTCATGTGGATACCTGGGACCCCAAGCCGGCCCTGGCCGCCAACGCCGGGCAAGCCATCGGCGACAAAGGCGTGGCCATGCCCTCCCCTTTCAAATTTGCCAAGCATGGCCAGTCCGGCATCGAGGTGAGCGAAGTCTTCCCCAATCTGGCCGGGCATGTGGACGAGATGGCCGTCATCCGCTCCATGTACACCGACATCCCGGCCCACGAAATCGCCACCGTCATGATGAACACCGGCTCCCGCCAGTTGGTCAAACCCTGCCTGGGATCCTGGACGATTTACGGCCTGGGCACCGAAAATCAAAACATGCCCGGCTTCATCTCCCTGCACGCGGGCGGCGGCGTCCCCCCCGGCGGCGGGCAAAATTGGGGCGCGGCCTTCCTCCCCGGCGTTTACCAGGGCGCCAGCATCAACACCCAGGCCGGCTCTGTCAATCAGATGATTGAGAACATCAGCAACCCCTACGTCTCGGAAGGGGAACAGCGCCGCCAGCTCGACTTAATCCACCAACTCAACGAGCTTCACGCCCAGAATCTGCAAAAGGACGCCCAACTGGAAGCCCGCATCGAAGCCTGCGAAATCGCCTTCAAAATGCAGGCCGCCGCCTCCGATGCCTTCGATTTCCAAAAAGAGCCGGCCAACATCCTCGCCCTCTACGGCCAAACCCCACAGGGCCGTCAATTGCTCATCGCCCGCCGCTTGCTCGAACGCGGCGTCCGCTTCGTTCAAGTCTGGGCCGGCGGCTGGGACCATCACGAGGACATTGCCGCGCGCCTTCCCCAAAGCGCGCGCGAAATTGACCAGCCTCTCGCCGCTTTTATGACCGATCTGAAACAGCGCGGCCTGCTCGACAGCACCCTCGTCGTCTGGGGCGGCGAATTTGGACGCACTCCCACCCAGGACCGCGGCGGCAAACCCAAACCGGGCCGCGACCACAACGCCAAGGGCTTCAGCCTCTGGCTGGCCGGCGGCGGCGTCAACGGCGGAACCGTCTATGGCGCCACCGATGAATTCGGCCTCAAGGCCGTGGAAAATCCCGTTCACATCCACGACCTCCACGCCACCATTCTGGCCTTGCTCGGTTTCGACCACACCAAATTGACCTATCGCTTCAACGGCCGCGACTTTCGTTTGACCGATGTCGCCGGCGCCGTCGTCAAAGGAGTCATGGCCTGAATGAACCCGTCCGCCACAGATGCCAGCCGCCTCAAGCCGTGCCGCGCTCCGCTGTTTCACAGCCGCTGGGTGGCACGGGCGACTCGCCCGTCCCGCCGGGCCACTGGCCCGGCGGAAAATCGAGTGCGGCTTTTGGCAAAAGCGTTTCGGTACAATTGCATTCCCTCAAACCCGGTTCCGGTCGGCGAGTCGCCGACCGGTACAGGCGGGTCGCCTGTGCCACCCAAACCAAGCCGTCCTGCCCATGAAAAATTCGGGCTGCGTCCATTCCTTCGTTCATCGCCCGCCTGGCCGCCCCGCGCCCGCCTCGCCCTGCTCTGCTGTCTCCTCCTTCTCCTCTGCCCCCTGCCCGCCCGGGCCGCCGATCCGTCCCCGGCCCAACTCCAGTTCTTCGAAAACAGAATCCGCCCCATCTTTGTCAACAATTGCTATAAATGCCACAGCCGCCAGGCGGATAAACCCAAGGCCAATCTCTCCCTCGAATCCCGCGAAAGCATCCTCAAAGGCGGCGACTCCGGGCCGGCCATCGTCCCGGGCGATCCCAACCGCAGCCTCCTCATCAAAGCCGTCCGCTACACCGACCCGGACTTGCAAATGCCGCCCAAGGACCAGCCGCTTTCCTCCCAGCAAGTCGCCGACCTGGAAAGCTGGGTCAAAATCGGCGCCCCCTTCCCGCGCGCCGCCGCCTCCTCCCTGGCGGCGGATTGGGCCAAAAACCGCCGCGAACACTGGTCCTTCCAGCCCCTCAAGCCTGGGGTGGTCCCCGAAGTCGCCGATTCCAATTGGGTCTCCACCCCGGTGGACGCCTTCATCCTGGCCAAGCTGGAGGCCAGCCGGATGAAACCCGCCCCGCCGGCCGACAAGCGGGCGCTGCTGCGCCGCGCAACTTTCGACTTGACAGGTCTGCCCCCCACCCCCGACGAAGCCCGCGCCTTTGAAGACGACCCCTCCCCCGGCGCCTTCGCCAAAGTCGTGGACCGCCTCCTCGCTTCGCCCCAATACGGCGAACGCTGGGGCCGCTTCTGGCTCGACACCGCCCGCTATGCCGACACCAAGGGCGACATCAAACAGAACCAGGACGTGCCGCAATATCCCTTTGCCTGGGTCTATCGCGATTACGTGGTGCGCTCCTTCAACGAAGACAAACCCTACAACAAATTCCTCCTCGAACAAATCGCCGGCGACCAAATGACCCCCACCAAAGACCGCCAGGAACTCGCCGCCATGGGTTTCCTCACCCTCGGCCCGCGCTTCAACGACGACATCAACGACATCATCAACGACCGCATTGACGTCGTTTGCAAAGGCACCATGGGCCTGACCGTCACCTGCGCCCGCTGCCACGACCATAAATTCGATCCCATTCCCCAAACCGATTACTACTCCTTGAAGGGCATTTTCGACAGCTCGACCGAGCCGGCCGGGCAGCCGCTCATGGGGGAAATCAAGTTCACCCCCGCCTACACCAATTTTGCCGCCAAATTGAGCGCGACCAACCAAATCCTGGCCGATGCCCAGCTCAAACTCCGCAGCCTGCCCCGGGGCGGCGGGGCCGACACCAACACCGCCAACCAGCGCCGCATCCTCCAGCAACAAGTCAACCAGGCCCGCCGCGCCGCCGCCTTGCTCGAAGCCACCGATCCCGGTTCCCCGCCCCGCGCCACCATCCTGCGCGACGTCGTCAAGCCCCACGACGACCCGCTGCTCATCCGCGGCGAAGCGGCCAATAAGGGTGACCTTGTGCCGCGCCATTTCCTCACCGTCATCGTCGGCCCCAATCCCCAGCCCATCCGCGCCGGCAGCGGCCGCCTCCAACTGGCCGAGGACATCATCAGTCCCAGAAATCCCCTCACCGCCCGCGTCCTGGTCAACCGCGTCTGGATGCACCATTTCGGCGAAGGCTTCGTCACCACCCCGGACGATTTCGGCAACCAGTCCGACCCGCCCAGCCATCCCGAATTGCTCGATTTTCTGGCCGAACGCTTCATGCAGGACGGCTGGTCCATCAAGAAACTCCACCGCCTCATCATGCTCTCCAGCGTCTATCAGGAAAGCAGCGAGAACAATCCCCGTTACGCCGAATTGGACCCCCAGAACCGCCTCCTCTGGCGCGCCAACATCCGCCGCCTCGAATTTGAGGCCGTGCGCGATTCCATCCTCGCCCTGGGCGGACAGTTGGACCTGACGATGGGCGGCCCTTCCGTGCCATTGCAAGTCGGCGAAGGCGGCTATTCCCATCGCCGCACCCTTTACGGCGTGGTGGACCGGCGCAACCTCCCGGAAATTTACAGTCAATTCGATTTTGCCAATCCCGACATCACCATGGGCAAACGTTACGAGACCACCGTTCCCCAACAAGCCCTCTTCATGATGAACAGCCCGTTGGTGGTCGAGCTGGCCCGCAAGCTCGTCAACCTCCCCGAATTCCTCGACTTGACCGGCCCCGAAGCCCGCATCCGCTTCCTCTACGACCGCATTTTCCAACGCCCGCCCACCGGCATGGAGATCAAGCTGGGCAAGGAATTTCTGGCCGATTCCCCTCCGGCGGAATTGATCACCGACGACGCGCGGGAACGTCTCCGGGCCGAGCGCGCCGGCCCGGGCCCGCGCGCCGCCGGTGCCCCCCTCCCCGGAGTCCGGGCCGGTCCGCGCCGCATGTCCCTGGTCAGCATCGGACCGAACCAATTGCGCGCCGTTGGCGCCTGGGCCAAATACGCCCACGCCCTCCTCCAGACCAACGAAGTCCACTTCCTCAATTAGAGAGGCATGCCAAGATCCGCGACGCAGCGCCGTAGGCGCGGCATCTTTGTAGAACTGTTCATCAACCAAGGAACTGTGACATGGTTTGCGCCCCAGCGCCGTAGGCGCGCCATCTTTGTAGAACCCAGGAATCGAACAGCCTCAAGCCCCGTCGGGGCGGCATATTCGGTGCAAAGAATCAATTCACGCTGTTGTCCAATTTGAACTTGCCACGGATGATAGCCGTACGGTCATGACGCATAACCAGAAAGACCAGGAATTCCGGGAGCCTCCATTGTTCCTTGAAAGCGCGGCGGCCTCGAGACGCGCCCTCCCCTGTCCCATCGGCTCACGAGAAACCCTCCGGCCAGCCCGCAAAATCTCTCTGTCATGCGTCGCCTTGGATGGCAGGGCGGGCAGTCCACTGCCCGCCGCACGACGGTAGCGCGACCCTGCTTCCCTGCCGATGCCCGACGGCGGGCAGCGGAGTGCCCGCCCTGCCTTTCCCGTCCCACCCAAGGCCGGCGCATTGCATTTTTCTAAACTTTACCATTGACAACTTCGCCACTTACCACTATTATTGCCGGCGCAATGACGGAGTGTGGGAAATGGAAGGAGTCGCGGCGAAGAGTTCAAACCTCTTGGCACGCCCCAGCCTTTGGTTGCCGCCAGGAAAACGGACGGCCGTGTCGGTCCCTGTCGTCGCCGCCATTTTGAGTTATTTTGAGTTATTTTGAGTTATTTTGACCTAATTTGAGCTAATTTGACTTCCCGCCCCCTCTCGTATGGACGCCTTCCATTGAGGTAAATCAAGGTAAAATATGTTCCCGGCTGCCTCAAACATCTCATTTTTTGCACTGCAATCCGTCAGAATCACTCCTTTTTGCGAAGATTCTGCCTCGGAAGCCACAGGGATTTTCAACGCAAAGGCGCAAGGGCTTGGCGCGGCTGACGCCGCAACCAAAAGAAAACCACCACGGATTTCACGGATTTCACGGATGGGGCACCGGGCTGCTTCACGGTTCAAGGTTCCAAGCTGGAGGAGGCCAATGTGAGAGTGGAAACGCCGTCCGGTCTGGATAAGATCGGATGTATGCAAAAACAACCTGTTATCCATGACGGCGCTTCCAACGCTTTTGTACACAAACACGCCTCCTGCATTCAAGGAGTTCTTTCCGGCTTTGACCGGTTGCGGTTGAGGGGGAGCTTGCGGCAGTTGTATGGCCCTCAGGTGATGGAGGCTTACTTGAACGCCTGCCACATTCTGATCAAGGATTTCGGCCAGTTGGTCGAGCGCACCACCAAAGCGGTCAAAGACAAGGCCAGGGCCTTGGCGGAAAAGGCGGGCCGGCCTTTTCTGTTTGTCCCGTCCAGCCAGACCAGTAAGGAGGACCTGGCCCGGAAAATTGCCGCCCGCGATCAAATCACCGACGGATTGATTGCCATTCTCAACTGCGTCGAACCCTGCCTGTCCTTTCAGGTGGTGGGAAATCCGCAAACCAAGCATATCGAAGTCAAAGTCCAGCCGCGCAAGTGCAGTCACCTTTATTTCTATTTCGATCATCCGACCTTCGGGTTCATGCACCTGCGGCTGCAAACCTGGTTTCCCTTCCGAGTGGACGTGTGCGTGAACGGTCGCCATTGGCTGGGAAAACAGTTGGACCGAGCGGGCGTGGCCTATCAAAAGAAAGAGAACACGTTCTTGCGGGTGGCCGATTTGGAGCGCGCCCAGGCCCTGCTGGACCAACAATTGAAAACCGATTGGCCCCAAGAGTTGGGCAAGCTGTTGGACCGGGTTCATCCGCTGCACCGCTCCATCTGCCGGCCGCTGAACCTGAAATACTATTGGAGCGCCTCGGAGAGCGAATACGCCACCGACGTCATGTTCCAAGACCCGGACAGTTTGGCCCGCCTCTATCCCAGCCTGGTGCATCACGCCATCAGTTCCTTTTCCTGCGCCGATGTGATGCGCTTTTTGGGGCGCTACGTGCCGATCAGCACCGGCCAGGTTTACGGGCAGTTCCAGGGCGAAATCATCAGCGACACCAAGCGGCGGCTGGAGGGGGTTCGGGTCAAACACAGTCTCAACGGCAACTCGATCAAATTCTACGACAAGCAAGGCTGGGTGCTCCGGGTGGAAACGACCGTGGTGCGCCCGGAGGAATTTAAAACCTATCGCCGACCCGAAGGCCGGCCCAAAGAGGCCAAGCGCTGGCTGCCTTTGCGGCGTGGCGTGGCCGACATGCAACGCCGGGCCGAAATCTGCCACCGAGCCAATGAGCGTTATCTGCAAGCCTTGGGTTGCGCCAGCGGAACCGTTCCCCTGTTCCAATGGGTTCAAAAGTGCTGCAAGCCTCTCACGCAAGACAGCCGCCGCTATCGCGGTCTCAATCCTTGGTCTCCGCAGGACGGAAGCCTGTTGGAGTTGGTCAACCAAGGGCAATTTGCGCTGAACGGCTTTCGCAACCGAGACATTCGCCAGGCCTATTTTACCAGCCGGTGCGACGACCAAGAGAACAAACGCCGCATGGGCTGGATCGGACGCCGGTTGCGCCTGTTCCGCGCTCACGGCTTGATCGCCAAAGTGAGCGGTACCCATCGGTATGTTGTCACCGACAAAGGAAGAACCACCATTACCGCGCTCCTGGCCGCACGCAAGGCTGACGTGGATCAACTCACCAAACTGGCCGCCTAAAATTTTGCCAAAAATGAAGAGTTTTCTGAAATTGCACTGCAAAGGCTGGGAATGCCTTGCGTCTTTGCGTGAGATTCTTCATGCGGAGGGTGGATTGGTCAGAAGGCGCCGGGCTCAAGACGGGTTCTTTGGGGGAAAAGCTGAAATTAAGAAAGCTGAAATGGGGGAAACTTGGTTTGATTTGGTTTGGTTGGGACTCGATTGGGCGGAAGAGGGCTGTCAGGAGCCTAGTTGGGTTTGCAGCAGTTTGGCAATCTTCCGGTTCCAGAGTTGCAGCAAGGGGGCCTTTGGCCCTTCCAGCAGCAGGCGCACTTTTGGCTCGGTGCCGGAGTAGCGCAGCAATACCCGGCCGCCCTGGGATTGCAGTTCCGCTTCCGCCTTCCGCAGCAGGGCGGGCAGGCCGTCCACCTGGTCGAGCGGTTTCTTTTCGCGCACCTTGATGTTGGTCAACATTTGCGGAAAGCGCGTCCAGCACGCCGCCAATTGTGACAGGGGTTTGCCGCTGGCTTTCATGACGCGCAGAATTTGCAGCGCGGCGAGCAACCCGTCGCCCGTCGTGCTGTAATCCCGGAAAATGATGTGGCCGCTCTGCTCTCCCCCGACATTGTAATCTCCCTTGAGCATCGCCGCCAGCACGTTTTGATCCCCTACCGCGGTGCGCAGGAGCCGGCCGCCAGCCTGCTCAATCACGGCGGCCAGCCCGGCGTTGCTCATGACGGTGGCGACCACGGTCTTGCCGCGCAAACTTCCTTCGGCCAGGCGTTCCAGGCCAACAATGGCCAGCACGTCATCGCCGTCAATCAGCCGGCCCCGCTCATCGCACAGAATCACGCGGTCGGCGTCGCCGTCGTGGGCCAGGCCCAGGTGGGCCTGGTGCTGGCGCACGAGCTGGCAGAGATGTTCCGGGTGCATCGAGCCGCAATCCCGGTTGATGTTGGTCCCGTCGGGTTTGTCCCCGCAAACAATCACTTCCGCGCCCAGTTCGCGCAGCACGCAGGGGGTTGATTTGTAGGCGGCGCCGTGCGCGCAATCCGCCACCAGGCGCAAGCCCTCCAGGGTTAAATGTCGCGGAAACGAACTCTTGGCGTATTCGATGTAACGGCCCAGGGCGTCGTCAATCCGCACCGCCTTGCCGATGGCGTCGGCGGTGGGGCCGATGGTGTTGATCTCGCCGCTGAAGACCAGTTTCTCGATCCGCCGCTCAATCACATCGTCCAGCTTGTAACCGTCAGCGCGGAAAAACTTGATGCCGTTGTCGGCGTAAGGATTGTGCGAGGCGGTGATGACGATCCCGGCGTCCGCCCGCAAACTGCGGGTGACGTAGGCGACCCCCGGCGTGGGCAGCGGACCGATGAGCAGCACGTCCACCCCCATGGAAAGGACGCCCGAGGAAATGGCGTTCTCCAGCATGTAGCCGGACAGGCGCGTGTCCTTGCCGATGACGATCTTGTGCCGGCCGCGGCCGCGGGACTGCGTTTCCAGGTTCTTGAAAACGTGGGCGGCGGCCCGGCCCAGCTTGAGCGCGGTTTCGGCGGTGACGGGTTCGATGTTGGCGGTGCCGCGGACACCGTCGGTTCCAAAAATCTTGGTCGGTTGGCTCATGGGGGTTGATGGTTCAAGGGCCGGCGGGTTCGACGGTCACGGTGTGGGGCTTGAATTCGAGGACATAGATATTGGTTGGAACGCCCGGATGCAAATCCTCCTGCGTCGCGGTGCGGGAATGATAATCGGTCAGGTCCACATACATCTTGATTTCCGTTCCTTCCGGGCCGCGCAACGTTTTTGCCTCGCTCATCACGGTTAGAACCACGTTGGTCGGACTGAGTTTGAAGGTCCGGGTGTCCCCCTCCACCTGCATGATGGAGATGGGCACCGCAATGACTTTCTTGACCAGGCGCTGGCTGGCGGCCGGCTCGCTCAGGGTCAGATCGTGGTCAATGCTGAAATGGATCGCCATCCATATAATCGTGCCCGCCGCGACAGAGAAAATCTTCAGCCAGAAATTATGGAAAACCAGAAGGCGCAAGGACATGGCTATCTATTCTCCAGTTTGGCGGCGGGCAGTCCGGTCTTGGCCGGTTCAGGCGCGCGGGGTTGCAGCCACGTCAACATCCGGTGAGGCTTGCCGGGTTTGAGCAGGACCGAGGAGAGGAAAGCGCGCAACTGCTCCCCCGTCATCCCTCGCACCAACTGCCCCTTGTAAGCGTGCGAAATCGAGCCGGTTTCCTCCGACACCACCACCACCACCGCGTCGGTTTGTTCCGACAGGCCGATGGCGGCGCGATGGCGCGTGCCCAAGGAGGCGGCCAAATCCTGCCGCTGGCTCAACGGGAAGATGCAGGCGGCGTAAGCGATGCGGTCGCCCTTGATGATGACGCCGCCGTCGTGGATGGCGTTGTTGGGAAAAAATATCGTTTCCAGCATTTCCGGCGTGGCTTCGCAATCCACCAGCACGCCCGACTCGGTGGCTTCCTGCAATTGGATGGATTGCTCGATGGCGATGAGCGCGCCGATGCGCACGTCGGCCAGGCGCTCGACCGTCTGGATGATGACCTCGATATTCTCGCGCTGGTCCCGGTTGGCGTTGAAGAGCGGATGCGTGCCCAGCTCCGCCAGGATGCGGCGCAGTTCCGGCTGGAAGATAATCAGCACCGCCACCGCGGCAAAGGCGACAAAGGAGCGCAAAAGCCAGTTCAACACCTCCAGTTGCAACACCTCCGCCAGCACGGTCAAACTCAGCAGCACCAGAACAAAGCCGTAGACCACCGGCGCTCCGCGCGTGCCGCGCACGAAGTTGAGGCTGAAATAAATGCCCACTGAAAGAATGGCTATTTCCAGCACGGGCCGCCAGCCCTCATTTATGAAATGTAAAATGTTATGCATCAGTTTGCCAGTCCGCCAGGCAGCGCGTCATTCCCACCGCCTGCCGGGTCGCCGCCACGTCATGGGTGCGGATAATCCCCGCCCCCTGCTGCGCTGCCCAGCACGCGCACGCCAGCGACGCCGGCAGCCGGTCTTGCGGAGAGGCCCCCAATAGTTGCCCCATGAAAGATTTGCGGGAGGCCCCCAGCAAGAGCGGGCGATTCCATTTTGTAAAGGCCCCCAGGTGGGCAAGCAACTGCAAATTATCCTCCAGCCGCTTGCCAAATCCAATCCCCGCATCCAGCGCCACCTGCTCCGCTCTCACCCCGCACGCCGCCAGCCGGGCCAGACGCCCGCCAAAAAACTCGTTCACCTCCGCCACCACATTCTTGTAAACAGGATTTTTCTGCATGTTCTCCGGCGTGCCCTGCATGTGCGTCACCACGTAGCCGGCCCCGCTTTCCGCCGCCACCCGCCACATCTCCTCGTCCTCGCGGTTGGCCGCGATGTCATTGATCAGGCTCGCTCCGGCCCGCAGCGCCGCGCGCGCCACCGCCGGTTTGATCGTATCAATGGAGATGGCAATGGCAAGCTTGCCCGCCAATTGTTCGATGACCGGGATGACGCGCCGCAACTCCTCCGCTTCCGGCACGGGTCTGGCCCCGGGCCGGCTGGATTCTCCGCCAACGTCAATGAAGTCGGCCCCTTCGCCGGCCAGTTGCAAGGCGCGGGCCACCGCCCGCTCCGTGGAAAAGAACTCGCCCCCGTCGGAAAACGAATCCGGGGTCACATTGACCACGCCCATGAGCAGGGCGCGGCCGGGAAAGGCATATTCAAATTGGCGGGCGCGCAACAGCATTCTTCCGGCCCTGCCAATCACCCCGATCTTTGGCGGCTCTTTGGGAGCGCGACCGTCTCGGTCGCATCCGCCGGCGTCTCGCCGGCGGAAGCGCGTCTTGCCCTTTCACTCTGTGGTGAACCCGCTGCGCATTCCGCTAATGATTCGGGACCTCGTGCAGGCCGGTCCAAACTATGACCGTATCCAGCCGGCGCTGTCAACGCCCGCGAGAAACTGGCAGTGTCAATTTGATGTGGCGTCGGCGCTGTGCGCCGATTTCGAGCCACAGGCTCGACACTACAAATTAGGACGCTGCCGAGGAATTTGGCTCACTTTTTGGCGGCGGCGTAATTCCGGGCCACCTCGGCCCAGTTGACCACGTTCCAGATCGCCTTCAGATAATCGGGCCGGCGGTTTTGATATTTCAAATAATAGGCGTGCTCCCAAACGTCCACGCCAAAAATGGGCCGCCCTTCGCAACCGGCCACCGCTTTGCCCATGAGCGGGCTGTCCTGGTTGGCCGTGGAACAAACTTCCAGCTTGCCTTGATTGACCACCAGCCACGCCCAGCCGCTGCCGAACCGGGTAACGCCGGCCGTCTCGATTTTTTCCTTGAAGGCCTCGAAACTGCCGAAGGTCTTGGCGATGTCATCGCCGAGCGCGCCGGCCGGGGCGCCGCCTGCCTTGGGTCCGAGAATCTTCCAGAACATCGAATGATTGGCGTGGCCGCCGCCGTTGTTGCGCACCGCGCCGCGAATCTCCGCCGCAACGGCCTCCAGATTGCTGATCAACTGCTCGACCGTCCGGGCTTCCAGGTCCGGCTTGCCGGCGATGGCTTTGTTCACATTGTTGACATAAGCGGCGTGGTGTTTGTCATGGTGGATCTCCATAGTGAGCGCATCCAGATGCGGCTCAAGGGCTTCTTTGGGATAAGGCAGGGGGGGTAATACGTAGGCCATAGATTTTGCGTGTTAATGTTTAGAGTTCAGATTTCGTTGCCGCACGGGCAATTTCACTGTCAACGACACTCCAAAAATAGCAGATTTTCGCCCAAACACAAGGGCGGCGTTTTCGACCTTGCCCTGCCGGTCCGGCAAACCGCGGCTGGCAGCCTTGCAAACTGCTCATTCAGAGAATCCGCCGTGCAGACTGCAAAAGCCGCTTGGGGTGCGCCGGGTTGACTGGCGTCCAATCTGCGTCATTGAACGCCATCGAAAGGCTGGTCTCATCAATATCAAGCAGATGTTTGTCACGGGTGATTAAAATCGAAATTCCGCCGAGCGATGTCTCCGCGAGAATAATTCCGTCGTTGACCTCCTCAAAGGGCAGCAGTCCCTTTTCGCGCAGGCGCTGTGAAAAACCCCCTGTGATATCGGTTTCAACTGCTGTCATTCCGAAGGGCTGAATACGCCAGCGAGTAAAATTGTCCAACGCCTTCCGCGCCAAAGCCCGCTTTTCTCCATTCTCCTCCTCGGCGGCGAATGTAAGCTCCATCACAACCGTAGGTGGAACAAGGAATTGAAAACCAAGGCTCTGGAAATACTCCTTGAAATCGCGCGCAAAGGCTGCCTTCCCGGCCAAATCCAGCAGAAAATTAGTATCAAGAGCGAGAAGTTTCTTTTGTGCGATTGCCGCCATAAATCATGGCCATTCCTTTGCGGAAAAACTCGGCGCGTTGTTTTGCGGTCAGACCGTTCGCCCTTTTTCGGATCTCGGCGGCCAGTTTGCTGCCTTGGGTTTCATCCGGATAATCAAGGGCTTTTCTTGGCTTCTTCTTCATGAACTTTCCTGAAATATCCGGCACATCCCGTCGAAGTCAACTCAAATGCGTGTTCAAATGCGTGCCCTCGCAGACTATCTGGACCGGTGTCAGGCCGCCAGCCGGACGAAATTCTGCAGCAGTTGCAAGCCGACACCCTGGCTCTTCTCCGGATGAAATTGCGTGGCAAAGACATTGTCCCGCCAGACCGATGACGCGAAAGTCCGCCCATAGGTCGTCTCGGTCGCGGTGATGGACCGGTCCACCGGCTCGGGGAAAAAGCTGTGGACGAAATAAACGTAGCTGCCGGAGTCAATCCCTCGGTAAAGCGGGCAGTCCGGGCGCGCGATGTCAATCTGGTTCCAGCCGATTTGCGGGATTTTCAGGCCCGCCTGCTCCGGGAATCGCACCACCTTGCCGCCAAATATCCCCAGCCCGGCCGCGCAACTGTTGAATTCCTCGCTCCGCTCAAACAGCGCCTGATAGCCGACACAAATCCCCAAAAAAGGCCGTCCGCTGCGGATAAACTCCTGGATCGCCCCCAGCAGTTCCTGTTTCCGCATGGCGTTGACGCAATCGTCGAACGCCCCCACGCCGGGCAGCACCACGGCGCGGGCCGCGGCCATTTCCTCCGGGCGCCGGGCGATGCGCGCGTCCCCGCCCGCCTTGAGCAGCGCCTTCTGCACGCTGCGCAAATTGCCGGAATCGTAGTCAATGAGAGCGATCACCGTGCCGCCAAGGTATCATCCGCCCCGCCCCGGTCAATGGCATCCCTGATTTGGCGCAAAATCGCCGTCATGCGCGGGACAGGGCGTTTTGGCTGACGAACAAATTGCGGGCGCGAAACCCCGGCGGACTTTCCAGCAGGAGCACCGCCCGCAACGTCCCCAGCGGCGAGGCGAACCAGGGCCGGTGCAGCTTTCGCGTCTCCTCCTCGATCCAGGCCGGCGGGGCCAATCCGTGACTGCGGGCCAACTCCTCCGCCGTGGCCGCGAGATAGACATCTTGCACGCGCCCCAGTTCCCCGGCGGCAGGCCAGAGCAAGACGGGCGCGGCCGAAAGCGCCGCCGCTTTGGGCGCGGCGTAGAATTCGTCCAGAAAGTTTGCCAGGCAAAGATCGAAGGACTCCCCGCCCGCAACCAGTTGCGCGACTTCCGCCAAGCTTCTCGGCCTCATAACCTGCCCTCCTCAAACAGTCCTTCCACCAGATACTGTGTCTTGACCGGAATGCGATTGGCCGGATAGTATTGACCAACCAGGCCGAGCACTTCCTCGGCGGACTTCAATCCCAGGCGGCGGATGAGAAAACGAATGTCCGGCACGTCGGATTGCTCGCCGGTCGTGCCGCCCAGCCGCGCCGCCATGCACTTCATGGCCAGCAGGTATTCCGGCACGGGCATAGTGAGGCGAAGATGGGGGAACTGCGGCAAGTTTCCCGCCACAACTTCGTGACGGGCTGAGACGTAGCCCTTAACCCCGTCGTTCAGCCAGTGCTCCGGCAGGCCTTGCTCCTCCCCGATGCGGCGGGCGAGGTCGCGGATGAGTTGGGCCGGCTGGAAAAGGGCGTCCACATCCTTGGTGGAGACCCGCGCTGCAAAAGCCAGCACCATCACCGTGCCGCCAAAAAGGCAGACTTCCCCAATCACGGCCTGCTTGCCCAGCGCATCCGACAAAGCGCGCAACGCCGCAAGAATGGCCTCGCGCGTCAAGGCGGGGTTTGCGCTTGGTTCCTTCGGACTCATGGCCTCCCAGATTACCCCAAGCGGCACCGTTTTTCCACCTTCACTTTCCTCATGGGGTTTCTGCTAGCCGCCCGACAGCCAAAAGATCGCCTTCGTCAGCAACACCGATCTCGCGTGGTCCTTTGCGGATTGGATGGAATTTTGAATTTTGAATTTTGAATAGAGAAAGGAAGAACGGATCGAGCCAGAGGCTCGATGCTACACATTTCACTATTCTCAATTCACTATTCACAATTCACCATTCTTGGCGGATGGCGTTAGAACAGGTTCAGGTCTTTCTCGAGTTGGGCGATGGTTTCCTTGGAGATGCCACACTCGGGGCGCGGTCCCCGGACTTTAGGCTCCAATTTGCTATTTTGGATGGCGGCCTGGTGCTCGAGTTTTTTCAGGTCCAGTTCCAACTTTTCGCGCTGGATTTTGACCCATTGCTCGTTGTGGTCGCCCTGGCGCAGCGCCACGAGGTCCCGGCGCAGACGGCGCAACGCCACCAATTCCTTGCCGTGCCGGTGCCGGTGTCAGTCCTCACTATTGACACTTTTTGCGCCCCGCTTCGAGGGCGGCGATGATTTTGTCGGCGTCGTAAACACAGCCGGCCCAGGTGCCGCCGGCGGCGGATTGCAGGGCGGCCCAGAGGCGCGTGTCGTCGGGCAGGGCGGCGTTGGGCGCGAGGTCCGGGCGCGGCGCGCGGCGGGCCAGAATCTTTTCTCCTTCCTCCGGCGTGAAGCGGCGCTCGCCTTCTCCCACCAAATTCACCGTTCCTTCCAGGCGAAGGCGGTCAATCTCAATTCGGATCACGTCATCGGAGGAGCCGTTACGCCCACCATTATAGGGGTACTGTCAAAATGCGCCCCCGCGGGAATTTCTGCCGGCCCCAGACTTTTTTTCTCGACACGACCGGGTGCGCGGCTATAATGAATACACCCACATTCCAATGGTTCAATGTGGGTGTATTCCTTTTTATGTGAAAAATGCAGGCTCGCCATTTGGTCGCGCCGGGCCTATTTTGACGGCCGATGAGCCTGCAGGAGCAATTTGATGAGGCGATGTTCGAGTTCAGCACCGGACATGGCGATGCCACCATCAAGCGCTTGAAGGCCATCCTGGCGGAAGACCCGGATTCTTTTGACGCGCAACTGGCGCTGGGGGGCGCTTATCTCGCCCAGGGCGATGATGCGGCCGCCATCGCCGAGGGGCACAAGGCGGAAAAAATGAGGCCCAACGACCAGATGGTCCACACCAATTTGTCCCGCGCCTACATGAAGGCCGGCGACACGAAGACCGCCGAACACCACGCCTTGCAGGCGCGCATCGCCTCCTGGCGCGGCGACATGGCCCCTCCTGCAGCGCGACCGCCATCGGATTCCGCCGTGGAAGTGGCCCGGCCCAAGCCGCCGCCGCCCGCGCCGGCGAAGTTTCCCGAGATGCCCTGGAAGAAAAAATGAAAAATCACGACCCGTCTTTGTTTAATGCAGAGTGGAGAATGAAGAGTGCAGAATGGAAGAAGAAATGAAGAATCACGCCCCGTTTTACCCATGAAATCATCTTACGAACTGGCCATGGAACGCCTGTGCAAAAGCTACCCTGCCACCAAATTGAGCGACGAACAAAAGAAGCAGTTGGCCGAACTGGATTCCAAATACACCGCCAAAATCGCCGAACGCGAAATTTTTCTTAAAGGCGAACTGGCCGCCGCCGCCGCCAAAGGCGATGCGGAGGCTTACGCGCAGATTGAGAAGCAACTGGTCAGCGAACGCAAGAAGTTCCAGGCCGAGTTGGAAGAAAAGAAGGAAAAAGTCAGAAACACTTTGCCTTCCGTATAACATCCTGCTACATTTTAGCCATGCTGACAAAGCCGATGCCGGTCCGATTCGAGCCTGAATTGCAACAACTGCTGCGGGAGGGCGCGCGCCGCACCCCGCACAAAAAGCAGGAACTGATTCGCATCACCCTGCGCCGCTACCTGCCCAGGGTCATCGAGCAGGAAGCCGGAATGAGCAGCCGCGGACGGCTGACCCGCCTGGAACCGTGGTCCAGCCGCACCCTGAAAAAGGCCTACCAGCAAATGGGGCACGAATGGGACGCGCTGGAAGAAGCCGCCACCAAAGCGCAAGGCAAGCCTGGTTTCAACGACTGACCATGCGCCCTATGAAACCCTGGGACATTTACACCTTCGTTTTCCCCGACGCCGGCCCGCACCCTGCCGTCATTCTTGGCACGGAAACCCGCCTGGCCCTCAAGCCAAAAGTCAATGTGCTCCTCTGTTCCAGCCAAAGAACTGCCCGCCAACCCGCCGAACTCGAAACGATCCTGGATGAAGCGGATGGGTTGGACTGGGCCACACTCTGCAAATGCGATTTGGTTTTCGCCGTGCCCAAGGAACAACTGAAAGAAAAACGCGGCTCCGTCTCCCTGGCCCGCCGCCGCGCCATCGCCGAAAAAGTGATCCGCGCGCTGGGGTTTGCAGGAATTTAGAGCTTTTTCCCAGGAATCGAGTTTCGGCTCGACGGAGTCCCGCCCTGCCCGCCGAGACGGGGGCATTACAAAATATCCGTGACGCCCAAGCACCGGGAGATTATTATGCCGCGCACATGACACCCGACCGCTACGAAGTTTCGCCCGCCGGCCGCCGGCGATTAACCGGAAACCTCCAACGGCGCAACTCCAAGCTGTGGATGTCCGTTGAGGGCGGATTCGCTCTTGGCGGTGCGTTTGTGGCTATAGGAGTCGTTATGATATTGGTCGGCACGAGGGTTCTTATTGTGTACCTTCCACCGGGTGGGATTGACTGGAATGTGACGTTGCTCGGAGTGGGATTCGCGCTGGCCGGTTTGGCGTGCTGGGGAACGGCATGGGGACAATTAACAGGCAATCGTTCGCGACTGGAAGCAACCCGCCGCCACCCGAATGAACCCGCGCTGGCTGATTACCGCTGGCATCCGGATGGATTCGAAGTGTCGGAATGGTCCGCCCTGGCCAAATCGCTGGGCGGGATGGCTTTTGCGACGGTTTTTCTCTCGGCGCTCACCTGGTTCGCTTTCTCGGCGAAAGACCGGATTTTCAAGGCCGTTGCGATTATATTTGACTGCGTCTTGATGTTTGGCTGGTGGCACACCGCCCGGCAACTGGGCCGCGCCCTCAAATTCGGGCATTCCCGGGTTGAGTTTGGCTCTTTTCCCTGCCGCCTGCCCAACCCCGCCGTTATCCGCTGGCAACCGTTTGGCAGAATCAACCGGGTGAACAAGGGGACGTTCACCCTTCGCTGTGTCGAGGAATTCGGGGAGAGCCATGGCAGCGGCAAAAATCGAACGGTCACCCTTGTCCACGAGGAAATTTGGAGTGCGAAATGGATTTTGGAGCAGCCGCGCAATTTGCAACTCAAGGACAAAGTGGAACTCCGTTACGAGCTTCCCACCGATGCGCGCTCGACGCAACTCAGCGCCGACAAGCCGGTGTTCTGGGAGCTGGAAGTCAAGCTCGACCTCCCCGGCCTGGACTTCAACGAAACCTATCTCGTGCCGGTCTATGGCCCGGCGAAAACGGCAGCGGTCGCCACGAAGGTCTGACTATTCTTCCTGGCGAACCCTAATTATCCAACGTCACGATTATTCGAAAGGCGCCGTTGCGGCCGTTCCCGGCCGAAAGCCATTTTCCAGGCCCTTGTTCCCGCGCGGAAACTTGAGACAAATGCTGGTCGTTAAAACGCCAAACCCAGGAACCAGGGCCAGGACATCCGGCGCACAACCAATACTTCACACCGGCCTGCAATTTCGGATGCGTGGCCGATTTGAGAATCAGTGGAAGCGCGGGTGGGGGAGAAGCCGGAGGGTCGGCAGCCACCGGGAAACTTTCCAAGACGGCTCCGGGAAGACCATTCTCATCCTGGGCAATGAAAACATTCGCGGCACCCGCCGTTGTTTCACGACCCCTCCTCACATAGTTTGGCTCAAGAGCGATTTCAACCGCGTTCAGGCTGCCGGAAGCATCCGGCGTCAAACACTCCGCATGGGCGTTGGCTCCGGCCGCCCACCCGCTATTATTCAGCAGGTATGTGTTGGCCGGTCCAAAGGTGCTAAAAACCGTCTTGGTCAGTTTGTTCTTCGGAACGACCGCTGGCTCTGGCCGATTGGCCGGTCTGCAGGCGGAGCAAGCGACGACGCACCAGAGCGCGGGCAGGGCACTTGTGAGGATGATCTTTTTCATAATCAATGTCATTTTGCCTTTAATAAACCGCCGGTTCGATTATTGAAACAGAATAATCCAGCCCCTGCGGGTGGCGCCGCCCCAATCCAGTTGCGTTGCGATGCAAGCGCCGCGCCCTGCCGGCCGTAGTGCCTTAATTTGATGGTTGTAGTGTCGGCGCTGTGCGCCAATTTCGAGCCACAGGCTCGACTCTACAGCAAATTAGGGCACTACCCTGCCGGGCTCCGACTTGCTGCGGCGACACAGAAATGCCAAGAGATTTGCCCGGCGGGACGCCGGGCACGGCGGGCGAGGACGCCCGCGCTCCCCAAGCAATTGCCATGTGGGCATCGAAGTTTTTTCGTCGCGATCTTGCATCTTGTCGGATTTCGGCTTCAGCGGGTGTATTATAGTGAGATGCAAGCCAAGGCCGACGCCCAACTGCTCCGCGAATACTCCCGCCAGGGTTCGGAGGCGGCTTTCGGGGAAATCGTCGCCCGCTACACCGACCTGATTTATTCCGCCGTGTTGAGACAGGTTGGTTCCGCCACCCTCGCCGAGGAGGTGGCCCAAAGTGTTTTCACCGACCTGGCCCGCAAAGCGCCCTCGCTGGCCCGCCAGCTTGGCGAAAACGGCACGATTGTGGGCTGGCTTTATCGCAGCAGCCGTTACGCCGTTTCCAAACACCTGCGCGCCGAGCATCGCCGCCACAACCGGGAAAGTCAGGCCATGCAAAACTTTGATTCCTCCTCCGCAACTTCACCCGACTGGGAGCGCGTCCGTCCGGTGCTGGACGAAGCCCTGGCTGATCTGAGTGAAGAAGACCGCCAGGCCATGTTGCTGCGGTTTTTCCAGAACCAGGGATTTCAAGCCGTCGGCGCGGCATTGGGGATCAGCGACGACGCGGCGCAAAAGAGGGTGGGGCGCGCGCTGGAAAAACTCCGGGCGCGCCTCGCCCGCCAAGGCATCACGACGACGGCCAGCATGCTCTCGGCCGTTCTGTCAACCAATGCCATCGAAACCGCCCCCGTGGGACTGGCCGCCAAGCTGGCGGGCGCGTCGCTCGCAGGCGCGGCGGCCAAAACCGGAAGCACACTCACCATTATGGCTCTAACTTCGTTCAAAACTGGGATCATCGCCACAGGAAGTGCGGCCGGTCTGGCCGTCTGGCTGGTAGCCGAACACCGTGCCCTCAATAAGCTGCAAGCGGAGAACGCTGCCTTGCAACAACAAGTCAGCCGACCGGCTCAACCGCCGCCGTCACCTCAGCCGCCGCTCTCCTTGACTGCGGACAGTGATGAATTGCAAAGGCTGCGGCGCGAACATGACGAGTTGCTGAGACTGCGCGGAGAAGTTGGGGTGCTGCGGGATACGCAGGAGAAGCAGCAACTGGAACTGGCGGCTGCGCGCTCCGAACATGCCGAGGTAGTGGCCTCACAGAAGGCCAACGCGGTCATGGCTGTCACTGTAAATGCTCTGAAGCTGATCAGCGTGGCGTGCAGGGCTTACGCAGGCACCAACGGCGGCCTGCTTCCGACAAATTTCGGGCAAGTTCAGGACAAGCTGGCCAACATCCCTTTTGATTTTGGCATCGGAACGAATTCGTTTGAGTTTTATGATTACGGGGAGCCATTGTCAACAAACACACCGGACTATTTCTTTTTCGCCCGACAGAAACAGCCCTTCCAATGGCCGGACGGAAGATGGTCCCGGGCTTACCTCTTTGTTGACGGATCGGTTCAGCTAGGGGCATCGGACAATGGCAATTTTGACACATGGGAACAAAACTGGATCCAAGGAGAGGCCCAACAGGAGGCTAAACGGGCGGCCCAAAGGGCGGCACAACAGGCCGTAACCTCGATTGGCCAGTGACAGCGGGAAGAGAATGGCATGGCGCCGCAAGGCCAATGGCGGCAGGCGAACCGGATTTGGCATTAAATACCTGTAACCGCTCGCTCTTGGGTGGCCGGAAACGGTAGGGCGAGACTCGGTCGAGCCCTGACCAGATTTCGGGGAATTATGGTTACGGCTCGACAGAGTCTCGCCCTACCGTTTAACGACGGAACAACTCGAAGTGATACAGCGCGGCGATGACCAGGGAATGACGGATTTTTCCCGCCGCCACCAATCCCGCCGCTTCCGCCACCGGCACGAGCCGCGTGATCAAATCTTCGCCGCCGTCGAACTGCACCGGGCCGGCCAGACGGCAGTTCTCCACCAGGATGGTGAAGCAGGTGTTGCTCATAATGGCCGGATTGGGGAAAACCCGGCCAATGATCCGGGCGCGTTCGCCTTCGTAGCCGGTTTCCTCGCGCAATTCTCGGCATCCCGCCGCCTCCGGCGAGCCATCGCGCGCGTCCATCACGCCGCCGGGAATTTCCAATTCCACGGTGTCGGTGCCGTGGCGGTATTGCTCCACCAGCACCATTTGTTGATCGGGCGTCACCGCCACCACATTCACCCAGTCTGCCGAATCCATGACATAGAACTCATGTTCGCGGCCCGTGCGCGGCGATTTCTTTAAGTCCTCCCGGAGGGAGAAAATGCGGAAATCGCCCACGGGCCGGGAGGAGATTTTGCGCCAGGGAAGAATCATACGATTGCGGATTGGTCGAAGTTCGACTTCCCATTGCGGATTGCGGATTGGCCGCAAAAAAGCACAAAAGTCTCAAAAAAAGAATTCCAATTTTGCGCGTTTTGCGCCTTTTCGCGGCCAAACTTCATTCCGGACAGTGGGTTGAAAATTACACCGGGTTATCCGCTTTTGGCGGATTGTTGGGCGGCCCAGCCTTGTTTCATCAAGTTGAGCAGATGGGCCAGGGATTCGTCGTAGGTTTTGTGCTTTTGCTCTGCGAGTTGATGGGCGCGCTTGTCGAGTTGCGCGGCCATCTCACTCGATTTTTCCGCCGGACAACCCAGCGCCACCAGCAATGCGGCAAGCTCAGGGACAGTCACAGCGCCGGCTCCTCACGCGGCGGGAACAATCTTGATGCTCTCGACGCCGACGCGGGCGGCCGGGCGGCTGTTCTCGCCGCCACTGCCGCGGGTGGTGGGAGTATCGCCCAGCTTGCCCAGAACGTCGTCGCCTTTGATCAACTGGCCGAACGCGGTGTATTGCTTGTCCAGAAAGCGGGCGTCCGCCAGGCAAATGAAGAATTGGGAGCCGGCGGAATGGGGGTCGGAGGAGCGGGCCATGGAGATGACGCCGCGAACGTGCGGCTTATCGCTGAACTCGGCCTTGATCTTGTAGCCGGGATCGCCTGTGCCCCAGCGGCTTTCCTGCTTGGGATCCTTGGTCAACGGATCGCCTCCCTGCACCATGAAACCCTTGACGATGCGATGGAAGGCGGTGCCGTCATAGAATCCCTTGCGGGCCAGGGTTTTGAAATTCTCCACCGTTTTCGGCGCGACTTCCGGCCAGAAGGCAAGGGTCATTTCGCCATGCGCGGTCTTGATGACGGCCACTTCATTGTTTTCCATAACGGTTGAATTATTTGACCGAACTGGCGGGCACGATTTTGATGCTGACGATGCCCATGCGTTTGACCGGCACACTCGGAGGCGGAGGAGCACGAGGGTCTTGCGTGCAGGGCGTGTCGCCAATTTTTCCGAGAACGTCATCTCCTTTGATCAATTTGCCGAAGGTAGTGAAGTTCAGCGCGTCAAGCCCGGGTTGGGGCGCGAGGCAGATGTAGAACTGGGAGCCGGCGGAATTGGGACCCGAGTTGGCCATGGCAATGACACCTCTTTCATGTTTGTGATCGTTCTTTTCGTCATTGATGGCGTAGCCGGGGCCGCCGAATCCATACGAGGCCGTATTGTTCAGATCCTTGGTATTCGGATCGCCGCCTTGGATCATGAAACCCTTGATGACCCGGTGGAAAGCCGTGCCATTATAAAAATTGGATCTGGCCAGGTTCTTAAAATTCTCAATGGTCTTGGGCGCGGCATCGGTCCAAAACTCGATGACCATGTCTCCTTCGGAGGTGCTGATCAAGGCCACTTCTTTTTCCGGAACGGGGGCAACGGCCGCCGCAGGCTGCGCGGCCGGCATGGGCGGCACGACCGGCGTGGCTGGCGCGGCGGGAGTGGCGGGCGCGGCCGGAGCGGCCGGAGCGGCGGTCGGGGCGGCCTGGGGTTGGTTGTTCCGGCCGCAGCCGCTCAACAGGGCCAGGCCGATGCAGAGACCTAAATAGCTTTTCAGATTTTTCATAGGCGAATCATTTGCCACAGCGCCAGCCCAATGTCACGCCGGAATTTTGCAAAAATCGCCCGGGGATCAAATCACTTCTTTGGGGCAGTTTCGGGTTATTAATCTTAATCCTAATCTTAATCTCATCTGATGCTTGGCGGAGGAGATTAAGATTAAGAGCAGGATTAAGATTAAGAGGGGAACCCAAAACAGGGAAAAGCACCTGACGCGCGCGCTTCGCCCCAGTGATTTCGGAAGGTGGAAAAGAGAGGCCGTTGGAAGTGTGGGTTTTTCAACATTTTAGGTCTCCCTAAAGCATTTTCGGTTTGGGAAGGCATTTT
>Ga0326728_10002590_pt1 | contig 59426 bp, 44 predicted proteins | sample MB3enrmetagenome_FD_207602 | JGI IMG/M metagenome (GOLD analysis project Ga0326728, IMG submission 207602) | Lab enriched peat soil microbial communities from McLean, Ithaca, NY, United States - MB31MN | ecosystem: Environmental > Terrestrial > Soil > Wetlands > Peat | place: USA: New York... | reverse complement strand
CTTCCATTCCTCCGATACAGATCATAGCCGATGGCCCGGTCTCTTGTATCATGGCGCGACGCATTGCCTCAAGAGACTTTGGGCACTGGGGTCGGTCACGCACCTCGGGACTGTAACGCTCACCATCAATAGCCGGGGTCCAGTGAATAGTGGCAAATCCGTAACGAAACAATTGCCAAGTTTCATCCGGCAAATGGTCGCGATAAGCTTCCGACTGAAAGATTTGAATTAGAGCTGCATGGCTTTCATTTTCTTCCCTTTTACTAATATCACCCTCCCGTTCTTCGACCGCCATCGGCAAAGCGTATTCGCCTGCAACTAATCCCACAAGAACAGATATGGACGGATGCCCTCCGGAAACAAGTCGTCCTCCTTCCGACAGAATGGCGCGGGTCAGGCTCACAACAGCTTCTTCGATCTGCACCTGAGAATCGGGAATCCGGCGGAATTTATCGCTCCGCGTTACGCTGGGAACACTGGCAGAAAGCAAGATGGTTTGACCGTGCAGCCGTCTGCTTTGTCCTGGTTTATGCGAATTCATAGGCTACCTCCCTTAATCCCTTTGGCAACCTGATCCATACAGCTCTCGTCAAAACACTTGACGCCGCTCACGTCGCCAAGCCAGCATATGCGTTGCTGCCGATCCTGTTCCTGGGAAGTGACCGGACCCACTACAAGACCACGTGATGAAGGATCAGCGTGACTCTGGAGGTAAGTGTTATGGAAATCGCGCAATTCAGGAGGGCGTGGCGTCAAGCTGATGATGTACTTCCTACCGGGCCCGTCAACATGAATCGCACCGGTAGGTCCAAGGCGTTGTCTGGGCAGCCCCTCATGTGCCAGAGCGCGTGCCATCGAATCAAGCAGGATGCGCCGCCGCCACACCATTTTTCGCCCATGTTCGATTTTGATTTGCTTGACAGTCTGCTGGAGCGAGGACGCGTTCAAGATAAGGGGGTTATCGATGTCGAAATCGCTCTTGGTCAGGCGAATACGCGAATAATGATCTATACCGGCCAAATCTTTTCCCCCGGGTGTTTGCAGGGCAAAGAGTCCCAGCCGGTGTTTGACGGCGAATTCGACTTCGTAGCGTGTCCATTCGGAGTCTGCGAAACCCGCAGATTCCAGCACCAGTACCATTGATTTATCTGCCAGTTCCTGCGTCAACCGGCGCTGGAAGTCGAGCGCCGGCGGAACTCGAAAACGGTCAAGAAAAACATCGAAGCCTTCGTGCGACAAGGCGTCGAACAGTTGTTCGCCCAAATCTTCCGTGTCCTTGCGACGATAGCTGATAAAGATTCGGTGCTCTTCGACCGTCAGGCCGATTGCTGACAAAATAACTGGAACGGTCTCGGAAATGTCCTGCTGATAAAAGGCGGCGTTGCTGGCCGAAAACACCCCGCTCAAATTCTTCGCAAGTGAACCTTTTTCAGATGCGGGGACTATCGGCAGGATCCGGTAGGTGTCGTCTTTCCCGGCCCAGCTGTAGAAGTTAGAGTGCGCGGGCAGGGGTGTACGCCCTGTGCATATTAAAACGAGCAGTTTTCGACAATCGGGTTTCGCGTGCGCGTGGCACCCGCTTGGGTCTCCAATATAGCCATTGCATGGAACCTGCTCGAACGTGACCGCCGGGTCCAGATTCCGGATTTCCCTGCGGATGAGACGCCGTAGTCGCTCGGCGTCCTGGCAGGCCGGAGCTGTGCCATCCGTTGCCAGCACGATGTAACAGGGGTGGATTGCCGGTATGCCGGAGAAACCTTCGCAGACGTAGCCCCCGGAACGATTCTCCGTCTGGAGGACCAGACGTAATTTTGGACCAAGATACATGGACGCACCTCCATCGGGATCGGGAATCCAGGAGATGAAAAGCGGGCAAAGATCAATTCGTCCAAATTAGAATTATCACCAGCTTACGCCCTTCAATGGCATGAATGATAATACGAGAAAGATCCTCCGTCAATAGTATCCCACACAGTCAGGGTTAGCTTTCCATTATATCATGCAGCTGAGAAAAACATTATACATAAAGGTTAGTCAGATTTTTAAATTAATAGTTATGGATAAGCATGTTTAGAAAGGCATTATTAATTACCAGAATTTTCCGTATGTACATGTATGATATTTTTTCCGTATTCTTCTTACTACAAAATTATATGTCCATGGCTGACGTCTGATATCTGCATTAATTATATATTGAAATATAACTGAAAAAATTTAAGGCATCGCCGTTGTTGCCACACCGACCTCCGTTTACTCCAAAACAGGTCCATATTCAGAACGGAAGAGGCCGCACCGTCAGAGATTAAGAAAATGCCGACAATTGGCGCTTTTTAGAGGAACCGATTCGTGGACAAGCTCGAAACAAATTTTTTCACTACTCCGCTCGCTACTCACACGGATCCGAACACTGCCGCCTACCAGATGCGGGGACAGAAACGATACTTCACCTTGGCCATATAGGCGTCATAGCCTTCCAGTTCTCCGTGGAGCACCCGTTCCTCCAGAACGGCCCTGAAGGCAAAGAGGGCGACAAAGACCGGCGTGCAGAGCACCCCGTACCAGGACCCCAAGAGCAAAGCAGTTCCCAGGAAGAAGAGACACACGCCCGTGTACATCGGGTGACGCACATAGCAGTAGGGCCCGGTTGAGACCACAGTCTGCCCCCGGTCCTTCTGGACCCGGACCACGGCCGATGAATACGGGTTTTCCCGCATAGTCAGAAAGGAGATATGGAGCGAGGCAAGAAGCACCAGCGCTCCAAGCGTCTTGAGCGCCACCGGCATCCGCGACCAGTGAAATCGCACCGCGTCAAGCGGCATCAGGATCAGCCAAAAGAAAAGGAAAACAAGTATGACGGCGATAATAACCTTGTCCCAGAATAATTGGGGCCGGAACCGCATTCTCTCCTCGATCAGCCCCGGATCATGTTTGAGGAGCCACCAGGTGATGGGCAGGCTTGAGACAAAGAGCAGACCCAGGTAGATCCAGGCGGCCGCCCAGGCGACCGTTCCCGCCGAAATAAAGAGACCCAGTGCCATCACCAGGAATTCGACGCCCTCCACCAAAATGACTTTTGTGCGAATAATCATCGTTATAGCTCTTCGTTCCTGTCGTAATTAGCCGCTCCGGGAATGTCAAACGTTAATTTAAAGGAGCAGGGAGCAGGAAGGAAGGAGTGGGGGGAGAAAAAATCTAAGGATAGCAACGATACTTGATGTACGAGACGGAACTCGGGCTGGGAAGCTCTATGCAACCAGGCTACGCCACTCACTATAGCCGATAGCGGACTCCTGGCCTAGTGGCAAAGGGACCGGCCGTTCAGAAATTCAACGGTCTCCGCGAGGCGATCCGGCGGATGCTCCGGGACCGAGTCAGTCTGGTCCTCTGTCATGTTTGCTCCCCGCCTTGGACCCTCCGTAAAGCCATGGACTACTTGTAAGGCAACGGTTTAAACGATCCTGACACCTCTCCTTTCAAATTGGGTATTTCCGCATTTAGATAAAGCACGCCTTTTGAGAAATTGAGCTTTTTCATGTTGATCCAAAAGTAGTTCCTCGGAACGGTGTGGTCAAAATAGATCATCTTGTTTGTAAGATCGTAAAGGGATGTCCAGAGGGTTGGCCAACCAGGTGAAGCCCCAGCGGGTGAAGGCATTACGGAGCCAAACGGTTCCGTCTCGCAGCGAATTGCGCTGTACAGGTAAGAGACGGCATCGGTGAGGCTGGATGGCTTGGGCAAGGTTAGCAGAAATGCGGAAGCTCTCACAAAGCGGCTTATAGGATCGATGTCGCCCGGCAAAAACGGGTAACCATTCGGGTTTCCAAAGTACATGTAATACGGCGGGTATTGCAACTGGATATCCAGGGTGGGTTGGTTGGTAAGAACTGTGGTCGGGGTTGACCCGTGATAGACTATCATCTGAGCGTTGACAAACTCGATCACCGCTGAGTCGCCACTCGCATCCTCAATGGCAATGTGTATGGGCCATACAGTACCCACTAAACTCTCAGGCACCAACTGGAATTGCCCCATGAGGTCCAAAGCTTCCGAAACATTAGCCGCGTTGTCGAGAAGAAATTCTCCATATTGTCCCAGAGAAACCCCAGGCCTTTGATCTCGAGCCTCATACTGTGTGCCGTATAGATAGAGGCAGTGAAAGGCTAACCCCTGTGTGTTGATCCCATCGCTGGAATAATAAGGTGTGCCCGCTCCGACGACGACACTGCCGTACTTGGAAGTCCAATTAGCTGAATTCGTGCCGGCGTCGCCGTTCTTCTTCATTCCTTTCGGAAACACATAAAACGTCGCCAGATCGTCCTCTGCCAGGTCCATATTGCGCGCTACGAGCATGGCCAGGTCATTGTCATTCCAAAAGATGCGCGTGCAGGCATCAGCTTTGGAAAAGAGGAGAAATACCGCCAGCATGGTTAAAACGATCGATAGCGCAAAGCCGGGTCTTCTCATGTTCACTCACCTCTTGGCCGTGTTTTCTGCTTGCGGTAAAATGAAAGCATCCTGCGAATTTCATCTCCCTGAAGCATTTCGACCATGGCATCAGGGGATTTGATGTCTCTAGAGTTTAATCGGTGAAAGCATAGTGTGGCTCAAGGTATTTATAATGGGGGCAATCGGATTCCGACGCTCAGAAGATTCGGAACGGTCACATTCTAAGGAGTGCATCAAGCGGGGTGATAGGGGAGTAAATAGTACCGTTCACTCTCTACTGTTCTCTGTGCTAAAACCATCCGATACATCGGAATAACTCGATGTGTGAGCCGGGTTGGTGGTCTTTCGGAAAGCCGCAGAGGAGTATTGTAATGACGTGTCATCATGTAAGGCTGCTCTTTGCTGTTTTGCTGGCCGTGATTTGTTCTTTTACCCTGGCGACCGGGTCTCCTTCGGCGGGCTTGGCTGAAAGGGGCGCTTCCTCTTCGGTGTTGCCGGATTTAACGGTGAGCGCGGTTGCCAACCTGATACGCGTCCCCCTCGTCAGGCAATATACCGGCTATACCTGCGGAGTTTCATCGCTCGAATCTATTTTTGCCTATTACGGTCAGGATTATCGCGGAGACAAGCTGGCAAGGGCCTTGAAAACGACCCCCGAAAACGGCACGGACTACCGGGACATCATACGTGTCGCCGTAACTAACGGATATCGTGTGCAGAAGTTCAACGGGATGACCATTGATCAGTTGAAAGAGTTCATCGATTTGCAAACACCGGTCCTTCTGGCCATCCAGGCATGGCCCGAAAAGCCCGTTCCTGACTGGTCGCAGGACTGGAAGGATGGTCACTATGTGGTGGCGATCGGCTACGACAGCGACAACGTCTACTTCATGGACCCCGCGACAATCGGGAATTACACATATATTCCGGTGGATGAGTTTCTCGCCCGCTGGCACGATAAAGACCAGCGGGGGCAGAAGCTGATAAACTTTGGGGTTGTTATCGACGGGAAAGAACCGGCATACGACCCGGATCAGATCAAGCCGCTGGATTAAAAAGGAGATGGCCGACCGGGTTCTATTTTCCACACTCCCGTGCCTGGGGATCGAAATCTCAATCAAGGGCAAGCGCAATGTCGAACGCAAATCGGTGTGAGTTCCGCGCAGGCCGGTTCACGCTGAAATTCATCGATACCTTTGGCGGCCACTCAAAAACTGCAGCAAGACCTTCGGATAGCGCAATAGAATGCGTCTGATTGACGGATTATACCTTGCCAGAGCCGCAAGATTGGCGAGACTTTTCCAATGAAAGCAGACCCGGGCGAATGCTTTCCAGAAACTTTTTATCTCCTTGTCAATGGTGGCTCTGTCGATTTGTCCGGGCAGCGAGGAAATTACCCTGTTGCGTGTGTCCTCCAGGGTCTTAGGCGAAGCCGTTCCGTTAAGTTTTCGCCAGATTATCGAGCCGGGGTACACACTCAGCTCATAAATCGTGCATGAGTTTGGCCGGGCCTTTTTCAAAAAATCGCGGGTGGCCCTGCGGTCTTCCGGCGTTTCACCCGGTCCGCCGTAAATAAAACTCCCATGCACAAACATGCGCGCTTTCCGGGCTCTCCGTACCCCATCTGCAATTTCGCTGCTGGATGCAGCCTTCCTGAACCGCTTCAGTTGAGCATCACTGCCGCTTTCCACTCCAACGATGGCGGCATCGAACCCGGCTTGGCGCATAAGATTTAGAATCGGTTGGCTAAGGTTATGAAGAGTCCCTTGAAACATGAAATGCATGTTGTTGAGCTTGTTGTCGATCAGGAGATGACACATTCTCTCGAGTCTTTTTACGTCGTAGGTGACATTCTCGTCGGTGAAAACCACCGCTTCATAACCCTCGGTGCTCAATAGCCCTATTTCCGAGATAATATTTTCGGGGCTTCGAGGCCGGTATTTGTAATGCTGGGGGGTCAGTTTCGAGCAGAAAGTACAGTGATGCGGACAGCCTCTGGATGTTATGATGGCGGTAATGGGGATCGCCTGTTTCGCGCCCAGATCGATTCCCAAAACATTCAGGAAATACTTTTCCCGATCAAGGAGTGAGCGGTCGGGAAATTTCACTGAATCAAGGTCCCGTATTACCTGCGGTATTCCTCTTACTACCCGCCCGCCAGCCCGATATGAGAGTCCCGGCGCCCCGGCTATCGACTCGGCTTTCAGAAGACGGCGCACCAGTTCCGGAAAACTGTGATCAACCTCACCGCGCATCGCCAAGTCGACTTGAGGTACATGTTCCAGAAAAAGTGAGTCGAAAGCAGTGGGATGATGCCCGCCGATAATCGTTGTGAGGCCGGGTTTGGCGGCTTTCAACAGCGTCAGTAGTTTCAAGGATCGGCGGACGTCGCAACTGGTAATGGAAAGTCCCACCACGTCCGGATCGGCTTCAATTATCCTGTCGACCGCATCGTCTTCAAGCAAGCCCAGTCCACCTGAATCCAGCAGACTGATCTGAACCTCTTTCATGTCCTGGACGCTGGTTCCAATATAGGCCAGGTGCATCGGCGGCAGGTAATTGCCCCCTGGATATTCAAAATGAACGGGAGGTGTTGTCAAAACTATTTTCATATCAGACCCGATTAGTCCCCACATCACGAGAGTGCGGATTCGGCATGTTTTCAAGCCGGCTTTGGCTTAATTATGGAAAGGAATATCGATCAATCTGCAAGCACTGACGCTAACATTGCCGATATTCAACTTCAAGGAAGTTCTTCCGAATCCATGTCGGACTCGACCAGCAGGTCCTCGGAATCAAGCCCATCGAACTGGTGACCAAAATCGCCGGGGCGATATCCGGCAAAGCCTTGATATCCGCCGCGGGAGGGTTGAACAGCGAGACCGCTGTCAAAGCCTGGGAAGCAAGGAGCAAGGAGCAAGGAGCAAAAACGTTTTCTTTTTTCACTGCTGACCGGCTCCGGCGGCTTCCGGTTTAAGGAGCAAGAAGCAAGGGCGCTTTTCTCCGTGCCCTCGGCGTCTCTGTGGTGCTAAACAGGAGCGTCGGCAAGTCCTTAGCGTTGTGAGAGAAAAACTCTCAGAATTAGGTTTGTTGGAATCTAAAAACTCAAAACCAACTTAGATTGCCCTCAACCCCGAAATCTTTACCGCCCCACGATGATAACCGTCGGGGAAGAGTCTCTCCAGGTCTTCTATCATGAGTTTGTTGTCTTCGCACGTTTCATAAACAGTTGGGACTGTCCCGTTTTGTTCGAATCGCTCACGCAGGTACCTTATGATCCTCCAGTGCTCATCGGTCAGGCTCACCGGCATTTTCAACTCATCGCTCTTAAAGAGGGCAAAACTTTCATCCCATTCCGAGGGATCGATGAGAAATCCCTGCGCATCCACCCGATACACTTTCCTTTCGAGGACTCTTGCCTCTCCCTTCTCTACAAGCCACACGGGGTGGAAAAGTTGAGCCATATAGTTCACCCCTGCCAGCTTGCAGGCTCCCCTGAGATAACCGGTTGGAAAGAGTTTCTTCAAGTCCTTCAGTCTAAGGTCCAGGCCCTTGAGAGTCTGGTAGACGGCCGGGCAGCGCCCCGTCCTGGTGAAAGTGCCACGAATAAAATTGATTACCTTCCAGTGGGAAGGCGTCAATTCCCCCGGGATGTTGACGCTGTCGGTCATTCTCTCCGCAAAATTCTCATCCCAGGTGTACGGGTTCTCCAAAAAATCGTCTTCGTTAATCTCATAAGACCTGTTTCCAAGCTGAATACTTCGACTCATTATACCCTCCTGGCGTGCGAACCGGTTACATTTAAGGGGACTTCGGTTTATTATTGTGCCCGAATATAGGTGCTGGCACGACCATGCGCATTTGCCGCTGGTGCCACAGGAAAGGATAGATCGAGTAGAATTGAGAGCAGTTCGGAGGTGCGGGAACAGGCCCAACTAATATAGTGGTTACTGAAATAAATCTCAATAAAAAGGCGCTTTTTCGCCTTAAGATCTTGTTTTAGCTATGAAAAACTCTACTCTGGGAAGCGCCTTCCGTAAGCGCTCACCGCATGGTTCTTGGAGAAAAAACCATCTATAGAAGGGCGGGGCTTTGAATTTACCCCCCCGGCAGGGGGACAAGGCCGGTGCGCTGCTATTGGGTGGTCATAGCTTTAAATAGAGTACATAAAACCACATGTTATTGGGCGATAGCCTGCGTAGCCCGGATTCTCGAATCCGGATGAATGGAGTCTCCATTCATCCGGAGACCCTGCGGCTTTCCGCCCTTATCCCTACTCTATGCTGTCCGCAAGTCCCCCTTCCTGCTTCTTTCCCCTCACTCATAAACCCGCAGGTCCCTTCCGCGGGTTTCGGGCAACAGAAGTACGGCCAGGACCATGATAAGGTATGCCGTCGCGGCGAAAATCGCTATGGCGTAACCGAGCGCCACCGTTACGCTCAGGTATCCGACCAGGGTTGGGAAAAGGGCTCCGATCCCGCGCCCGAAATTGTACGAGAACCCTTGCCCGGACCCACGCAAGCGGCTCGGAAACAACTCTGTAAAGAATGCGCCGATAGGGCTGAAGGAGCCTGAGGAAAAAAAGCCCAGCGGAAAGCCGAGTATCAGCATCACCGGGTCGCTGATGGGGAGGTAAGTGTAGGCGATCACCGTCAGAAACGAGCACACGGCGTACAGGATGAGAGTCTTTTTTCGTCCGAGCCGGTCCGTCAGGTAGGCTCCGACCATGTACCCGGCGAACGATCCCGCAATCACCACGAACAGGTAGGAACCGGTGTTAAGGATCGACAGTCCGCGCGCCATCTTCAAATACGTGGGAAGCCAGGTGGTTATGGCATGATAGCCGCCTTGGGCGCCCACTCCCACCAAGGCGGTGAGCGCGGTGATCTTAAACAGGGCAGGGGAAAAGATTTCGAGGAAGTTGGCCTTATCGCCCAGTTGGGCCATCTTCTTTCGAGTCCTGGTGAATACGTCGGGTTCGGGGACCTTCCTGCGGATGTAGAATACAAGGAGGCCTGGAAGAATTCCGATCCAGAACATCAGGCGCCATGCCGCCTCGGGCTGCGCCATGGAAAATACAAGGGTATAACTCAGGGCGGCCAGGGCCCATCCGATTGCCCATCCGCCCTGTACCATGCCGACCGCTTTACCGCGGTGTTCAGTCCGTATCATCTCGCCAACCAGCACCGAACCGACCGCCCATTCGCCGCCGAAGCCCAGGCCCTGGAGCCCGCGCGTGACCAGCAACTGCCAGAATGAAGTGGTAAATCCGCTGAGGAAGGTGAAAAACGAATACCAGAGAATCGTGAGTTGCAATATGCGCGCGCGTCCGTACCGATCCGCGAGAAGACCCGCCAGCCAACCGCCCGCGGCCGAAATCAGCAGAGCCGCCGTGCTCAATATCCCGGCTTCCCCTTTGCTGATGCTCCATGCCGCAATCAGGCTGGGAATGACAAAACTGTAGACCGTTACGTCCATCCCATCCAGGGCCCAGCCCAGAAAAGTTGCCGACAGGGTGTGGCGCTCGGAAGATGATAGTTCCTTCCACCACGTAGTGCGTGATCTGCTCGATCCGGATTCCGCGGTCGATGCCTCAGGCGTTCTTTCGATAAAGAGTTCCTTTCTCCAACGAAGTGTACGCCTCTAAAATACCCTGGAAGGCCCAAGGACGATTCAGTTCTTTGCTATGTTACTTCAAATTCAATCGGGTGTATTCGTGTATCTTTTTGGCATCACTGCTGCTTGCCATTCCCATCCATCCATGTCAATAATTGAGTGAACGGTGAGCAGTGACTCAGGACTCACGACTCAGGACCGACGACTGACCACTAGCGACTGAAAGCATAAAATGCAAAGAAAGCTGGTAAAGGAACTTGAAAAAAAGATAGGTGCCGCCAGGGTGCTCAGCCGGCCGGAGGAGCTGACCTGTTATTCCTACGACGTTTCAACCTACCAGCACGCGCCGGATGTGGTTGTGACCGCCTGTTGCCTGGATGATGTCGTCAAGGTGATGGAAATAGCCGCTCGCGAGAAAGTCCGGGTCGTTCCGCGGGGAAGCGCCACCAACATGTGCGGCGCCACCATCCCCCTGCATGGAGGCATAGTTCTGGACACCCTCTCCATGAACAGGATCCTCGAAATCGACCGGGAAAATCTGACCGTGACCTGTCAACCTGGTGTGATAACCGTTGATCTGCAAACAACCGTCGAGGCCGAAGGTCTTTTCTATCCTCCTGATCCCCAGAGCCTCAATATGTCCAGCATCGGCGGGAACGTGGCGCTCGATTCCGGCGGACCGAGAGCGGTCAAATACGGCGTTACGCGTAACTATGTGCTTGGACTTGAGACGGTCCTGGTGGGCGGTCTGGTGCTTCGCTCGGGCGGCAAGACGACGAAGGACGTGAGCGGATACAATCTAACGCAGTTGCTGGTGGGCTCCGAAGGGACCCTGGGGGTGTTCACCGAGATGATTCTCAGGCTACTGCCGCTGCCGGAAGCGAGACGGACGCTCATCTGCGTTTTCGATGACCTTGTCGATGCATCGCGCACCGTGACCAGGATTATAGACCACAAGGTCGTTCCTTCCATGCTGGAATTGCTCGACAAGACCAGTATCGAGTTGATCCAACGCTACATGGATGCCGGCTACCCGACCGACGCCGAAGCGATACTGCTGATCGAAGTGGATGGGAGCCTTTCCGATGTGGACCGGCAAATCAAAACCATTTCCAAACTGAGCAGCGAATGCAATGCCCGCGATATCACGATAGCCTCCACTGCGGCCGAGGCGGATACGATCTGGGCCGGCCGGAGGTCGGGTTTTGCCGCGATGTCGGCATATCGGCCGGTGGTGGTGCCGGAAGACGCCGTGGTGCCGAGAAACCGCCTGCCCGAGATGGTCGCCGGGATCCAGGCGATAGCAAAGGAGTACGGAATGCTTTTGCCCACCTTCGGTCACGCCGGGGACGGCAACGTGCATCCGCATATCTGTTACGACCCCCGCGATGAGGCCGAAGCAGCGAAAGTCCCGCTGATAAAAGATAGAATCTATCAGGTGGCTTTGAGCCTCGGGGGGAGCATCACCGGTGAACATGGTGTGGGCGTCGCCAAAAGACATCTGTTCAGCCTCCAGCACAGTGAGTTGGCTTTGCGGATGATGCAGGGAATCAAGAAGGTATTCGACCCTGACGATATTCTGAACCCCGGCAAGGCCTTTTAAAGATGACGGAGATGCTGCACGAAAACCGGAAACTGGTCGAACTCTATTATCAGTCCGACAGTTGCGTGCGGTGCGGCCGTTGCACCACCGTTTGCCCCACATACAAGGTGACCCGCCGTGAACCCATGGTCGCGCGGGGGAGGGTGTGGCTTGCCAGACAGTTTGTCGAAGGCCGGCTGGGGCCGAGTTCGACACTCAAACTCTACAACGACATGTGCCTTGGTTGCCAGGCGTGCAGGGCGGCGTGTCCCTCCGGGATCAAGGTCGATGAACTGGTCTCGGAGGTCAAACATTCCATACAGGGCCGGCTCGGTCTCACCCTTGGTGAAAGGATGATGCTGAAGGCATGCTCCCATCCGCAAAGCTTCCGCTACCTCGTGGGAGCACTGGATCTGAGCAGGCGAATGGGAACTACGCGGCTCCTGCCCAAAAATTTGCGTCAAAAGATCCGGATGTTGCCTCAGCCGCCGCCCCGCAGCTTCATGGACTGGATCAGGCTGAGAGAAACTCAAGATATCGGCGGCGCACCCAGGATAGGCTATTTCCCCGGATGTCTCATAAACTCCATCTTCCCCGGCATCGGCATGGCGGTCCTTAAGATACTGAGACTTCAGGGCGCCGGGGTCGTTGTGCCCCCGGAGATCCTGTGCTGCGGACAGCCTCACCGGGCTGCCGGCGAACTTGCCGAAACCAGGCGCCTGGCCGTTTCAACGATGAATTTTTTCCTCGACCGGGAGGTCGACTTCATCGTAACAAGCTGCGGAAGCTGCGGTAGCTCGCTTCGTGAGTACGCAGCCGATTTCCGGGACGATCCGGTATGGCGGGGGCCTGCCGAGCGGTTCGCGGAAAAGTGCCGCGACATAATGGAGTATCTCGTCGATGTTGCTGGGCTGAGAGTGGGGCCGCGGGCCCTTCCGGAAATGAGGGTCTCCTATCACGATTCCTGTCACTTGAGAAGGCGTCTGGAAATTATAGCTCAACCACGCAAATTGCTGGCCTCTCTTCCCGGCGCCGGTTACGCGGAAATGCCCCGGGCCGACTGGTGTTGCGGGGCTGCCGGTTCTTACGGATTCAAGCACCCCGAGGTCGCTGGAAAAATCCTCGAGCAAAAAACGGCAGACGCCCGGTCGGTACGGCCGAATGTGGTGACCGCCGGTTGTCCGTCCTGCCTGATGGCTCTAAAGTACGGCAGTAGCGTTTTTGACGGAAACTATGATGTGTGCCACCCCGTTGAACTGCTGGCAGCCACTTTCATTGAGTGAACGGTGAACAGTGAACAGCAGAAGCACCCTTCCTGTTCACAGATTTGTGTTTACTGTTTTCCAACCGCGAGCCGTGCAAGTTATTGCTATCCTACCGGTTTTATGCCAATAATGCGTGAGTAGTGAAAAGAGGGCAACTCCGGCAATTTTTTCCGTTCACTGCCTGCACCGTTCCTCATACAAGTTTTTTCGTTCACCGTTCGCAGTTCTCGTCGTTCCCGATATAGGGTTTTTCTGCTCACCGCTCACTGCCCAGGGGGACAAAATGAGCAAAACACCGGGTCCGGACACGGGAATACAGCCCATAGAAATTGATTACTTCCGTAGCGAGGACGCTCCATGGATCGCCAAACTTTTCCGCGAGGTCTATGGAGAAGGCTACCCCATCAGAACGTATTACCTTCCGGACCGGCTGGTCGAAGAGAATGCGGCCGGCAACATCATCTCCAGCGTGGCCCGGACCCCGGCAGGGGAAGTCATTGGGCATGACGCGCTCGTTCTTTTGGATCCGGCCAATCAGATTTATGAAAATGCGGCGGGAGCCGTCCTGCCGGCTTTTCGCGGGTGCGGGGTCTTCCCCAGGCTGTTCAGGCATTCTCTCGTGGATGCCTCGAATCGGTTCGGCATAGAAACGATTATCGGAGAACCGGTGTGCAACCATCCCCATTTGCAGAGAATGTGCCTGGATCTTGATTTCCTGGAGTTAGGCCTTGAAGTCGACCTCATGCCGGCTTCCGCCTACGCCAACGACCCGAACGTATCCGGCCGCGTTTCCGTTTTACAGGGATGTTTCAGGTATAAACACACAACGCAAACCGTGCATATCCCTTTCACTTATCGCGATGAATTGGCCTACCTCTATTCAGGTTTGAAGGGGGAACGCGCCTTCATCTATTCGGCAAGCGATTTGCCGGTTGAAGGGAGTAGCCTGGGGAGTGTGAACCTCTTCGAGCGGGCCCAGGTCGTAAGGGTCGCCGTGGATAGCATCGGCGCTGATTTCGAGTCATTCATCGCCCGCACCGATAATGAAGCACGGGAAAAAGACGTGCGGATTTTCCAGGTCTGGCTGCCGCTCGCTTCTCCATTTGCATCTGTGGCGACGGATATCTTGCGTGGGCAGGGTTATTTCATCGGGGGCATGCTCCCATACCTGCCCAATGGAGACGGCTTGCTGATGCAGAAGGTTAGCCATTCGCCTGACTGGGAATCTATCGTACTCTGCTCGGAGCGCGCCAAGAAAATAGGAGAAATGATCAGGCGGGATTGGAAGCGCGTAACTGGCGTGAACAGTGAAGCGTGAATGGTGAACGTTGAGCCTGATGCCTTTCCTGCGCGCTGATTGTCTTTCACTTTTGGTATTTCACTCCGGTTCACGCATATCCTTGCTGTCCTTAAAGACATTGGGATTTCGCACCGTCAAATTCTGGAGGTACTATGATGGATAGGGATAAAGTATACGAGGCTCTTGCCTCCCATCTGGACCGTCTTCCTGCCGGGTTTCCCGGAACGGAAACCGGTGTCGAGATCAGAATACTCAAAAGGCTCTTCACGCCTGAAGAAGCAGAACTTGCTCAACTGGTGACCCTTAAGCCGGAAACAGCCGAAGAGATTGCCTCCAGAACCGGGCGTGAGGCCGAAGAACTGGCTTCCAAGCTGCAAATGATATCAAGAAAAGGGCTGGTCTTTCGTTTGGGGCAAGGTGATAAAACCCGCTACATGGCGGTTAACTTCATCATCGGGATATGGGAATTCAACCTGAACCGGTTGGACCCGGAACTCATAAAAGACGTTGGTGAATACGTCCCCGCCTATCTGGGCCAAAGCCATAATCTAAATACGCCTCAGCTCAGAACGATCCCCATCTCAAAGTCCCTCCCGTCGGAACAGGCAATAATGCCATATGAAGAAACGCGCCGGATAATCCAGGAGCAGGAAAGAATAATCGTTGCGCCCTGCATATGCAGGAGAGAACATAAAATAATGGGAAAAGGCTGCGATAAGCTGATGGAAGCCTGCCTTGTTTTCGGACGCGGCGCTCAGTACTATGAGGAAAATGGACTCGGCCGCCCCATTTCGCAGGCTCAAGCGCTGAATATTTTGGATGAGGCGGAAAATCAGGGACTCGTCCTGCAACCGTCCAATACACAAAAAGTGGTTAACATCTGTATGTGCTGCGGCTGTTGCTGCCAGATCCTCAAAAATTTGAAAAGACTCCCCGGCCCGGCCCTCTACGCCGCCTCCAACTATTTTGCCGTACACGACCGGGAACTTTGCACAGGTTGCGGGGCCTGTATCGAACGCTGTCAGATGGATGCAATAGAAATGAGCGGTGACGGGGTCGAAATTAAGAGCACGCATTGCATCGGCTGTGGCCTTTGCGTCCCGACTTGTCCGGAAGGCGCCGTTAGTCTTAAACCGAAGCCGGAAAGAGAGCGTAGTATTCCTCCGTCTGACAGGATGGAGATCTTCAATCGGCTTGCCGAAAACAGGAAGCAGTCCACATAATCGAGACGCTGTTCGAGCCGATCGACTTCATCCATGTCACAGCGCAGTGCCGGACTTTTCCAATCATCAGAGACCGCGGGTCACTGCCTTTCTGTCAGCTCATTCGGCCGTTCTGCCCCCACCGACCAGTTTTACCAGATCGCCCACGAAGTCTTTGACTTGCTCGGCCTGGGCGAACATTTCCTCGGATGCCGCCGCCGATTCTTCCGCACTGGCGACGTTCTGCTGAACCACTTTATCCATCTCGCTGACGGCCTTATTGATCTGTTGGACTCCCTGCGCCTGTTCGTTGGACGCCGCCGCGATCTCTCCGACCAGTTCGGACATTTTTAAGTTGCTCACGGACACCTGACGGAAATCGACCTCGGTCTTCTGGACTATTTCGGATCCATCCTTGATCTTTCTTATGCTGCCATCGATCAGATCCGCGGTATTTCTCGCTGCTTCCGCCGCCCGCATGGCCAGATTTCTCACTTCATCGGCGACCACCGCAAACCCTGCTCCGGCCTCGCCCGCCCGCGCGGCTTCCACTGCGGCGTTAAGGGCCAGCAGGTTTGTCTGGAATGCAATTTCGTCAATGGTTTTAATGATCTTGGAGGTCTCTTCACTGGTTCTGGAGATTTCCTCCATCGATCCGGACAGCTCTCCCATTGATTGATTTGCTTTGGAAACCACCAGCCCGGCCTCAATCATCAGTTGGTGGGCGTGGCTGGAGTTTGCCGCATTCTGCTGGGTCATCGAGGCCATCTCTTCCAGAGAGGAGGACGTCTCCTCGATTGCCGCCGCCTGCTCGGAAGCGCCTTGAGCAAGCTGCTGGCTGGCTTGGGAAACTTGATGAGATACAGCGGTAATCTGTTCAGCCCCTTTGCTCAACCCTTCCGCGGCTCTTTTTATAGGCCGCGAGAGCCATCGAGCGAAGACGACGGCCACGATGATTGCCGATATCAGAATGAGGCCCGCGAAAATTGCAAGGGCGTTCTGGAGCGAATAAACGGGGGCCAGTTGCTCCTGGAGATCTCCAGCGACAAAAACGGTCCAGCCGGTTAACTCGACTGGCGCAAATCCCGCCAGTTTCTGCTTTCCAGCGAAGACATACTCTTCAGCTCCCGCCTCATGGGTCAATGCTTTTCGCGCCAGTTCCTCCATTCCTTTAACAGTCTTGATGTCGGTTTTGAGTATATTGTTTTTGTCCCGGTGGGAAACAACGATTCCGTTCCTGTCCACCATATACGCACTCCCCGATTGTCCTATTTTCGTGTTCTCTATTACGTTGCTGAAAAAATCCGGTTTCACAACGGACGTCAGGCAACCGATCACTTTTCCCGATTCGGAAAGAACGGGGACACTCACGGGGACCACGGGATTTCCAGAACCTTTCGATCTGACTATGGTTCCAATATTTCCTTTTCCCTGCATGGCAATTTTGAAATAATCACGGTCCGCCATGTTAGTCCCTTTGTTGGCGCCGCTGATCCCATCAGCGCACACTATGCCGTCAATACCGGTCAGGACAATGGTTTCGTACTCCGCCCCGAATTGCTTGAGAAAGTCCGAGAGTTCGCGCGTTGCCCTGGCGGTCTCCTCGGTTGAATTGGAAGCACCATTTCTGCCGACCGAATCCACAGCTTGAATAATCCCGGGCCTCATCGCCAATCCCTGCAAGACTTTCAACTCTTCAGAAAGAGCAACCTGAATCATGGATGCAAGACTCTTCGATGAAGTGGTAAATTCCTTTCTTGTAGACTCGTCCATAAGTGCGGTTGTTCGGCTTATTGAAACCAAGCCTGAGGAAGCCAAAGGAATTATGGCAAGAGCAACTCCAAACAACACAAGCTTTGCATTCAGGGTCATTTTTTTCATTTAAACTCAGCTCCTGTGTGAATTATGCAAACCCCGGCCGATGAAAATTACAAAATAATTATCATTCAGCGTTACTCCGTTAATTGCAGGTATAATCGGCAAAACAGCTGTCTAGCGTTAGAGCTTTTTTATCTCTGGCCATGTCACATATTTGTAACAATTAAATATCATTTGTCACAAATAGCCATTTTATATGTATTTTTAATTTTGTTTACAATAATAGATCGGCTTGTGGTTTATCTTTGTTTAGTTATCTACTTTCAACAATATAGAAACGACTAGATATTGAAAGGGGTATTCAGTAGTTGATTAGATTCCAACAAACCCATTCTGAGAGTTTTCCCTCACAACGCTAAAAACTTGCCGACGCTCCTGTTTAGCACCGCAGACACAGAGGCGGCGCATGCGTACCGCAGATTAGTTTTCAGTTTTCAGCTTCTGGTAAAACCCAAACAATCACTCCGAAACCGAGGACACGGAGAAAAGATTAGCCGGAAGGATGTGCTCGCGCCTGCGGCGCAATTCTTTCCGTAGCCTTTGTGGTGGTGGTGAATCCCTGCTCCTTGCTTCTTGCTCCTTGCTTCTTGCTCCTTGCCTCTTGCCTCTTGCCGGACCAATGCGATAAACATCCGCTATGACAAACCAAGAAAAGGCATATATGTACGGCTCTGCGGCGGTCCTGCTGTGGTCCACCGTGGCTTCGGCTTTCAAACTGTCCCTGCGATATCTTTCTAATTTACAGCTCCTGTTCTTATCGGACGTTTTCTCGACGTTAATTCTGGCCATAATCCTCATTTCCAGCGGCGGCTTCGGACAGGTATTCCGCTGCACGAAAAAAGAGTACCTGCGCTCCTTCCTGCTGGGCATTTTAAACCCTTTTCTATACTATTTGATTCTTTTCAGGGCCTATGAACTGCTTCCCGCTCAGGAGGCCCAGCCATTGAATTATACCTGGGCGATCACACTTGCGCTGCTCTCCGTTCCTCTCCTTCGGCAGAAAATCGGCGCGGCCGACATAACCGGCCTCTTTTTGAGCTATTTCGGCGTTCTGATCATTTCCACCCGCGGCCATATCACGGGATTCAATATATCGGAGCCTGCCGGGGTAGCGCTGGCGCTCGGCAGCACCCTGATCTGGGCGCTCTACTGGATTTTCAACACGAGTGATTCCAGGCAGCCTATTCTGTGCCTCTTCATGAGCTTTGCTTTCAGCCTCGCTCCGACCGGTCTGTGCTACGGACTTTTCCACTCGTTCCAAATACCCGATATGAGAGGAATCCTGGGCGCCGCCTACGTCGGCGCGTTTGAGATGAGCATAACCTATGTACTTTGGCTCATGGCCATGAGGTATTCTGAAAATACGGCAAAGGTGGCAGGTTTGATTTTCGTCTCACCTTTTTTGTCGCTCATGTTCATACATTTCCTTGTGGGAGAACCAATCCGCGGCTCGACCGTATCGGGGCTGGCGCTGATAATCGCAGGTCTTCTGGTACAAAGGTGCGGATCAGGCGTGCAGACGAACTCCAAAAGCGATTCACCGCCGAGCCAAAGAGGGCAGTGAGTAGTTTTTAGATTCTAACAAACCCATTCTGAGCGTTTTTCTCTCACAATGTCAAAACCTGCCGACGCACCTGTGCTCGACGCCACGCGCTCGCCTGCGGCGCAATTCTTTCCGTAGCCTTGGAAGAGGCAAAAAACAGACGGAGGAAGGAATGCGGAGGACGGAACGGATGTTTCCGACCACCGGATCTATTCAGATCCGACTGGCCGCGGTTTTCCTTTGCCGGAATTTATGAGGACCGGCTGCCGGCAGGCATGAGGTGGGAATATACTGTCAGGCGGGCAACGGCTAGGTCGTACCGAAGATCAAATGCTGCGGGAGGCTATGGTCTGAAACGGACCGGGGCCAGCGCGGTCGCGCAAAATTGCGCGAAGTACCGCCAAAATTGTGGCGTATGCCGGCCTCAGGGGCAAATTTTTGACATCGAAATCCAGTGCATGACCAAAGGGCGAGTTTACCGGCTGCGCCAGCCGGCGCTGCAAATAAAGGAAAATAACGGCCAAACTAAAGTCTGATCACTTCCGATACCGGCGAATTTCCAAACGGAAACCCCGGTGACAATCCGGACAGATCCCGTGAGTGACTCTGACCCCCGCCGCCGGAACTCCCAGCTCCACCCAAAGGCCGTTATCATTTCTTACTCTTTTGCACCACGCACATACACAGACTAGTGAACCTGAATGACACATCACTCTGCCCCCCGTTGGCGCCGAACATGATTCAAAGCGGATTCCGCTCGAAACAGAACCCTCGAGCAAAAGCATATCCGCACAACAATAAAATTCCAGGGTGCATATGCAAATGACGGTCCAACGAGACGGGGAAACCATTTGAGATTTGAGATTTGAGATTTGAGATTTGAGATTTGAGATTGAAACAAACCGGTTCAGCAAGTCCGGCCAAGGACCGGATCGATCAGGGATTATGAATAAAGAAGGCCATAGGTGCGGTGCGCACGCGCGCCGCATTCTCGCCTCTGATCTTTTCTCCTCTCTCTCTGCGTCTGCGGTGAGAAGAAGGGTGAAATTTATGGTGATCAGATCTTAACACGGAATTAACCCGGACGTCATGATTTCGGCTGTTGTATCCGGCACTATGGGCCGGAGTCGATGATGAACGGCGAAAGACTAAAACTCAACCTACCCTGGATCCTTCGTGCCGAGCTGCCGCACCAGACGCAACGGCTGTCAACTCGCATGCTCCTGCGCACACTGATGGGCACATCTCTTCGGCTTATCCGGGGCGTATACGGCGCAGGCCCTCTTCTCTCAACTCCCGACCCATTCATTTTTGCAGTCAACCATACACAGTATGCGGAAGCGCTGCTGATCCCAGCTCTTCTGATGTTCCTGCGGGGCGGGAAGCCGATTCGCTTCCTTGCCGACTGGAATTTCCTCCTTATACCGGGGGTGCGTTCTTTATTACGAAGGGCGGAGATTATTCCAGTGACGACAAAGTCGGCCCGGCCGCGCTGGCTCAACCGTTTCCGTCAAACTCTTACCGCCGGCGCTGTCGGCATCGAAGGGGCTCGGTTAAGTCTTGCGCAGGGAAGGTCGATAGGAATCTTCCCCGAGGGGCGCGCCCACGGCGACACACTGTTCATGCGCCGGGGGCATCGTGGAGCAGCCCTGCTGGCGCTGGAAGCAGGCGTCCCGGTCTTCCCGGCGGGGATACGGTTTCCCGGTCACAATCGCGGCCGACCTCTCCCTGTTCTTGCGCCGTTAGAACTCTATATCGGGGAACCGATCCTGCCCGAACGCCATACCACTGCACCGCACCATGAACAGGTGCAGGAGTTCCACCGAAACATCATGACAGAAATCGCTCGGCTGGCGGAAAAAACCTGGACCTGACGCGGCGTTCCGGAAACTGTCCGATGACAGCTTTTCCGCCCAGGCAGCCACGGAAGCAATGGGCGAAGATTCGTTGAACGTACGCAACGCCGCACTGGGCTTTAATTCCTGGACATTATTTTAAGGAGAACAGCTATGGCGAAGTTTATACTGTCCGTCCGACGGGTAACAACAGAGACAGACCGGAGGCAGGCACTGCGAATCCTGCGCATAATCTATCGATGGGAGAAGCAGTGGGTGCGCGACGAAACCAAGGTTTTCCCCGAGGACGACCTCCGGAATCCATCGATGTCCTGGTTCCTGGCGCTGTTCGGCCGCATACCGGCCGGAGTGATCCGTGTTCTCTATGATCCGCCGCTTCATGAATATCAAAAATACGCGCTGGATACGGTGACGGAAGGGTTTGACATCGAGTCTTTCCTGCGGGAGCACAAGATAGCCGAAATCGGCAGGTTTGCCGTTCGCCCGCGCTTCCGGAAGATTCTCGGCGTGGCGTCCCTTCTCATAAAAGCAGCCACCGAAGAGACTGTATGGCGGGGGTATTCACACTTCATCACGGATGTGTTTGAAGGGGAAAAGCACAGTCCGTATTCTTTCCATAAGCGGGTGATCGGTTTTCAGGAAGTGGCGACACATGAGACGGGAGAGCTCGATTGCCGCCTTCGACGGATCACAATGATGCTGAACCTGAAAGAGGCCTACCAACGTCTGCGTTTGCGCCGGTGCCGGTTCTACCGATTCCTGACGGAAGGATGGGACGACGCGCTGCATCGCCAGCTTTCCGCCTAATGAAGTCAATGGTGAATGATGAGTAAAAAAGATTCGAGGATGGCAGCAATATGCAGAGCATTAAGTAGTATTTTTTCCAGTTATCACAAAGGGGTGAGCCCTAATCCTCTCATAAGGTTTGGACTGGGCTCGCCCCTTCCGGTGGAAGATTTTGCTCATGGAAAAACAAGTTACAGACAGCATTCGGATTATCGAACGAAGTATTCGATAAAATGATCCTGGATGTTGGTGCTTTGCTTAAAGTTGTTCCAGTCCTCGTCCGATAGTTTTCCGGGTTTGGCGCAGTCCTTGGGAAAGTTGGAATCGGCGCGCAGGACGCGGCCTGCCGTTTTCTCCAGTAAAGCATTCAGCAGGGGAGCGGCGGGCATGTTCCAGCCTTTCGGACATCCTCCTTTTGGCCGGTGTGCGAATTCTTCATCGACCGGAATAGCCGCAACGAGCTTCGGTGAAGTCATGGCGTCGAGCCCGCCCTGCTTTAAAGTCGCGTTATGGCTTCCGTGATGGCCGACCTTGTAGAAGACGGTGCGTGACAGAAGATCGGCGGCCTTGACCTTCGAGTCGGGGAACTTTACGTCCGCCCACGATTGCCAGTTTCCCACCTGCGCATCGCCCACAAACAGGAGCACCTCCTTGCTGTCGGTCAGTTCGAAAGCCAGCACCAGGCTTGTGTTGTTAGTGAAGCTGTCGAGCTGCAGCGCGAGTTCGGCAGCAGAGTTGAGCCAATCGCGATCTATTTTGCGCACCGGTTCGGCATTGTAGCTCCGAGCCAGCTCACCCCACTTTTCCGACCAAGCCTTTTCGTCCCAATGTAAATGGGGTTCGAAGGGCATATAGCAATCGGAGTCGGGCTGTCCCGCGGCTACGCGGAAGGCTTCCACACCGGCCAGCCGATAGGATTCGCGCGCCATTCCGTACATGTCCCTGCCGACGTCCCCGACCAAGGTGTGCAGCTCCTTGAGGTCCTTGGGTGGACCGAGCACGTACACGCAAAGGCCCGGAATCTGGTCCAGCTCAACTATGTCCCCCGGACTCAGCAGCCTTTTCCGGCCAAGGGAAAGCGCATTGTGCATCGCTGTATTCGTGTTCGCGGCAAAAGCGGCAAGGCCTTCCGGCGGCATGAAACTCATGAGCGCAGCCACGGCGGCGCCACGGTCCTGGTCTTCATCCGCGCTGGAGGCGTTCCATGCGGCAAGAGCCGATTTTACGGAGTCGAAGAGGAGCTTGTTCTGTTTTTTCTTCTCCACTGCGATTGTCTCGTTGGGATCTTCCGTCCAGGCTGCCCAGGCTTCGCCAATGCCGCCGTTACCGGGGCTGTTGAATTTTTTGAAAGAAGCAATGGCATCGGAGAAACCGGAAACATGGTCCCAGTGTTCATGCGTGACGACCAGCGCCGCCAATTTTCCGCCGGTTACCTGAAAAATGTCATCGACGGCATCGGCGATTTTCTGTTTTCCTTCCGGAGTTCCGGACAGGGCGCCACAATCGATCATTATGTGGTTCTCGTTTCCTCCATTGCGAAAAGTGAGCAGGAAACAATCACCCAGCCATTTGCGGTACATTCGGATGCGAACCTTCCAGTCATCCGGACAGCCGGCCCGAGGCCCGCAACCGTCAGCGGGCACGCCGCAAGCGGCGGGTGACATTTTCGCGGCAGTTTGACTCGCACTCTTTTTCGTAACCATATCAGACCTCATCGCTGCACTTGTGCAAAATGGCAAATCGTTCACCTACACCGGTGAACGGCGTCCTCGACAGAAAAACCGAGCGCAAGCCCTGTTGCTCGGTTAAAGCTTTTTTGGTTATTTTCAGGCGGGTCTCGCTTCCGATGTCTTTCAGGATGGCGTAGTCCACTTCAAGGGACCTCTCATTCACGATTAGGGTGGCGCCACCGGTAAAACGGAAAGGATTTCCACCCACGGCTTCATTCCGGTGCTGAAGTATTTCCAACAACAAATGACATCTCAACTCATTGTCCGGGCCGATCTTCTCCGCCGCGCGAAGCGAATGAAGCTCAAAAGTCTCCCGGCCCGTTGAAAAATCCAGTCCCAGATCCGCCCCGAGCCTTCTTCGTTCTTCCGTTCCCGCTGATTTTATTTTCTCGGCGAGCCTTTTGTGGAGCTTTCCGCGGCATTGGCGCGAGAACCGGAAAATCCGCTCGCGCAACGGCATCTTTTCGGGAAAGGATTTGTTGACACAGAGATAGCGGGACTGGTCTGCAAACTGGCGAGCGCTTTTCAGTGCCCCGCCAAGGATAGCTTGAGATTCGTCAAACTGGAGTCCCCGCCAGCGAAGCGTCTCAGCCGACAGGGTCAGCATGTCGCTCGGATAGATCCCCCAGTTGCGAAACGACTCGACGACCGCGACACGGTAATCCAAGGCATCTTCCGGAGCAACTTCATAATCGGCGGTTATGATCGCCCTCAAGTAATCGCCGAAGGTGAGGTCCGTCGGCGGGCAGTAATCCAGCGCCCGAATGCACATGGTGAGGACATGCCGCGCGGATTTGCGAGCCTCCTCGGCCAACCGGTTTACCAGGTCAGGGTGAATGTCTCCGGGTCTGAGAACTCCCGTACCCCCAGTGGCCATGCGAAACAGGTCGGCGGAGCGGCGCATGTAAATGCTGATAAAGGAGGCAAAGACGGCCGCCACCAGTAAAGATCCGCGAGCGTGCGGCTCGTTCGTGGTCGCGATGCGCGCCGGGTCCGGCTTGTTCCCTATGGCGCTGCGAAGCGCGTGATGCATGCCGGTAGCGAGTCCGAATTCCTGCCCGATTTCGGCGAGCCGGTCCGCTATGGTGAGATCGCCGCGCGTTCGGGCAATTTCGGCCCTTAACACATCCGGCAGCGAGAAATGCTGGAACAGCGCGACAATGTCGGCGAAAGCCTCATGAAAAGCCAGATCGTCGACCGAGCCCTCTGCCGTCAAGTTCCGGTGCATTCCATCGAGCAGGGCGTGCGTGGTCTCGTGAGCCACGATGTCATGCGAAAGGCAGGTGAAAGCTATACCGTCCGGATAGTATTCCCCCGGCTGGACCCCCTGGACCGGAAAGTACCCGAACAGAAGGGCTTTCTTTTCGGGATTATAGAACGCATTCTGACCGCGAAAGGCATGCGGATAGATCCGCAGCCGGTGAGTGTAGCGATCGTCCTTGAAGCTTGCCGGGTCCATCATTGGAGACCACAACGCCTTCCTGCCCAGTGCGAATTCAAAATTTTTAATGGTGCGCATAGCGACCGCATACACCATCTGTTGATGAAAACGCGGGTCACCGGGATTGGGGTCCAGCCCGTCGTTTGCAATCGCATGAGGATGTTCGAGGTCGACCGGGGCATAATAACATCCGGTCGCCGGGTCATGATCTATGACTTCCAGGTACTCCCCGACCGGACCGGGTTCCAGCCGCTCCCACATTACCGGGACCGCAATCTCGTTGGTCTCGGCGGTAGCCATCTGCTGGGAGAAGCTCGGATCGGTCGCATAGGCACGCAGACGCCGGCACCTGGGTTCGGGGGTTGGAAGAACCCGGTTCTTCGAGGGTTTGGGTTTGGGCGGTCTATCGAGGTCGGCGCCCGGAACGGCTGAAGATACATAATAATCCTTGAGCGCGGCTTTGAGCGCCCTGGAAGCATGCGGACTTCCAATGACCGCATCGAAGAAATTCTGCGTCGGCTCCTGTGCGGCATCGGGATCGATGATTGACTTTTCGACGCTCGGGTCGATGTGAAAGAGCCGCGCCGCCTCGACCCCCAACATCTCTTGTACAACCCCGGGTTTTTGGGCCGCAATTCCCCGCCCGGTCACGACCTTCCAGAAGGGAAAGCTTGCCGAGTCAGGCGGCGTTACCGGCAGACCCTTTTCCGGGGAGAGTTTTAACGCCTCGGAAGCCTGCAGGATGCCTGCGCCGAAGTACTTGCGGCAATCGGGCGGGTCCTTCCTTGCAGATTCGAACAGAGCTTTTCGCGTTGCCTCAACTTGCTCCTGCGGCGACCATCCCGCCATCTGATTTTTGTGCTTTTGCAGCCACAGGGCCGCTGCCGCGGCAATTTGCGGAGTCGCCGACGATGTGCCCTGGCCGTCCATATCGACGATGGATTCGCAGTTGATCTCGGCCCATGAAGTGTTGGGAGTAAAGGCGGCAAGGGTTGTGTCCATTTTGCTGTCGGGACCGTAGTTCCCGGCCATCCTGCAGAAGGGCACGTTTTTACGAATGTATGGTTTGCCATTGGCCATTACGCCGCATGCTGCCATGACGCGACGAAAGCGCGCCGGGTAGACGATACTCTCAGGGCTGCCCGGAAAGTTATTACCGGCGGCGGTCACCATCACGATGCCCGCATCGTAAGCCCGGTTCACCACGTCGGCCCATGCTTTCGAAGCAAGTCCCCCCATACTCATGGACAGTACATCCACGCGATCGCCGAGGTTGCCTTTCGGGGCGATGAGATAATCCAGGCCGGCAGCAAAGGCACTTGAATAAAGCAGCACGACGCCCGAGGCGATGCGAACCGGGAGAACCTCGGCAACCGGCGCCCCGCCAAGATAGTCGCCATCCTGGTCGGGCCGGGCCATGTTTTGCAGCCGCTGTCCGGCCAGCAGGCAGATGGTGCCGGTGCCGTGGCCCGGATTGGTGAGCGGGCCGCGTTGAAAAGGATCGGTGGCATCGTCCAAGCGGCCGTCACCGGTGAAGTTCCGCTGAAGATCCAGAAGCAGGTTCTGCGGCCGCGCCTGGTGTTTAAAGTCGAATCCCGTATCGAGAATCCCGATGCGCACCTTCGCGGGATTTTCGCCGATTTCGGTTCGCGCTGTCCTGAGCTGGGATGAATCAAGGTGCCAGGCAAAGCACTTTCCCATCGGGAAATCGGCTGATTGATCGTTGAAGGAACACAGGCCGCCGGGTGCCGCTCCTACCGGGACGCAGACGGGATTCCTGTAATCCCACTCCACTCCGATGTCGGGCTCGGCGTAGGCGTTGTGTTGGCGCGCCGCCTCGTGGGCAGCATCCCAGACATCCGCAGCCGAGGCGGGAGCAGCTCCCGTTCCCAGCTCTACCACATACCATCTGGCCGCAGGCGCGGCCGCAGCGCCCAATCCGAGCGTTTCGTTCGGACACAGTTCGCGAATCGGAACTGTTCCTCCCATCAACGCCAGACTTTCCCCGGGCTGAGGCGCCGACTTCATAAGCAATCGCGATGCTATGACAATATTCATGGCGGGCCCCCCTACTGTGACGTTAGTTCCGGCGAAAACCGCTTCTGATCCTGATGACATCGTAATCGAACAGTTTCCGCCGACGGTTCTCGGAGCGTTTCCGTGTGGTTGAAATCGAGAAATGCGTGCTTCTAAAAAGATTCCCTGATCTGCTCCTCAGATCGGGTCATGCTTTTTCGCGATTGGGTGGAGCAGGAGTCGATCAATGATGGCGGGTATATTATCATGAGGGGGTTTCACGGCAGTTACACCGAAGCGATCACGGAAGCCAAACGGAGCCCCAAATACGGCCTCTGATCAGAAAAGAAAAGCAGGGAACGAAGAGTAAGAATGGGCAAGAATAAAGAAGCTGCTCCGGGAAAGGGCCCAGACCAATCATCCATAAAACTGGATCCCTGATTCAGGGCCGGAGCAGCAATTATAGACCAGCATGTTATGCACGGATCACTACCGTCGGGCTACTCCTTCAACAAAGCCTTTTCCTTCGCCATGTATTCGGCTTCCGTAATCTTACCGTCACCGTTGGCGTCATATCCTTTACACATGGCTTCGCCTGTGGCCTTGTCCGGCATTAAAGAGATACATTCCGCCACAGTAAGGACATCTCCGGATTTTTTGCCCACAGACATAAGCAATGCCTTGTAGGCTTCCTTGTACATGTTGTCATCAATAGCTTGAGCCATGACGTTGGATGCAAACAGAGAAGTACATAGAATGCAAACTGCCACCAGAATAGATACCTTACCTTTCATTATTCTCTCCTTTTTTTGTTTCTGCTTATTAATGCTGCTGTTAATTATAGCCGGCCACGGGAACTGTGTGACCAAACGGCACCGGTCGGAATACCTGGAAACACTTCCACAATCATAGAGCCCCCCAAGTTTCCGTGACAAAGGCATCAGGCAATTCATTGCGCTGATTTTTCCTTAATCGGCAGATCCGGAAATTCCTTAACTAATTTTTTGCCCCTGGGAGTTGAAACCACCACGAGCATCCGGAGCCTTTTTTGGTTCTGCCCCATGCCAAACCCGGCTACTCGGAAGACCCCTGAGAAGCCAAGAGCGCGGCTTTTCAGAAAAGGTCCCGCGCCGAGTTCAAATCCTTCAAACCCTCAAGTCCACGGAAGCTGACGGACATATGTTGAAGGATACATTGACAAATGGTTGAAAGCTGGTACCCTGTCCGCCAACTTATTCTCAGGGCGGGGTGCAATTCCCCACCGGCGGTATCCCGGTTTATCCCGGGGAGCCCGCGAGCGCTCTCTCCCCTCGGGAGGGAGGTCAGCAGACCTGGTGAGAGGCCAGGGCCGACGGTAACAGTCCGGATGGAAGAGGATAAGGCAGTCAGCACCCATCGCACGCATTCTCACGGTGTGAGCCCGTCCCTTGCGTGCAGCCGCCGCTGTCTTTCCCCGTGCCCTGATTCTGGTAAATCAACGAAAACAAAGGAGCATTACCATGAATCAGAGTCTTTTGACCCAATTCGGCAACTCTTCTCAACGTGTGGAAAAAGCCCTTGAAGCTCTACGAAGCGGCAGGGGCGTAATCGTCACGGATGACGAGCAGCGCGAAAACGAAGGCGACCTTGTTTTTGCGGCCGAGAATTTGACCGTGTCCCAAATGGCCATGCTGATTCGTGAGTGCAGCGGGATCGTCTGCCTGTGCCTCACGGGCGAAAGGGTGCGCCTGCTGGAATTGCCCATGATGGTAAAGAATAATTCCAGCCGCTTTCAGACGGCATTCACCGTCTCCATTGAAGCTGCCGAGGGAGTTGCCACCGGAGTGTCGGCTGCGGACAGGGTTGCGACGGTGAAAGCCGCCATAGCAGACGACGCGAAACCTGGCGACTTAAGCCGGCCCGGTCATGTTTTTCCTCTGAGGGCACGTCCCGGCGGTGTTCTGGAACGGCAGGGCCACACTGAGGCGACCGTGGACCTGATGCGCCTGGCAGGCCTGAAACCTTACGGCGTATTGTGCGAACTTACCAATCCGGACGGAACCATGGCGCGCCTGCCGGAAATCGTTTCCTTCGCCAACGGACATCGTATACCGGTGGTGACCGTTGAAGACGTGATGAAATACGAACAAAGACTGCTGGAAGCCGTCTGCGCATAAGCCGCGCCGGGTCAGCCTTTTAAAGAATCCAAATCGAGTTGGAGGGGCCTTTTACGGGTCCCTCCCTTTCATCGAGATGGCCGTAATACACGATCGGGTCCACATCCGTGATTGCCGACCTCACAGACTTTTCCCGCCCATATCCATTCCCGCTCATCTCATCCAAATTAGATGGACACATTCCATGAAGGGCCTTTGCCCATATCCTGAGCGTCTCGAAAGACCCCGCCAAATTTTTGTTTACCGGGAAACAAAATAGTTGTATTTTTGTTTCCATGGAAACAAAAGGAGGTTTGCATGGAACTTGCCGCGAATATAGTAAATGCGCTCACCAGGATACAGGAGCGCTCCGATCTGTTTGGACATGGGCGGGAGGATGTTTTCAGAGGCATCCGCCTTGCGGAAGTGCACTGTATTGACTGGATCGGCGAGATCGACCATCCCAATGTAACGAAAATAGCCCGCGAAATGGGTCTGACGAGGGGCGCCGTCAGCAAGATCAGCAAAAAGCTTGCGGCCAAAGGCTTTATCCAGAGATACCAGGGGGCTGCCAACAACAAGGAAATTTATTTCCGGCTGACCGAGGAGGGACAACGCGCTTATTTGGAGCATAAGAAGTGCCACAACCGGGCCAGGCAGGAAAAGTTGTCTATCCTGGAGGCCTACGGCAGCTCCGAGCAGGCCGTTATTCTACGCTTCCTCACCGAGGTCAATGAGCTGGCCGACAGAAAACTGAACGACGACACATCCGAAAAGAAATAGTTTTCGTTCAAGGAAATGTCCATATGACTGCAAGCATAATCCCAAAGGGCAAGATATTTTCTCTTTCGCTCGCCCACATGTTCAATGACTGGTATATGAACTTTTTGCAGACACTGTTGCCGTTCATTGTGGCTCTAGGGCTGGGTATCGGCCGAGCCGCATTTTTGATTTCCGCATTTACTACCACCGCGTCCATTTTGCAGCCGGTTCTAGGTTATCTTGTAGACCGGAAAAACCAACGGTGGCTGGTATACGGGGGAACGATCTGGATGGCCGTATTGCTTAGTCTTGTCGGCGTTACACACGATTATTATCTGCTGCTCCTGCTTTCCACCTTGTCCGGATTGGGGACAGCGGCCTTTCATCCTCAAGCCGCAGCGATGATCAGCTCGGTCAGCGGTTCCCGAAAAGGATTCTGTCAATCCATTTTTGTGGCCGGAGGCAATGTCGGCTGGGCGTTAACCCCGCTGATGGTCATCCCTGTCGTTAAAAGCTACGGACTGAGTTCCACCCCGGTCTTTGCCGTCCCAGGCATTCTCGTGGCCATATTGCTCTGGTTCACCGCACCGGAGGCTTCGGCGGCTGTCTCTAGAAAAAGTTCAGCGCCTCTGCTGACCATATTCAGGACATCCTGGGTTGAACTTACCAAAGTAGTGCTGATCGTGGCCTGCCGCTCACTGACCTATTTCGGACTGATATCTTTCCTGCCGCTCTATTTGCAGACGCGGAACATTTCCATTGTGGCCAGCGGTTATTTTCTTTTCATCATGCTCTTTTCCGGCGCTATGGGCGGTTTGCTCGGCGGATATCTATCCGATCAGATAGGAAGAAAGAGCGTCATTGCCGGTTCGCTCGTCCTGTCCACACCGTGGTTCTATCTTTTTTTGCACAGCGGCGGTTTCGCAATGTATTTTTATTTGATTTTGGCCGGCGCCTCTTTGCTGGCTTCCTTTTCCGTTACGATAGTACTCGCTCAGGAGATCATCAGTAAAAATGCCGCAACGGCTTCGGGATTGACCCTGGGATTCGGGATCGGGATTGGAGGGCTGGGAGTCGGACTCGTCGGCGTCATAATCGAACATATGGGCCTGGCGTACGGAATAAGCCTGCTGGTATGGCTTCCGCCGGCTGCCGCTTTGTTCGCTCTTACCCTGAGGAAAAGCAGCATTATTCCCACCCTGGAGCCAACCGGGAAGGTGGTGGGAGTCTAAGGATCCGCAATTCCTTTCACACTTCCGTTCAGTTTTGCACTCATGGAAACCTGGCGGTTTTGGTTCCGGCGAAGCTGACCGTGTTCGTTATTGTTTGTTTCTCGGCGATGATCTTTGGGGTACTGCCGACGTTTTCAACATCCCAGATATTCGTAGCGGTCCCGGTTATCGTTTTCCTGTTGGTTTTCATATTAAAATCAGAAGTGAATGTAAGCCTCACCACGCCCGGACGATCCAGATCGGCAAGTTTCAAATCACTGGGAACCGAATACGAAAGCGAGCGCCAGGAGTTAAAAAACAGTTCCTTGTTTTTCATAATGTAGTTTTTGGGAACCTTTCCCTTCGATTGATAGTCCACGGAGTCCGCATAAAAGGACATGACTTTATCTATCTGTTTTTTTTCATTCGCTCTAAGGTAATCCGATACGAAGGACTTCATGGAATCCGCCCCGGCGTCTCGAGGAGATGCCGTAAGAGCAGTGCCGGGAGTGACCTGCCCTTGCGAAACCGGACGGGAGCCCGGAATTGAGTTCGGCCGATCGGCGTCGGATGCGTTCATTTTGGCTTCGGGAGAGCCTGCCGGCCTGTTGCGATGAAGCAGGGTTTTCCTTGAAAACCTGCTCTTGGCATCGTCCTGCGCAGCGGAAACAGCTTCGGCCGCATTCTTTTCCAAGCGCGCGGCAATGCTCGCAAAAACATGGTCCCTATGAATCTCGTAGCCAGCGGCAATAAGCACGAGCACCAGGGCTACGAGGGGGACAAAGGCCAGCGCCTGTGTCCGGCTCTGTTCCTCATGGCTGCCGTTAATCATTTTCTGATACCGTATCTGTTTAAAAAATGCGCCGCCGAAGGCGCCAACCAGCAGCCCGACAAAAGGTATGGTGAACAGATACATACTCAATCTCATTCCGATCTGCCTCAGAATCAGATCGACTATCCCCCTGCCGAAAATGATGAGGTTGTCATAGAAAGATTTGACAGCTCTATGGACTATTCGTATTCCCCAATATGCAGACCAAAAAATGTATCCAATGAAAGGCGCGGTGTACATCGGAACTTTTGCGGCATGCGCAAGAAGAAATCCCAATATCAGGCCTATGGCAAAAGCCACGTAGCCGCCGTAAATCGCCTTTTGCGCATATTGAGCATCTGCTTCCTGAGTTTCCCTTTGCTCCTCAATTTCAGCCTGCCGCTGTTCTTCTTCAATTCTTTCTTCAAATTCAGGCATCATGCTTCCACAATGTTTGCATTTGAGGGCTTCTTCCCTTATTTTTTCCGCACAGTACGGGCATGTCCTGGTACCCATGGGTACTCCTTTCTTTCTGCTTGATAATAAAAGAGATTTTACGCCCGCCGACCCTTTTTCGAGCCCCGCATTGCAGGTTCGTTCCGTTCAACTTGTTCTCCAGGCAAAGGGGGCTTGCCGCAGGTACATACCAATAGTCCGGTATAGTTAACGGCATTCGTGCCGGGAAACTTTAATGACAACTGCATCAGGGCCTGGAGAACTAAATGATGAATGCGGAATGATGATGAATTCGGCAGCCGGTTGTCTTTTGCCGCAATTTCTACCGGCCTGCCATGCGGCGAGCTACCCTTCGAACCTGCGCGGCTTCATTCCGGCCGCAGACATGCGAAGGAATTTGCGGCTTGAAAAGCATGAGTCTATTTGGTAGGGCAATCTCGACAATTATCGAATCTGTTAAAAAGCAGAGGGCAGGTTTCATGACCAGTCAAGTCTATATTGTGAGTTGTCCCGGTTACGACCGGATATACGAAAAGATGGGTGAGTTGCTTTCCCTGATGGGCGGTATGAGCCAATTCGTCAAACCGGGCGACAGGATTGTGCTTAAACCAAATTTGCTCCTGTCGGCAAAGCCGGAACAGGCAGTGACCACCCATCCCGGAGTGGTGGCCGCGATTGCGCGAATGGTAAGGAAAGAGGGCGCATTTGCCGTCATAGCGGACAGTCCCGGCACAGGCACGCCACACAATAAAAGAATGTTGAACGGCGTCTACCGGAAATGTGGAATGTTTGAGGCCGCCGACGCGGGCGGAGCCGAACTTAATTTCGACGCGTCCTACAGGCCGGTTTCTTTTCCGGATGGGAAATTGATCAAGCATTTCGATGTCATCACACCCGTGTTGGAGGCATGCGGCGTATTCAACCTGTGCAAATTGAAGACGCACCTGCTGATGAGCATCACCGGCGCGGTCAAGAACAATTTCGGGGTCATTCCGGGACTTGCAAAACCGGGTTATCATGCCAAGCTCCGCGACAGGGACCACTTTGCCGATATGCTGCTCGACCTGGCGGAATACGTCTCGCCCCGAATCTCCATTATGGATGCCGTTTTGGCCATGGAGGGAGATGGGCCGGGCGCCGCCGGGACTCCCCGCCATATTGGTTTGTTGCTGGGATCGACCAACCCGCTGGCACTGGATATTGTCGCCAGCGAGATAATCGGCCTGAGGCGGGAGGAAAATCCGCTGCTGACAGCGGCTGCCAGGCGTGGACTTTCTCCAGCCGGCATAGAAGAAATTGACGTTATAGGCGCCGAGATGTCCAAGATACGGGCCTCAAATTTCAGGCTGCCCTCAACAGCGGGTCTTGGGAATATCCTCACCTGGTGGCAAAAACTCCTGGAGCCGTTTTTCAAGAGCTGGTTTTCCCAAGAGCCCCGCGTGATCGGGAAAAAATGCATCGGGTGCGGGATTTGCCGCGATTCATGCCCGGTGAACGCCATAACGGTTATCGAGAACGAGCGTAAGTATGCTCATATAGATGCCGGGCAATGCATTCGATGCTACTGCTGTCATGAACTCTGCCCCGAAGCGGCGGTTGAGCTGCGGCGAAGCCCCATGCACCGGATTCTGGTAACCGGCGCCAGAGACCGGCAACACCCAAGATGCGGATAGCAGGATGTGAACCATGGCTTTGAAATGATGAATGATGAATGATGAATGATGAGAAAAAGAGGAGCGGGGAGCGAGAAGCGGGAAGCCCGGAGGCGGATGTAAATGATGATGGACGAATGAAATGGCATTGGAGATCCGTCAGGCCTGACAAAAGTCACGGCTTCGTTACATTCGGTTTTCAAAGAACCTGCGCCTAGGCGGCGGCCGATGTCCGGTAAAAAAGTACTTCTACCTGCAAATGCAGGCCGAATTCAGGTGACAGGGTAGTTTTTAGACTACAGTTCTTAGATTCGAACAAACCCGTTCTGAGAGATTTTCTCTCACCATGTTAAAGACTTGCCGACGATCTTGTGCTCACCGCAGAGACACAGAGGGCGCGGAGAAAAGATCAGAGAAGAGAGGCGCCGCGCACTCGCCTGCGGCGCAATTTTTACCGTAGCCTTTGCGGCCGTGGTGAATTCCCGCTTCTTGCTGCCTGCCCCTTGCTCCCTGATTTGAAACGCCCGGGGCCGTCATTTTATTAATACAACAATTGATTTGGGCTGTGCCAAACGGCAATAGAAGCGGTATCCAGAAGCGGAAATAGAAACGGCAATAGAAGCGGCAAAAAGCACAGAAGCGAGGAGCGAGGAGCAGAGAATAGAAAAAACATCTGGAGTCGTGAGGCGGGGTGCAAGAAGAATTTCACAGATCCTGATTCCCGGATCATGAAGGTGAGCACCACCGATTCGTCTGAGCGGTGTTACAACGGCCAAGCAATGGTTGACGATCTTTATCGGGTGATCATGGCGTTCCGGGCGCATTTTCCCAATTTGTCTCGCTCCAATTCTCAACTTATCTTCTGAAAGTCGTTATTCCGACATACTTCCGAGGTAAAACTTTTGCTTTCAGGGGAAATTTTATTTTGCCTGATGCGACAGGCATCTGCGAGGACGTTCCATCGTGGACTTTGGCTGCGTGTATGGTAAAAGGGTGGCGTGAATTGCGGTCAACCCACGGCGTCCGGTGTTTTGATGGATAGACAAGAAAGAAAATCGCGGCTGGAACTAGTTGATATTTATCCGGTGACCTGCGAGCGGCTTTCCAACGGCCGGTCCGATCCGGAAGTCCTGGACGGGCTCATCGAAGGCGGGGCGCGGATGGTTCAGCTCCGGGAGAAAGATCTCGGAAACGGGGATTTCTTCCAGTTGGCCGAAAAGTTCAGGCAACGCACGGCCAGGGCCGGTATGCTGCTCGTCATCAATGACCGGGTGGATGTGGCCATTGCCGTGGGCGCGGACGGGGTGCACCTGGGCCAGGAGGATTTTCCGGTCCCGGCGGCCCGCAGAATCGTCCCCGATCTGCTTATCGGGGTGTCCACGCACAACCTCGAAGAGGCCCTCCGCGCACAGGACGAAGGTGCCGATTACGTCAATATCGGCCCGATCTTTCCGACCGAAACAAAAGATGGAGTGGGATATAGTCTTGGTCCGGAAGCGATCCGGCAAATAGCCCCGCATCTTAGAATCCCGTTTACCGTAATGGGCGGCATCAAGGAATCCAACATTGGACAGGTGCTGGAGGCAGGGGCAACAAAGGTGGCCGTGGTGACGGCGATCACCCTGGCGCCCGATATAGCGGAAGCAGTGAGGTCGTTTCGAAGAATTATCAGAGGGGAGCAGCTTCCGTTTCTCACCGCAGAGGCGCAGAGGGCACGGAGAAACGATTAGAGGGAAAAAGGCGGCGTTTCAGCGGCGTCTTTTGCCGCCACAAACGCCGAATTTTTTCACGCGCGGAGCCGCGCAGGCAAAAACTCAGCGTTCTCCGCGTCTCGGCGGCTGATTTCGGCGTTCCACTGTTTTCAGAATGATACCGTCAGGTTGCATGGATGCCAATCTTTTGTCCGGAATAGTATCCACTCTAAGATGCCGGAACTTTACAGAAACAGTCTTAGGCCCATTACGAACACTGTTTGACAATCGAGCAGCCTGAAGCTAATATTGACGCAAATAGCCGTTAGGGGTGCCTGCAAAACAGGCTGAGAAAAAACCCTTAATTACCTGATCTGGATAATGCCAGCGTAGGGAAATGGCTTCGAGGAAAAAGTCTTTGGCTTTCCGCGAGACCGTTCCCAATTCTGGGTGCGGTCTTTTTTTATGGGGCGATCATTCCCTGTGGGGTGGCACTGAATTGCAGATATCAAAAACTGGATTCCCGCCTTCGCGGGAATGACGACGTCGTACAAAGCGGAAGCCTTGAAAAATACTGTCTGTCTTTGGAGTGGATTCCCTCCTTTGCGGGAATGACGACGTCGTACAAAGCGGAAGCTTTGAATAATACGGAGGGTATTATTTGCCCGGCAAACCAAGATTAAGGCTCAGCCTGATGTAAAATAGTCCGATATGCACCGGGCAATGCCAGCGTTGGGAAAGGGCTGAAGAGGTCTCTATGTATTTTTCAGACCGTTTCCGCTGAAGATTCGGTTTTTTTTATGGGGCGATCATTCCCTATGGGGTGACCCTAAGTGGCAGATATCAACAACGTCATTCCCGCGAAGGCGGGAATCCATGGGGGCGACTGGGAGTGGCAAAACAATTCTTTGTTTACATCTTGGCAAGCAAACGAAACGGTACGCTCTATATCGGTGTGACATCGAACCTGGTGCAAAGAATATGGCAACACAAACAGGGCTTGGTTGAAGGATTCACCGGCAAATACGGTCTCAAGATGCTTGTCTATTTCGAGCCACACGAAAATGCCGAGTCTGCTATTACCAGGGAAAAGCAGCTCAAGAAGTGGGACAGGGCCTGGAAGATTAGGTTGATAGAGGAAAGCAATCCCGAATGGGGGGATCTGTACGACACAATCTGCCGTTAGACTGGATTCCCTCCTTTGCGGGAATGACGCCGAAAGGCTTAGCCGGATCCATGCTCTTACGATGGCCTTCAGGGAGATGAAGCAACCCTGGAATCGGAAATGCACCGTCTACTGAAACCTGTGAAAGGGAAAGTCAAAATGGACGAACCACTGATAATCGCCGGACGCGCCTTTCGCTCCCGGCTGTTGATCGGAACCGGCAAGTTTTCATCTCCGGAGATCATGTCACAAGCCATCGAGGCCTCGGGGGCCGAGATTGTCACGGTCGCGCTGCGGCGCGTCGAACTGGAGAAACCTCAGGACAGCATCCTGAGCGCCATAAATACGGACAAATACCTCCTCTTGCCCAATACTTCGGGGGCAAGGGATGCAGATGAGGCGGTGCGGCTTGCGAGGCTCGCCCGCGCGGCGGGATGCGAACCATGGATCAAGCTTGAAGTAACACCCGATCCCCGTTACCTCCTGCCCGATCCCATTGAAACTCTCAAGGCGGCGGAGATACTGATAAAAGACGGATTTATCGTTTTGCCGTACATCCACGCCGATCCGATCCTGGCAAAGCGCCTTGAAGAGATCGGGACAGCGGCCGTCATGCCGCTTGGCTCCCCCATAGGTTCAAACCGGGGGATACGCACCAGGGATGCCATCGAGATCATAATCGAGGGAGCAAATGTTCCGGTGGTGGTGGACGCGGGCCTCGGCGCTCCATCCCACGCCGCGGATGCCCTGGAGATGGGGGCCGATGCCGTACTGGTGAATACGGCGATTGCGGTCGCGCGTGACCCTACCGGAATGGCCGCCGCTTTCAGGAAAGGCGTGGAAGCGGGCAGAGAGGCTTTCCGGTCCGGCCTGGGGGCGCCGCGCAAGGAGGCGGAGGCATCAAGCCCGCTGACCGGATTTTTGGGCCGGTTATCATCGGAAGGAGGCCATTGCTGGAGTTAAAATGAGCTTCTACGACGAAATAAAGCGGACCGACTGGACCGCAATCGAAAAAGAAATCGAAAACCGCACGGCAGCCGATGTGGAATCGGCGCTCCTGGCGACAGCGCCCAATTTCGACCAGTTCATGAGCCTGCTTTCGCCGGCGGCCGAACCCAGCCTCGAAACGATTGCCCGACGAGCGCAACTCGTGACCCTTCAGCGGTTCGGGAAAACCATTTCTCTATTTGCGCCGCTGTACGTGTCGAACTTCTGCTCCAATCGCTGCGCTTATTGCGGTTTCAATATGAACAACCCGGTCGAGCGCCTGGCGCTGACTCCCGAACAGGTCCTGGAGGAGGGCAAACTCATTTACCGGCTCGGCTTCAGGCATTTGCTGCTCGTTTCGGGCGAGGCGCGCAAAATTACGCCCCTCGATTATTTCCTCCCGATATGCGATCTGCTCAGGCCTCTTTTCTCCTCGATTGCGGTGGAAATCTTCCCCATGAGCACAGAGCAATACCGGGCATTGATCGCCCACGGTGTGGACGGCCTGACGGTTTTCCAGGAAACATACGGCGAAGAACTTTACGGCCGATTTCATCTCGGGGGAAAGAAGAGGGACTACCGCTGGAGGCTCGAAACGCCCGACCGGGGCGGCGAAGCAGGCTTCAGGCGAATCGGACTGGGCGCCCTTCTGGGCCTGGGGAACTGGCGCGTGGAAGCCTTCTACCTGGGCCTCCATGCGCGGTACCTGATGCGAAAATTCTGGAAATCACAGATCTCCATATCATTCCCAAGGCTGCGGCCGGCAGCCGGGGCTTTTCAGCCTCCATATCCGGTATCGGATTTCAACTTCGCGCACCTGCTGAGCGCCCTGAGAGTCTTTTTGCCAGATGCCGGATTTACCCTGTCGACGAGAGAGCCGGCGGATCTTCGCGACAACCTGATCCCCCTGGGGATTACCTCGATGAGCGCCGGCTCCAAGACAGACCCCGGCGGCTACACTCGCCCCCAGGGCAAAGGAGCGGGAGCCCAGTTCGAAATAGCCGATCACCGTGACCCCGAGACCGTGGCCGAGGCGATCCGGCAAAAGGGTTATGAACCGGTGTGGAAGGATTGGGATGAGGCTTTTCTGGCATAGCGCGGAGGACGGGGACCGGGGATTATCCCCGATCCTTCATCTGTCTTCCGTCCTCCGTCACCCGTTTCTCAAGACGCAGAAAGGCAACCGGTATGGAAATAACGGTCAACGGCGAACGATTGGAATACTCGGGGCAGCCCACATTGAGCGAGCTTTTCAGCTATCTTGGCATCGACCTGACAACTGTGGCGGTGGAGCGAAACCTCAGAATTATTCCCCGAAACCGGATCGAAAACGAACCCATCGACCCGGGAGACGCATTCGAGATAATCAGGCTGGTGGGAGGGGGGTAAACGGTGAAGAGTGAACGGTGAAGAGTGAACGGTGAGCAGTGAACGGTGAGCAGTGAACGGAAAAAACCTGCCGACGCTCCTGTTTAGCACCGCCGAGACGCAGGGCGCGGAGAAAAGGGCGGCCTGCCGGGGCACGAGGAGTTGAAAGCGGGCGGCGGCAGCGCGCTCGCCCGCGGCGCAATCTTCTTCGTAGCCTTTGCGGTGGTGGTGCATCACTTATGGAACCGAGTTCTAATATTTCACTATCCTGCAAAAGAAGTTTCGGCCTAACCGTAGCCGGAAACGGAGATCACCCGTAGAGCCGGCGAGATCGCGGAGAAAAGCGTCCTTGCTCCCTGCGCCTTGATTTGAAATTTCAGATATCTTTGGCTGGATTTTACCGTGCAAAACTTTTCGGCGCAGAGGCAAGGAGCCGTTTTATCCAGGTACATTCCATCGCGGGCGCAGTTTTAAAATAATGTAGACAATTGCACATAAGAGCCCCATTTCCCCTGCGATAGAGACTTTGGCATATTCAGAAGCAATCATATTTATAGCGGAATCAGAAAGGTTGATCTTACCGGACTTGATTGAATTTACGAAAGTAGATACTCTAACTAGTGAAGTTCCAACTATGTAAAGAAAAGTAAAAAAGAAATTACCCAAGGGACGTGAAGGATGGGGATAGACACGATGGAATTTAGTGACAACTAATAGGACGTATGAACACATCATAACCATTCCAATTGGCAAGTAGTAACATAACCTCATACTTGTTGCTTGGTCACAGTAAAGATGGAGAATGAAAGCCGCCAGAAAACATAGGCCGAACCTCCTTAATTTCAGATACTTCACTTTAGGAAACGAATCATCACCTGTAGTTGAATGACCGTTCACCTCAACTGTTTTCCGCTCGCTGATATCTTCTTCGGCAGCTTCTTGTTTGAACCGGGCAAGCGTTTCTTCCGTCTCACCCCGGCTTTGTAATTCGGCGGTTGCAACACGGATTGCGCCGGCTGAATATTGGTTTCTACCGGATATAATAATCTTTACCAGATCCGCTGTATCCATAGCAGCGTATCGCTCCGCCAAATCCTGAGGCACTACACACTCTTCCGGAGTTGTTTCCTCTGTTTTCCGCTCGCTGATATCTTCTTCGCCGGCTTCCTGTTTGAACCGGGCAAGCGTTTCTTCCGTCTCACCTCGGCTTTGTAATTCGGCGGTTGCAACACGGATTGCGCCGGCTGAATATTGGTTTCTACCGGATGTAATAATCTTTGCCAGATCCGCTGTATCCATAGCAGCGTATCGCTCCGCCAAATCCTGAGGCACTACACACTCTTCCGGAGTTGTTTCCTCTGTTTTCCGCTCGTTGATATCTTCTTCGCCGGCTTCCTGTTTGAACCGGACAAGCGTTTGTTCCGTCTCACCCCGGCTTTGTAATTCAGCGGTTGCAACACGGATTGCGCCGATGGTGTATTGGCTCCTGCCGGTCGTAACAATCCTTGCCAGATCCATTGTATCCATCGCGGCGTATCGCTCCGCCAAGCCCTGAGGCACTACACTCTCTTCCGGATTTACTGCCGTGGGTGTTTCTTCTTTCGGTCCAGTCTCAGCTTTTGAAGTTCGACACCTTTGGCAGATACCGCCAGGACCAGCGCCCTCAACCCCTGGAAGGTCGCCGGCCCTGCTTTCGAACAGGTTTGCGAGTTCGTCCGCATTGAAGCCGGGGGTTTCACCGTAAAAGTCGAGAACAGCCTCAACGCAAGACTCCGGCCTCAGAATGGGGGCGCCACAGCCATAGCATTCCCGGATGCCGCCCAATTCTTCGAATAGCTCAGCAGGAACATCCCCTGACTGCAGCCTGCTTACGAATTCATCAAAGCTCTCCGGCATAATATCTTCCAACCTATTTTCCTCCTCCATCCCCACAGAGACGAGTGGCGTATTCCCGTGCTCGAAATCCCGCCCAATCTTGTGTGCCATTGGAATCCCCCAAAGCTGAAACGGGTTAAATTCAGGTTTCTTTGCCCGCCAGGGCAGTGATTTTTGAGTGAGCAGTGAATAGTAAGCGGCCCATCATTCTTCGGGATAAATTCACAGTGAACTGAAAAACCTTATCGCAAGAGGGGACGCTACTTCTGTTCACTGCAGATTTGTACGCTGAAATGAGGGGCTCTTCACCATCTACTGGTATTTAAGATGGGAACAGGTCAAGGCAGGACCATTATTGGCATAAATTTACTGTGATAGCAATGATATACGCTGAGTTCGAGTCGCATCGGCTCACGCGGAAGTCAAGAGAGCAGGGAACGGTCCCCACCAACCCGCCGGGGGCGTTTTTGAGCGCCGCGCCGGATTTTTTCACTCATCATTCATATTCCTAATTTTCTCATTATTTCTGCTTTTTGCCGCTTCTATTGCCGTTTGGCAAGCCTGAATTTTTTCGTGCATGGGTAAAGTGGAGGCGGTTGGAATCGGGCTCCTTCCTGCTTCGTGCTTCGGTGCACGGGTCTCACTATTCCCCCCTTCGCTATTCACGGAAGTCCAGCTCCTTCAATCGAAATAGGAGGCCAAAAAACTGATGTCCGAGGAATCTCAAGTAATCGATCTGTCGTCCCTGACCCTGCCGGATGTGCCGGACCTCAAAGTGACGGATCCGAGCGGCTTGAATCTCCCCGACGAAGGGCAACGACAGGCGCCGGAACTCTCTTATTCGGAGAAGACTCAGCAGGTCTTACAAAACCTTTGGAAAATATCGCAACGCGGATCGCCGGCGGTAGTACCCCAGAGGGAGCAAGCCCGTAATCCGGACATCCTGCAAACACTTTGGAAGATTTACAGGGAGCGGGTCCTCCACGAGCCCACCGGATTGGAGAGCGCGCCGACGTACATACGGCCAACTCAGGACCAATTCCCTGCGAAACAGTTCCCCCCGGAACAACTTACTCCAAACCAGGCCACGTCGCAGAAGGAAGAATCGACGATTCAAGGTCCTGCTCCCGGCCTGTTTCCTCGCAGCCTGTCTCCGCGGGCAATCAGACAGATTCGAGACGAACAGAGGAACTTTCTGCAGAAACTAGGGGCGCTCGTTGGAGAAGCGGAACAGTCCACTCCCGAACAACCCATTCCCAACCAGCCCATGGCGCAGAAGGAAGAACCGGCTCTTCAGGGCCCGGATCCAAGCCTGCCGCCTCGCAGCCTGTCTCAGGATGAAATCAAGGAGCTTCGAGACGAATACAGGTACTTCCTGCAAAAACTCGGGGTGCTCCCACCCGCAAGTCCCGGAGAAAAGGAGGCAATCCTCCGAACGCCAACGCAAGCCGAAGATATTTCCATGGCCGCGAAAAACAAAGGCGAGTCCACCATTGGGGCCGCTCCTGTCCCGCAGACCATCCTTGAGAGCTATGAGAGTTACAAGAAAAAATTACTGCCCAGGCTCGCACCCTGGGAAGTCGAGGAAACGGATTTTTATGACTGGCTCTCAAACGACACGGCTCCCGCCACGTCAACCGAAGATTGGTTCGAACGGGTGCTGCCCTCCAGTCTGGTAAAAACCGTTGGGGGCATGGAGGGCCTTACTGCTGCTCACGCAGTCGGGACCCGGATGGGTGAAACGAGTCTTGCGCATTCCTTGGGGAAGCTCTCCGCGACGGACGCCCTTTTAGAAGACTTGAAGGCGGTGGGCGACGTTGCCCGCGAAGCGGTTAAGCAGCCGGTCAAAGGCGTTCCCGGTTTGAACAAGGACTGGAAGAAAAATTGGGCTACCGACCCGTTTGGAACGCTGTTCGGGCTTGTTGGGCTTTTTAGCATCTTCAAGGGATTCACAAAGGGGTCTTCAAACCTCGGCGGCAAAGCCAAGGTGACGGAGTTTCTCAGCAAAGAGAGCATCCCGGAAGAGCAGGTAGCGGAGACCTTCAAGGCGATAGAGAAAGCGCGGGCCGCAGGAGGAGCATTGGATGTCAGCGGCCTCGGGTCAGGTGAAACGGAAGCCGCTGAATCCGCTGCACTTGAAGCCGGAGACGGTAGAGGAGTTGAAGAGGTCCCGCCCGGCCGTATCGAATCAACGCGCAAGCCCTACGTTCAACTGGCCAAGAACCTTGAAGCCAATGGCGAGCCTCGCCCGTTCGGCCATGCAGCCCATCATATTGTCGCTCTTTTTGCGGAAGGCGGCAAGCTTGCCAGAGAAATACTGCAGAAGTTTGACATCCCCATAAACTCCGCCGATAATGGTGTCTGGTTGCCGGACAGGAAGGGGGTGGGACAAGGCGCATATCATCGCGAACTCCACTCGGAAGCTTATTACAGGGAAGTTGAGCACAGACTGAAGGGCGCAGCGGACCGCGATGAAGCTTTGGGAATTCTTCGGACTATCAAAGAAGAGCTATCGAAAAACAGATTCCCTTATAAGGAGGGTTTATATGATTGTTTTTGAACTTGTCCCCAATTGTAATCGATATCAAAACCTGGGTTGCTCATCAGAGGAAGACTGGGCTAAGTTGCCACAATTTGACGAGGGACGCTTAATACCATCCTGGACATCTCTTTCTGTTAAGGTGTTACGGGATACTAAGTCTAACAGAAACCTCCCACCCGGTGATTTCCCGCATCTCACAGTGGGTGCTCCAGTATTCAGTCTGAGGGCTGTAAATGTTTTGAAAGACATCCTTCTGGAAAATGGACAAATCTTCCCGCTCTCATGTAGCGAAGGCGAGTATTATATCTTCAATGTAATTACATTCATTGATGCGCTTGACGAATCCAGGTCGGAAGTAATGAGGTTCGAGAGCAGCGGCCGCATCATGCGGGTTCTCAAGTATGCATTTTTCGGTGATAGACTCACCGGGGCCACGATCTTCAAAATTCCGCAATTCCCCAGGTCGGAAGTCTACGTAACGGATAAATTCCGCAAACTGGTTGCGGATAATCGTCTGCTTGGTTTTTCTTTCCCCCCAATCTGGGAGGGTTGAAAGCCCTTGCTTGCTGTTGACAACCCACGCAGACCTCAAAAAGTTGCCGGGTCCGGTCCGCCGGAAGGGCATCCCTCACGGCCATCAGGAAGATGCGAGCCGTTCAGGGAAAACGCGGTTCCCTGACCATTTTTTTATTCCCGTGGAGATGGATGCCCCTGCCAGAAAGGGAAATGTTCAGTTCCGAGCGAAAGTGAACATCGGATCTGTTTCGGCGTGGGTAAGCTCAGCAGCTATGCGGGCAATGACGCTTCCCCAATCTCCTGCTTTGGGCTGATGGAACAGGCGCATAGTGGAATACCAGGGCGTTGTCTCGCGCCCTCGTTGCCAGCGCCAGCAACTGTCGAAGCGATTCATAACCCATACGGGTTTGCCAAGAGCGCCCGCGAGGTGCGCGACCGCCGTATCGACCGTTATGACGAGATCGAGATTGGCAATGAGAGCGGCCGTGTCCAAAAAATCGTTGCATTCGTCCATCAGATCGATCAGCCCCAGGGCCTCCGGCGCTTTCGGCCCGTCTTTTTGCAAGCTGAAGAAATGGATGTTCTTGTTTTTAACGATAGGCGCCAATATCTCCGGCACGATCGACCGGCGGCGATCCGTCATGGCCAGAGAAGGCGAATGAAGACGGGCGCTTCCTGCCCAAACAAGCCCAACCCGAGGCTTTCCAAACGCGAGGGACCCTAACCTTTTTCGCCATTCCAAGACCTCTTTGTCGTCCGCCATCAAGTAGGGCGCGGTATCCGGGATGGTTTCAGGGCGCGTCTGCATAGCCCAGGGCAGGCTCATCATCGGGCAGTGGAAATCGAAAGCCGCCGGCTCTTCAGGACGGGCCATGACGGTTTCAACACCTTTGAGAGATTTTATAAGACGAACGAGAGGCTTCTGCACTTCCATGATGACGCGCAAACCCCGCGCCGCCGCCATGGGCGCATAGCGGCAGAACTGAAGCGTATCCCCCATGCCCTGTTCATGGTGAATGAACAGAACGCGTCCTTCCGCCGCCTCGCCACGCCAGAGGGGCTGAGGGTATTTTCGGCGCGCATGCTTCAGGTGCCTGGTTTTCCAGCGCGTCTCATACAGTGGCCAGGCTTCCTCGAATTTTCCGGCCGCAAGAAGCGTTATCGACAGATTGTATTGTATTTCCGGATCCGTCTCGTTGAGGCGAACGGCGCGCCTGAAGGCCTCGATGCCTTCTTCCAGCTTGCCGGTATCCTTCAAGGCATTGCCTAGGTTGTTGAGCCCTTCGGGATATTCGGGCCGCAAGGCGAGGGCCTGCCTGCTATAATCAAGAGCCTGCTCAAAGGCGCCCATCTCCTCCGCCAGCACGCTGAGATTGCAGAGCGCGTCGGAACAATCCGGCTTCAACTCGAGAGCCTTCCTATAGCAGGTGACTGCCTTAACATAATCTCCCATCATATACCAAATGGTGCCAAGATTAATGATGCAAAACGGATTCGACGGATCCAGGGCGATAGCGCGTTCGCAATAGGCCCTGGCTTCCGGAAGATGGCCCCGGTCTTTGGCGATAACGGCGAGATTGTACAGGGTTTCCATGTCATCGGGCTTTAAAGCGAGGGCCCTTTTGTAAGCGCGGACCGCCTCGGCTATATTTCCACTTTCTTTATAGGCATTGCCGAGATGATGGAAGGCAAGCGTAAAATCGGGCTTGATTTCGGTCGCCCGTTTTAAAAGAGGGATCGCCCCGGCGAATTCCTTCCGCATAATGAGAGCCAGCGCATAGCTGCATAAGATGTCGGGCGAATCCGGATTAAGAGCCAAAGACTTCCGGAACCAGATTTTTGATTCAGCAGGACGCCCCAGTTTGCACTCGATAATACCCATTAACTGTAAACAAGTGACGTTATCCGGCGTCTCGGCCAAAAGCGCACGGCAAATCCTGCCGGCCTCTTCGACACGATCCAGTGTCTCATTAAGCGAATCAGGCGCAAAATCCGGTAGCGACGACACGATTCTCCTCCCATAGGTCCCCATAGTCCCTGGCAGCCTCAGGAGAATAGCAGGATTCATGCCATATTGATTGTTTTTGCCACCGGCAATGTACCCTTTTCAAAAACATGGGGAACTGCCGTCACCCCAACCCCCACATCTCTGACGGGGCCCATGTGCCGTCGAAGGCAGCGGACAACCCAACAGGCGCTCCTACCGCCCCGCAAGCGAAACCGGCGGCGCATTGGCCCTGTCACCCCGCTCCTTTTACTATCTTGAACGCAATTCTCCATGCCCGCCTCGCCCACGAAGCATGAAGGAAGGGCTATTATTTCCCGGATGCTCCCTGGGAGAAGGCCATAGAAGGCCTGGAGCTGGGCATCCTTTTCAATCAGGGACAGGTATGCTGCGCGGGATCGAGGGCATTTGTCCATGAAGACATCTACGACAAGTTCCTGGAAACGGCGGCCACAGCCTTCAACAAGGTTAAGGCCGGCCTCCCGTGGACGCCGGACACCGAGTCGGGCTCTCAGGTCAACAAGCAGCAACTGGAAAAGATCCTCGGCTACGCAGAGGCCGGAAAAACCAAAGGGGCGAAGGTTGCCTGCGGCGGCCACAGAGTCAGGGGTAACGGGTTGGATTAAGGCGCCCTCATGGAGCCGGCCATCCTCGGCGAAGTAAACAACAAAGTGCGGGTGGCACAGGAGGAAATCTTCGGACCGGTGGTTTGCGCCACCGGGTTCAAGACCGAAGAAGAAGTCATAAAGATGGCCAACGACAGTGAGTATGGTCTTGGGGGCGCAGTGTGGACAAAAGACATAAACCGCGCCTTCAGGGTAGCCCGCGCGGTGGAAGCCGGCAGGATGTGGGTTAACAATTACAACAATCCGCCCGCGCCCTTTGGCGGATACAAGAAGTCCGGCATCGGACGTGAGACCCGTAAGATGATGCTGGAACACTACACTCAGAAAAAGAAGTTTTAAGACCATGGGGCGCCGTAATTGTGAAATCATATCAAGCAATTTCGGGTGCTTAACTTGGCCAACCCCATTTCAATTTCATATAATTTCAAATAATCACGATTCTTTTTTCTCCAGAGCCTTACGGATCAGCTCGGCGATACTTCTGAGGTCCAGTGGCTTCATTGCGAACTCCCGAATCCCCATTACCCCGGCCTCCTCCTCGGTAATGATTTCGCTGAACCCGGTACAGAGAATAATGGGAATATCCGGCCTGATCTTCAGGAGCTCGGTTGCGAGTTCCTTCCCGGTCATGCCCGGCATGGTCATATCGGTAATGACGAGATCGAAGCGATCCGGCTGTGCACGAAAGATCTCCAGCGCCCCTGCACTACTCGTTTCCGCAATGACCTCATAGCCGAGCCCTTCCAACATATCCCGGCCCATTTCCGCCAGAGTATCTTCGTCATCGATGAAGATAATGCGCTCGCTACCCCCTGGAATGGGACCTGAAGGCTCTCCCGTCAATTCCCCACTCCGTTCGATCGCGGGCAGGTATGTACTAAACGTAGAACCTTTACCAAGCTCGCTCTGAACGGCAACCGCACCTCCATACTCCTTAACGATCCCATAGACTACCGAAAGCCCGAGACCCGTTCCTTTTCCTCTTTCCTTAGTAGTGAAGAAGGGGTCAAAGATCTTGCCCATAATGTCCGGAGCTATGCCGGTGCCGGTATCATCGACTCTGAGCTTTACGTATGGGCCGGGTTTTAAATCAGGAAGAAGCGGCAGCATCTCCGGCGTAATCTCGGCGTTACTCAGGCCCACCTCAAGCGTACCGCCTTTCTCACGCATAGCGTGGGCCGCGTTGGTACAAAGGTTCATCACGACCTGGTGAAGCTGAGTCGGGTCAGCCAAGACCTTAGCCACCTCGGGTTCGATATCAGAGCGAATCTCGATGGTCGATGGGATGGTTGCACGAAGCAGTTTGAGGTTCTCTCTGATCAATAAACTGATATCAGCCGGCTTGACTTCCTTATCCCCTTTGAGGCTGAAGGCCAGGATCTGCGTAACCAGGTTTCTTGCGCGCTCGCCGGCTCTGAGGATCTGTTCCAGGTAATGCTGCAGTTCCGGCTGCTTTAGCTTCCCTATTGTTAACTCCGTGTACCCCATAATGGCCGCCAGGATGTTGTTGAAGTCGTGGGCGATCCCGCCCGCGAGCGTGCCGATGGCCTCCATCTTTTGACTTTGCCGCAGTTGGGCATCAATCATCAACTCCCGCGTGATATCCTTTCCTATTGCCAGGAAACAATTGATCTTACCGGCTTCACTCCGGACCGGGGTGATGGTCATATCCATGGAGAAAGTCGAACTGTCTTTTTTCGCGCCCGTAACGCAACCGTTCCACGTCTGTCCTTTTTCCAGAATCTCCCATATTTCTTCACTGTTGATCATGTTTGTATTTTCAAGATGAGGGGATTCTCCGATCAGTTCATCAACCGGGCGATCAATGATCCTGGTAATGGCGGGATTGGCAAACTGAACCTTTCTGTCCAGACCGATGATAATAATCGCTTCCGTTGCCTGTTCAATAGCTTGATTCAAGGTAGTCAGAGACTTTTGCACCGGAGAACTGATGCTCCTGGAAAAGAAAAAAACCGCCAGGACGGTCAATAAGAGAAAAAAGCCGCAAACCGCCAAAAGCAGATTACGGTTCGTGTAGGCCAGAGCCATGATTTCTTCTTTGTGCTGGGTGACCGCGATACTCCAACCAGTCAATTTCAAGGGGGCGTAACCAACTACCTTTTTTACCCCTTGATAGGTATATTCCGCCGTACCGGTCTCCTGACGGATCATATTGGTTGCGGCTTCTTTCAGTCCGCCCTCTTCCTTTGTTATATCCACCGTCATAATGTAGCTGGTATCAGGGTGGGCAATTACCATACCATTCCGGTCCAGCATAAACGCATAACCGGTCTTGCCGAGTTTCAGAGATGATATGCACCTCACAAGAAAATCGGCCTTCACGACACCCAAAACGCCCCCCATGAACCTGCCGTCCTTCGACATGATCGGGGCGCAAAGCCCGAAAACGGGCTTGCCGGTTGCTTTAGAGAGGCTGACCGGACCGATCCCCGTCCTCCCCTCCCTGGCTAAGCGGACATAGTCCCTTTCAGCGACGGAGATGCCGACCCGCTTTTTATCCACCCCTTCCACACGGACAATGCCATTCCCATCGATAACCGCAAGGCCTTCGTAGTCCACCCCCAGCTTCTTGAAAAGGTCAGCGAGTTTTTCATATATGTCGTCAAATTTATTTTGGAATACCGCCTGAATGACGAAAGGATCGTTCGCCACGGCCACGAGGGACTTCAACTCTCTTTCAATGGCGATCTGAACCACGCTGGACAGGCTTTCGGCGATCTGGACGGTCTGCACCTTTGATATGTTTTCAAGAGTTCGGGAAGAATTGATAAATGTAACAGCCCCAACAATTACGAGCGGAAGCAGGACAAGCAGCGTTCCTCCCAGGACCATCTTGGATCGTAACGACAAATCTTTTATGCTCATCTCATTAAACCGGCAATTGAATATACGAGTCAGACACCTCCGTGCAAAGCCGGAGGATTACCTTGTTATTTATGCTGCGTCATAGGGAGCACCGATGCTGGACTGGAAAATTGATAAGGAATTCCTATTTTAAGAGGGAAGGATAACGCCTCCCCCGGATTGGGTCAAGGAGGTTTCCAGGGCGATTCCCCGGGATGTCAAAACGAGAACCCTCGCGGTGTGACGCTGTGAGGGCAGTCCATGGTGGACCGTTTGGCGCAAAATGGTCTTCCGGAGCATTGTGACTATTGCGGATGGCTTCAAATGAGCTGTTTTGGCCCATGTGCAAGCGTTTTCGTTTTCCTCTCATGGAGGGGTCCGGGTGCTCTTTCACCAGTCCTTAGTGGTGAGAGGTTCGCTGTCGAGCCGACTGGATAGCACGGGGGATAGCCCGTGCATGTTTCGGATATTCGCGCGAACGCGTAAGGCTTCCAGGTGATCTCCACCTTAACGGTGTCTTTGCCAAGCCGGGGCGCCGGCAACCGCTATTTGCCCTCACAGTAACAGGCGCTCACCATCACAGGATCGCGCGGTTCGTATTCTTCTCCGGCGAAACGGGCATCGCCCCCGAGGTGCTCTTCATAGGCCACACCCCACTCGCGCATGCTTATAAGGATCGGGATGAGGCTGCAACCAAGCTTCGTCAGGGAGTATTCCACCTTGGGCGGCACTTGTTTGTAGACCTCCCGGTGAATCAGACCGTCCCGCTCCAATTCTCGCAGTTGCCTGCTAAGCATCCGCTCGGTCACTTCCGGAATTTCGCGCTTGAGGTCGCTAAAGCGCATGATTCCCTCTCGAGCGAGTTGGTAGAGAATAATGGGTTTCCATTTGCCGCCGATCACTATGAGCGTAAGCTCGAAAAAGCAACGATAGCGTTTACCTTCGATCTCCTTTGCCTTGCAAGGTTTCACCCTGAATCCTCCTTCTTTACTATACTCCATGTAAGTACCATACAAAAAGATCAGTACTTGTCATGGCCGCTGAATATGGTAGATGTTCTATCCGTCGCTTCAATAATGTCAAGAAATTTAGGGGAGCCAGGAAACATGAAGTTTGTGGCGGTGCGAAGATGGCTGCACTGAATTGACTAATCATGAGTTTGGTCTGCTACAGAATGGAGGAAATCGATGAACATCGTCTGCTTGCTTGGGAGTCCAAGGGCTAAATCAAACAGCTCCACCATCGCCAAACGGTTCATGGATACTGCGGAAAAATTAGGAGGCGAAACAAAGACTTATCTTTTGAACGACCTTAAGTACCGGGGGTGTCAGGCTTGTATGTTATGTAAGACAAAGCTTGAAAAATGCGCATTGAAAGACGATCTGGCAGAAGTTCTGGAAGCGATTCAAAATTGTGACGTGTTGGTAATGGCTTCTCCGGTTTACTATGGTGAAGTTTCGAGCCAATTAAAGGGGGCGATAGACCGGCTCTATTCTTTTCTCAAGTCCGATTACCTGACCAATTCAACTCCCGCGCGCTTTTCGCCCGGCAAGAAGTTTGTGTTGGCGCTGGTCCAGGGCAATCCTGATAAAGAGGCATTCGGCGATATTTTTCCGAGGTACGATTACTTCATGAGGTGGTACGGCTTCGGGGAAAGCCACCTTATCCGGGCTTGCGGGGTACGCCAACCGGGAGAGATTGAAACTCACCCGGATATTTTGACAGAGGCCGAAGAGATTGCGCGGAAAGTTTGCTCGAATTAGTAGTTTTCAGTTTTTAGTTGAAAAGCCAAACAATCACCGCCGAGCGCGGAGAGCGTGGAAAAATTCTCAGCGTCCTCTGCGTCTGCGGTTGATTTCGGAACCATCGAGTTCTTTCAATCCCGCTTAAGGAGAGCCCCACATCAGCGCATCATTACGTTCATTCGCGGTGAGCGTCGAACACGATTGACGCCACAATGCGGTATTACGATGGTCGAAAAAATTCCCGCTTACTTATATTTGCTGAAATCGACTCCCCGCTGGCGGCCACGTTCTTCGAACCATGCGGCTTCGTCTTTGGGGGGTCTGATCAGTTCCTCCGGCTTCTTATGAACCATTTTTATCGCCTCTTCCGGGCACGTCGATGCGCATAGGCCGCAGCCGATGCATTTTGCCGCGATGACGCTGTAGAAGTCGTCGCCTTTTTGGATTGCATCGACCTGGCAGCGTTCATCGGCGCAAACACCGCATGCAACGCACAGTTCAGGGTCGATTTCCGCATAGTAGTGAGAATTGAGCACGTTGGGGAGTCCCATTCGAAATGAGCGCAAGACGCCGCAGCAGCACTCGCAGCAGTTGCAGATGAACCAATGGCCGCTCTCGATGTTGTTGGTCAAATGAACAAGGCCGGCCTCCTCTGATTTGCGCAGGACTTCGTAAGCTTCCTCCTTGCTGATGACTTTGCCGCCCATCGAATTTTTGTCAAACGCCCCGGGGACGGGCGCCATTCCCAGGCAGACTTCGATGGGTCTACTGCACGGCTCGCCGAGCAGTCCCTGCTTTTTTTTGCAGATGCACTCGTTGACCATGTACGACTGGGCGCTTTCAATGAGATTGGACACCTGTTGGTAGGTCAGCGCCTCCTGCTTGACGGGGATTTCCTTTTCGATAGGGATCACCTGCATCATATGAGGCCCATGGCTCAGAAACTGCCGGCCCCAGTACATGGAATACTTTTCGCACATCAATGCAAATTCGCGGTCCATGCGGTTTAGCTGAAATTCATATATCCCGACGACCCACGGCACCATTTTGAATCTCCTGACACCGTCTACCTCGAACGCCATCAGTTCTCCTTTTTGTCCCATGGAGACCAGTTTTTGTTCGAGCCCTTCCAGGGGACGCCCCGTGCGCGCCGAGATCTCCGCCGCAGTCTCCGGCGTCAACCTGAGATCGCAGAAAAGCACCGCTTCGTCAGGTTCGAATATCTTTTTCAATATAGCGATTTCGATTCCGGATGGGGTCGAAGGAAATCCGTTAGGCAAAGTATCCAGCGCCTTGGCCAGCTTGCGGTAGGCTTCGTCGTTCATCAGTACTCCTCCTCATTCACTTTGAATGCTTTTGATCGTTTCTTCCACGTTGCGCAACTGATCGCGCAAACATCTCTCGCCGAATTTGAGACAGAGTTGTTGGAAAGGATCGGCATATTGTTCGGCTTCGGGGCGGACCGTCTCCAGGTCCCGCTGCGCCTGTCTTATGCCTTCCAGGTAGTGGGTCGCGGTCCTGGCCCGCTCTTCCCTGGGCATATGAGCGAAAAAAAAGAGACGGCACAGAAAACTGTTCCTGTGGCGATCTAACTCAATGGGGGCGGACAGTGAATCCACAAAAGCTTTCTTTCCCACATCGGTAATCGCGTACACCTTGCGATTTGGCTTGCCATCCTGGACTTCGACGCTCATTACGATGAGCCCTTCGCGCTCCATCTTTTTCAGAGCCGGATAAATGGATCCGTAGCTGATAGCGGAAAAGAAGGAAAAAGACATGGAAAAGAGTTTCCTGAGTTCATAGCCCGTCATTGGCTTTTTCATGAGAAATCCCAAAAGCATTGATTTGACTTCCATCCGTTGAGTTCCTTCCGAATATTTTTATGCGATATATAGCATATCGATATATCTAGTGTCAAAATCAAATTTGCGGTCTGTTGCTCTTCGAAGACGACCAAACGGCGCGCCGACAATCAGCGGCTCCACGAAATCCTGACCCCATCCGCAGGCAAAAGGGATGAGTGTCCTATTCAACCAGTTTCAGCCACGATTGCGATTTTGCTCGTGCGTTTTTCCAATTGCGAAGCCCGGTTTCAAAGTGCATAATTAAAATGACGGAGCCAAGCGGCCAAAATCGTTGAACAAGGACGAATTATGCCGGTGCCGATGAGAAAAATAGGGGCACGGGACTGAGGGCCTTCAGTCCAAGAACGTCAGCCCCCTGCCGAAAGGCCGGGAATGTCAGTCGAGCCTGTTCGTCATGATTAAAAGATCAACTCTCCAATACATACTTCGCGAAGAAAAACCCCAGGGGATAGATTCTCATAAGGACAACTCCTCTGAGAAGGAGCCTACTGAAAGTGAACGACTCTTTAAAGCCCTGACGGAACGATCCCTCATAGGTATTTATGTCGTGCAGGATGGAATATTTAAGTCCATCAATCCGGTTGGCGCTTCTTATGCGGGTTATGCGCCCGAGGAGATCATCGGAAAGAAGGCAGACTCCATCGTGCACCCTGAGGACTTGAAGCCGGTGAAAAAGAATGCCCATGAGATGCTTCGAGGCAGCAGCATAGCGCCTCAGGAATTCAGGATCGTCACCAAAACGGGGGATGTACGGTGGATCAGGGAGACCGTGACTTCGATTTCGTATGATGGCAGGATGGCAGTCCTGGGCAACTCGGTGGACATCACCGAGCACAAGTTGGCCGAAGAGGCGCTTCAGGAGTCCCGGCGGCGATTCGGGGACCTCATCGAGTTTTTGCCCGATGCGACATTCGCTATCGATCTGGAAGGCAGATTGATTGCCTGGAACCGCGCGGCAGAGGAGCTGACAGGGGAAAGGGCGAGCAAAATGCTTGGAAAGAGAAACCATGAATATGCCCTGCCGTTTTGGACGGTAAGAAGGCCCATGAGCATTAACCTGGTCTTGAGGTCCAATAGAAAATTCGAGAAGAGCTATACGATTTTTAACAGGGAAAGGAACCTGGTGATTGTCGAAGTCTACGTTCCAGGCATCCGGATCGCCGGTAAAGACGCCTACCTGTGGGGAAAGGCGAGCCCTCTGTATGACAGCAAAGGAAACATTGCAGGCTCTATCGAAGTGATTCGTGACATCACGCAGCGAAAGCTCGCGGAGGAATCCATCGTACAAAGAGAGCACGAACTTGAGGCTAAATCACATGAATTGGGAGAGCTGAACACCGCCTTGAAAGTCCTTTTGAATCAGAGAGAAAGGGATAAAGCGGAACTGGAAGAAAGGCTTTTGACTACGGTCGAGGAACTCGTTCTGCCCTATGTAAACGAACTGAAGCAAAAGCGCATGGATGCCAACGATGCCGCCAGTATCAACATCCTCGAGTCAAACCTGAGAAACATTCTTTCCCCTTTTGCCCACAAACTGGGATCAAAATATCTGACCTTAACCAGCAGAGAAGTCCGAATCGCCGATTTGATAAAAGCAGGGAGGTCATCAAAGGAAATAGCTAATCTCTTGAATGTTTCCGACAGTTCCATCAATATCTACAGATATCGCATCCGAAAGAAGCTGGGGCTGAAGAAGGAGGAAAACCTCCGCACCTACCTCTCATCGCTGGCATAACCCCATCCGACTTGCAGGTCCTCAGATACGGGACCTTGTGTCTCCGCCCTTACCATATTTCTGAAGACATCACATACCAAGTTGCGTTCAAGACGCATCTTTCGAGCATAAAAAGAGCGGGGGAATGATTCCCATAAGCGCTCACTTAAGCATGTAAGTAGTTGAAATTATTAGTGACCGGAACGGTGATTTCGTCACCCCCGCGTAGGCGGGGGTCCAGTTGTTTACCTATTAATTTCACAGTGGAAAATGCAGAAACTGGATTCCCGCTTTCGCGGGAATGACGGTCATTTCCTTGCACCATCTCATCCTTATTTGAGCGCTTATGGGTCCGTGACCCCCACGCTTCTATAGTACTATCTTGAGCGCAACGTCGTATCATATATACATGCACTGTATATATAACATAAAGAACATTTAATATTGACTGCCGGGAGTGCTCAATCTAAAAACGAAATAAAATCGGACATATGAGTTTTGCAATGGATAGCAGATTCTTAGAAACGCGCTTTGCAGCCCACCGGGCCGGAGCGGGCCCGAAGGAGATCCGTATGAACAGACCGAATTCGAAGGGCGATGAGCTTGTGCAATCCTGGTTGAAAGAATACTCGGCCAGCGGGGTGAATGCTGCTGATTTTATCTGCGACCGCCACGCCCGCATTCCCGAAAAGGTAGCGCTTTTCTACGAAAACGCTCAGGGAGAGACTACAAAGTGGACGTTTAAAGAGTTAAGTGAGGCTTCCTCCAAGCTGGCGGGTTTTCTCAAATCCATAGGGGTCGGAAGAGGAGACCGTGTCGGTGTAATGCTTCCGAAGACTCCCGAGTTGATGATTTGCGCTCTTGCCACATGGAGGTTGGGCGCCGTATACGTGCCGCTTTTCACTGCTTTTGGCCCGGATGCCATAGACTACCGCATCCTCGACAGCGGTACCCGTGTGGTTATCACCAACGCGGCGAATCGCCCCAAAGTGGGTCAAACCACTGCTTACCGGGACGGAAAACTTGCCGTGGTAACTCGATGCGAGGCACACGGCAAGGGCATTGAAAAGGGGGATTACTGCTTTTGGCACGAGTTGGAGTCGGGGGATAGCGAAACCAGGCCTGTGGAATTATCCGGCGAAGACAGCATGATTTTGCTCTACACCTCCGGCACGACCGGAAACCCCAAAGGGGTGGACATCCCCGTGAAATGCCTTGCTTCCTTTGAAGCCTACATGAGATTCGGCCTGGACCTTCGCGAAGACGACACGTACTGGAATATGGCCGATCCGGGCTGGGCCTATGGCCTTTATTACAATCTCATCGGTGCGATGCTGATAGGCAAGGCAACCTTGTTTTTCGATGCTCCATTCACCCCCGGGGAGTTTTTCCGGATCATGAGCAAATACCGGGTAACCAACTTCGCCTCGTCTCCCACTGCCTATCGCGCGCTGAAGGCCGCCGGAGACAGGGTTGCCAAACAATACTCCTACTTTTTGCGCGTTGCTTCCAGCGCAGGGGAGCCTCTGAACCCGGAAGTTATCGAATGGAGCCGGAAACTTTGGGGCATCCCCATTCACGACCAGTTCGGCCAGACAGAACTGGGTATGGCCGCCAACAATCACCATATGGAGGGCTTTAAGCAAGCTATCAAGGCGGGTTCCATGGGGCCCTCCATGCCTGGATTCAGGATGGTGGCCGTGAGCGACGAAGGGCGGGAAGTCGAGATCGGCCGGGAGGGGCAGTTTGCCGTCGACATTCAGAACTCGCCTCTCTACTGGTTCCGTGGATACTGGAAAGATGACAAGCTGACGCAGGAGAGGATAGTCGGAAACGGCAGGTATTATTTGGCTGGGGATACCGTAAAAGTGGACGAGGACGGCTACTTTTTCTTCAGCGGACGCTCAGACGACATTGTCTTGAGCGCCGGGTACCGCATTGGGCCGTTTGAGGTTGAAAGCGCTCTCATTAAACACCCATCGGTAGCCGAGGCCGCGGTTGTCGGAAAACCGGACGAGTTGAGAGGAGAATCTATAAAGGCGTATGTCACACTCGTCCCGGGGGCAGTACCGAGCCCGGAGCTTGCCGAACAGTTGAAAAATTTTGTCAAGGAGCATCTTTCCGCCCATGAATACCCGCGTGAGGTCGAATTTATCGACCAGTTGCCCAAGACTCCGAGCGGCAAGATTCAACGGTTCCTGCTAAAGCAGCGTGAATACGAAGCAGAACCACTCCGGTAACTGTGAGGCCGGGCTGTTCACGCGGCCCGGCCGAAACTGACTCAGACCTTCGGTCTTTCAATAGAAGACGGACACTCTCGCAGCAACAGGAGCCGCAGTTGCCAAAGGAATTGAAATGTCAAATCCCGTCAGGCCGGGAAATCCTTTTTGGGCGCTGCTTCCTCCTCGCCGGAAGGGCCGGCAGGCGGAGCCGCGAAACATCTCCCGGACTGGCAGGGATCGGCTCCGGCCCGCCTATTCCTTCGTCTCCAGGAACTGCTTCTCCCTCTCTCTAATGGCGCGCGCGCCAATGAATTCAAAGTACTCGTCGAAGCTCAGCATGTTATCCAGATACCCCTTTGTCGTCCCATGTTCTTTCAGGTATCGCGCCCAGTTCTGGAAAGCCTTCACGGCGGTAAAGACCGACCCGCAGGGATAAGCCGCCACGCTGTATCCCAACTCCTGAAGGTCCGAGGTGCTCATAAGGGGCGTCTGGCCGCCTTCGATCATGTTAGCCATGCTGGGTGTATTGGTTTCGGCCAGAGCCGCGTTCACTCTCCGCATCTCTTCAGGGGTATGGACCGCTTCCACAAAAAGCATGTCGGCTCCCGCCCCGGCATAGATCCTCGCTCTGCGTACGGCCTCCTCGATGCCGAATAAGGCATAGGAATCGGTTCGCGCCATGATCACGAAATCCGGGTCTTCCCTCGCCCAGAGAGCAGCCCGTAGTTTTGGCAGATATTCCTCAACCGATACGACGTTTTTGCCGGCCATGTGACCGCAGCGTTTGGGATAGGTCTGGTCCTCTATGAAGAGCCCCGCCACACCGGCCTTCTCGCAGTCTTTTACAGCGCGGATCACATTGTTGACATCCCCGAAACCGGTATCGATATCGACAAAAACGGGGACATCCACCGCACGGCAGATATTCCTGTACTGCGCGATCATCTCTGAGCCGGTCAATACGGCAATGTCGGGCATGCCGAGCAGGCTGCCGGCCAGTCCGTAGCCGGCCGCCGAGATGGCCTTGAACCCCGTCCGCTCCAGCACTCTGGCGGAGAGGCCATCATGACAGCAGGGCAAAAGAAGGATCTCGGGATCATTAACGAGCTTTCTAAACAGAGTTGTCTTTTTCATTCCATCTCCTGTCTTCTGAATTACTTGAAGAGAGCATGTGTGAGTTTTCGCTATCAGCGGTTATTTCCTTGGAATGCCGATTGCGCAAAATGAGCGGATATTGACATAAAATCCAAATGTCAGCAACGACAGTCATAGGATCATGTCCCGGCCGTTTAGGTGAAACAGGCGCGCCCTAAAGCCATAAACTGGAAGTACCGTTGGCGTTGCGCTTACGTATTCCATTGGCAGAATTGTGAGCTGTGGGGGTTTCAGGTGAGCAGCGTGAGTCTTCGGACAAAGATCCGATCACCAACATGCAGTCCGGGTGCGTAACATAGAAGTTGGCGGTGGATCAGATTCAGGAAAGGGTTAACAAAGATTGAGAGTTCCTTCAGCGCAGGGCGAAGTCCATGTCCGCATGAAAACCGCCTTTGTGTGACAAGTGCCGGAGGGACAATTTTTCGGGCAAAGGTTCGTGCCCGCAGGAGCACAATCCAGCCGGGACTGCGCTATCAGCGCACCGAATGCCGGTCTTGGCGCGCATCTTGCGATAGGCATTAAAAAGGGCTTCATTCGTCAGGGAAGCAGATCTTAATCACCAAACTTCAGGATATGCCATTGTGGTATACAGTTCCTCAAGCTTAACCTTGTGCGCTCTTTCCATGTTGGCCAAGGCCAGAAATGTCTCCTTTTGATCCGGGTCAGTGCTGGAACCGGCCAAACCCTGGTACAACAGCATAGCCTCTTCTTCTTCCTTCATCGCCAAACCTATGGCATCAGCCGGCTTCATGTCGATCGACGGCTTTGGTTTTGCGACAGTTTCAGCCACCTTGTAATCTGTGACCTCGGCAAACCGCATGGGCTTTGCACCAGTCAAAAACCCCTCCAGGAAAATCTTGTGCTTCTGCTCCTCTTCTGCCAGCTCAGCGAATATCTGCTTCAAATTGTTATCATTGGTCTTCTCACAAATACTTTTGTAAAAATCATACGCAGCTATCTCATTTGCAATCGCCATCGATAAAATCTCTCTATACTTTTCAAGCATTATCCCGTGTCCTTCTGAACGGATGCCTATCCTGAATTTCGGGTCGATTCCGCTGAAAGGAAGCCCCCGGTACGTCAAAACAATCTATTTTACTATTACATATCCTAATCAAACACTCAAGTCCCTCAATCCCGACTAGAGTTATCAAAACCTTGAAGCGCGCCCTTCTGAAGAAAGGCGCGCGGCATCTGAATTACAGCGCTGGGGCAACCAAAAACATTGAAGGGATGGTAATATACGCTCCTATTGGTTGCCTATCTTTCCGTGCAAGAGATGCAGGGGTCAATGGAAAGAACATTGACCGGCACGTCCGCCAACTGACATCCGGGCAACAGGACCAGTACGGCAGGAAGATTGGCGTTGGTAGGCGTGCGTATTTTCATGCGTTCAA